>ENA-OQBJ01001075-OQBJ01001075.1-human-gut-metagenome-genome-assembly--contig:-NODE-1075-length-11783-cov-8.663264_pt1 | contig 11783 bp, 10 predicted proteins | sample MGYA00242743_ERZ504545 | MGnify/ENA primary metagenome ERZ504545 (study PRJEB26092, sample SAMD00036252) | human gut metagenome | host: Homo sapiens | study: EMG produced TPA metagenomics assembly of...
AAAAAATAGTGGAAAAACACATAAAAAAGTTCTTTATTTCATTTTTTATTTGTACCTTTGTTCAGGCATACAACAATTTTAAACATATATATAAACATGAGACAGAAAAAGTACATCTTAAGCGAGCAGGAACTTCCTACTCAGTGGTACAACATTCAGGCAGATATGCCTAACAAGCCATTGCCACCATTGAACCCTCAGACACACCAGCCAATGAATGCTGATGATTTGTCACACGTATTTAATAAGGAGTGCTCAAAGCAGGAACTTGATACAGAGCACGCTTGGATTGATATTCCGGAAGATGTGCTGGAGAAGTACACCTTCTACCGTTCAACCCCTCTTGTACGTGCTTATGCCCTTGAGGAGGCACTCGGTACTCCGGCGCATATCTACTTCAAGAATGAGAGTACCAACCGTTAGGTTCTCATAAAATTAATTCAGCGATTCCTCAGTGCTATTACTGTAAGCAGGAGGGTGATACCAACGTCACTACAGAGACTGGTGCAGGACAGTGGGGTGCAGCCCTCTCTTATGCAGCAAAACTCTACGGCCTGGAGGCAGCAGTTTATCAGGTAAAGATTACCATGCAGCAGAAACCATACCGTTCCAGCATCATGCGTACGTTTGGAGCCACAGTAGAGGGTTCTCCTTCCATGAGTACACGTGCCGGTAAAAATATCATCACACGTGATCCTCATCATCCTGGTTCGCTCGGTACGGCTATCAGTGAGGCTGTTGAGCTGGCTACTACAACACCAGGCTGTAAATATACACTGGGTTCCGTGCTCAATCATGTGGCACTTCACCAGACCATCATCGGTCTAGAGGCAGAGAAGCAGATGGCGATGGCAGGCGAGTATCCTGATCAGGTGATTGCTTGTTTCGGTGGTGGTAGTAACTTTGGTGGTATTGCCTTCCCATTCCTCCGTCACAACTTCACAGGCGAGCGCCATACTGAGTTTATTGCTGCAGAGCCAGAGAGCTGTCCTAAACTGACTCGCGGTAAGTTTGAGTATGATTTCGGTGATGAGGCAGGTTATACTCCATTGCTGCCAATGTTTACTTTGGGTCATGATTTCAAGCCAGCCAACATTCATGCCGGTGGTCTCCGTTATCATGGTGCGGGCATGATTATCTCCCAGCTTCTGAAGGATGGTTATCTGCATGGTGTAGATATCCCTCAGCTGGAGTCATTCAAGGCGGGTATGCTCTTTGCACAGACCGAGGGTATCATTCCTGCTCCAGAGAGCTGCCATGCGATTGCAGCCACTATACGTGAGGCTCTGAAGGCTAAGGAAGAGGGCAAGGAGAAGGTTATCCTGTTCTGCCTCTCAGGCCATGGTCTTATCGATATGCCGTCTTACGATAGCTATATTAATGGCGATTTGCACAATTATTCAGTAAGTGATGAAGAAATCCAGCAGTTCCTCAAGGATGTGCCAAAGGTTGACTAATAGTTAACAGTTAATAGTTTATAGTTTATAGCAAACAGTTGACAATTATTCTTTGAGATATATTGAAATAACAATATCACATTATAAAAGAAGCCAGGCTGCGAAAAGCAACCTGGCTTTTATTTTAGAGATTCTATTCTCTTTTTTTAGAAATTCTATTCTCAGTTCGAGACTTCTATCTTTCATTAGAAGTTCAGCACTCTTCGATAGCCTTAGCGATGACATCGAAACTTGTGGTAGGCTCGAAGCGGGCTACAACCTGACCCTTCTTGTTAACGAGGAACTTGGTGAAGTTCCACTTGATATCGGCACTCTCCTTGTAGTTAGGATCAGCCTCGCTCAACATCTTGTCGAGAACAGGGTAGAGAGGGTGGCTCTCGTCCCAACCAGCAAAGCCCTTACATTCTTTCAGAAATTTGAAGAGAGGGGCAGCATCGTCTCCGTTTACCTTGATCTTCTTGTAGCGCTGGAACTCTGTGCCGTATGTAAGCTTGCAGAACTGATGAATGCTTTCATCTGTACCAGGGGCTTGCTGACCAAACTGGTTGCAAGGAAAATCAAGTATTTCGAAACCTTGAGAATGATAGGTCTCATAAAGTTTCTCCAGTTCCTCATACTGAGGTGTGAAACCACACTTTGTGGCGGTGTTAACGATGAGCAGCACTTCGTTGGCATACTCCTTGAGGGAAACATCTTTTCCCTTTCTGTCTTTAACAGAAAATTCGTAAACAGTTCTCATTTTTTTTATCTTTATGTATGTGTTATCTATATTTCCGATCTCAACTTATATGATCTAGAGTGCAAAGATACTACTTTTCTCTTAGAATACTTCAATAGTTTTTTTAAAAATTCTAAAAATCGAACAAAATCATAGATGAAGGAATGAGCGTAATATATATAATGTAGATAGTATCGCAGTTAAGAGTATATAGATCCGTAGATAATTGGGTTTGTGAATAGAAAGGTGTGTAGATTATAAGACTACATAACGGCCTGCATGAAAGATGAAAAAATAAAAAATGCAGGATTTTCACAAACCCTGCATTCCTTTTTCTTTACCTCTTTTTCCTCAAAAAAACAAAGAAAAAGAAGGTTTACGATTAATCTATCATTTAACTTTTCTAAGAACTTGTTGCAAAGGTACTACATTTTCTTGTAACACCAAACTTTTTCTCAGCTTTTTTTCAGTAAAAAGGGAAAATTAATCAAATCCCCCCCCCATTTTTATACTTTTTTGCAATATTCGGTCAAAAAAACTAAGCAAAACGGCTCAATTTTATGACTATTCTGCTTTTTTCCTTGCTTGAACGTTTTGCTGTGTACGATAACGAAGAAGGCTGTGCCCGACAACAACTGAAGATATGTTCTGTATATGTATTACTTTTTTGTCAATACAGATAAAAGCAGCCATCAGTAATGATGACTGCTTTCATCTGTAATTATGCGGGCTATCCCTGCGTTCTGTTTCGGTATTCAGTAGGCACGATACCCGTTTCTTTCTTGAATACCTTCGAGAAATACTTAGGGTCGGTGAAACCTACTGCGAAGGCGATACTGGTCAGAGTATCGTCTGTCTTGCGCAACATCTCGCATGCCTTCTTGATACGTATATGGCGAACGAAGTCTACCGGTGTCATTCCGGTTATTGCTTTCACCTTATTATATAGTACGCTTCGGCTCATACCGATTTCGTTCGAGATGTCATCAATCTTGAGTCCCGGGTTGCCTGCATTTTCAACAACAAACCAGAAGACACGCATCATGGTTCTGTCTTGAATCTGTGCCGCCATAAATGCCAGCTCGCTGCTTGGGTCAACCGCTTTGTTCTCGACACTAGTTTCAGCCTGGTTAAGAGCAGGCAGAGGAGCTGCTGCAGGCAGTATTCGCAGGGCTGCTATGGCATCTTTATCGCCAGTTTCCTTCAGTTTTCTGATGACATCCATCTGAATGTTGCGGCGCTGGGTGAGGATAGCCTCTATTCGGCCGAGCAGATAAGTGGTAGAGAATGGCTTGGTGATATAGGCAACAATACCTTCATCAAAGCCTCGCTGCTGATCTTCTACGCTTGCCTTGGCCGAGAGAATCATCACTGGGATGTTGTTGAGGGTGGTATCCTGCTTGATCTCGTGAATCATCGACAAACCATCCATCACAGGCATGGTAACGTCCGTGAGGATAAAGTCTGGTATCTCCTTGCGGACCATCACTAAACCAGCCTTTCCGTTCTCTGCGAGCAGCACGTTATAGGTAGGCGAGAGGATGCTGTAGAGGAACTTGCGCAGGTCGGCATTGTCTTCTACTACCAGTATCGTCTGGTCTTTTTGTTCCGCTTCTTCCTGTGCAGTTTCCTGTTCCTTGCCCATTTCTTCCAGGTGTTCAGCCTCTGCATCCTTTTCTTCTTTCTGTTTGTTGGTTTCTTCCAGATAGTCAGATGCATTGTGGTCGTCAATCTGGCCATTCGCTTTTTCTCTTTCTGCCAGGTCGTAATCTTCCTCGGTCAGACCGCTGTTCGTATGGAAGTCTGCCTTGTTGCCGTATCTCTGAACCTTGTCCAGCATTACCAGCATTTCGTTGGCATTGGCTACTACCATTCTCAGCAGTTCCTTGCCCTTTCGGGTGATACCCGGTTCGGTATCCAGAACGGTTTTTACCGGGGCTCCGATGAGTGTTAGAGGGGTTCTCAGACGGTTGGCAGCATCGTTGTAGAATTCGTTCTTCAGCACGCTCATCTCGTGGGTTATGTTCTCGCGTTGGCGCTGGTTGTAGGTATAGAAGATTGCGCCTACGATACCGAAGAGCAGGAGCAGCATGAGAAACTTGCCCCAGATGCTTTCCCAGAAGGTAGGGCGCACTTCGATAGGCAGTTCTGCCACATACTTGCTCCATACACCATGCGAGTTGGTGGCTCTCACCTTGAGTACGTAATCGCCATGATTGATACGGTTGAAGCCGATGACATTGCTGCTTCCGTTCGATATCCACTCGCCTGGAGCTGTATAACCATCTATGCGATAGAGGTATCTGGTCTGATACTTGCGCTGATAGTCGAGTGATGCGAAGGTGATGGTCAGACTTCGCTTGTTGGCAGGAATCACCACTTTTTCCTTGTGCAGGATAGGTTCCGACTCCTTCTCTCCGCTATAATGGAGGGAACTGAAGATGACTTTAGGCTGGTAGTTGCTCTTCTTCAGCGTAGCCGGATTGAAGGTAATCAGTCCCATCGGGGTACCTACCGAGATGTTGTTGCTTGCCGGATCGTGGTAAGGACGGCTTTGCGAGAACGACATGTAGAAGTCGAAATCGTTAGGTCCGAACACATTGCACTGGCCCGTTTTCGGGTTTACGCAGTCGATACTCGATTCTCTGATTACCCAGATTCTTCCCTGGTTGTCTTCTACCATGCCCTGTACGATGCCTTCGTTAACATCGATGGCATGGAAGTATTTCATCTTCAGGTTGTCTTGCAGGAGCGATTTGCTCACAATCTCTTCCATCACGCCGCCCTGTTGCGAGATATACATCTTGCCGCTGGTGTGCTCCATGATATTGTTCATATCGTTTGCAGCCAGACTTGTTGTATCGTTCGGTATGTAGTAGGTCTTGTGGTATTTGATCTTTCTTGCGTTTGTAAAGGCATCACTGAAGGTGATGAGACCATCTGTAGTACCTACGAGAATGGTTCCCGTAGTGTGCAGCAGATGCGGCGTACGCGGTCGTAGTGCTGCTTCTCCCAAGGCAGTCCGTTTCGTTTACTGATGAAGCTGATACTGCGTCTGCTGCCTCATTTACCAGGGCGATACCGCACCATAGGTACCTATCCAGATGCGTCCGGTGCGGTCGGCTACGATGTCGAATACCTTGTCGAATGGCAGTGAAGCGGGGTCGTTTGCATCGTAGGTAAAGTGTCTTACCTGCATTTTGTCTATCAGATATACACCGTTTCCGTTGGTTCCTATCCATGTTCTTCCCTTGATATCGAAGTGGATGGCGAAGATGCCCTTCTCGGCGAAGTTTACCTGCTGTGGCACAATAAGTCCGCTTGGCGAAAGGTATCCGATACGCTGGTAGGAGGCGTTGAGTACCTGGATTACTCCATTGTGATAGCCTGTCCAGATATGTCCGTCTGGTGATGCATTTACCGAGAACACTTCGTCTTCGCCCACATCCAGCTTGTTGATAATGTAAGGGTGATATTTGAAGACTACCTGTGTCAGGTCGTGAGAGCCTGTCAGCCAGAGGATTCCCTGGTCTGAGAGTACATATTTCGTAATCTTCGGTATGCGGTAGTTGCCCGATGAATTGCTTCTCAGCAGATAAGGCACCAGTTTTCCTGCCTTGCGGTCAAAATAACTGAAGGTTCCTCCTCTTGGCACTACCCAGAGGGTCTTGTTTTCGTCTTGTGTGATGAAATTGCTTTCGCAGGTTGTGCGGTCCATCGGGTCGTCCTGATCGGCAAAGAGCCACTGCTTCTGTCCGGTCTTCGGGTTGATGAGGGTTACTCCCATACCGTCTGTAAATGCCCATACCATACCGAAATCATCGGTATAAATCTTCTTTACCTCTGCCAGAGGCTGACTCGGCTCTGTACGTTGATGATATCAAACTTGAAGGTGCGCGGGTTATAGATGATCACACCCAGATTGGTTGCCAGCAGGAGCTGGTAACCTGTATTTTTCAGTTGGTTGATACGGGTTACGCCTTCCGGCATCGGTATCATGGTGAGTCGGTTCTGCAGGTCATATTTTGCCAGTTTACCGTCTTCAGTTGCCAGGAACTCATCTTCTCCTACCCCTCTGAGCCATTTGAAAGGCAGTTTGCTTGGAATTTTCGAATGATATATGTATGCGCCTTTGTCGGTAAGCACCCATTCTCTTCCGTGTATATCTCGATGGATGTACCATACATTTCCGCTTCTGAGTCCCTTTTCTCCTACTTTGATGAGTTCTATGTTCCGCTCATCAAAGGTTTTCCCTACTGATCGGATGATATATTTTCCATCTTCTGAAGTAAACCATGTAGCTCCGTTTTTCAATGGGTATACCTGGCTCACGCGCAGGTCGATGTTGAACAGTTCGTTGAATTTCTGTCCAACAGCAAAGAACCGGCAGAAGTGGGTATCGTATACGTAGAGCTGGTGGTCGTATGTGATACACCATACGTTGTTGTTATGGGATGGTTCTATTTTCAGTATACGGTTGGTTGACAGGACGTCAATATCATCGGGGGTGTCTCTGAAAGTATGAAACTTGTAGCCGTCATAGAACGACAGTCCGTTCCATGTACTGAACCACATGAGGTTGTCTTTACCTTGTTTCAGGTCTGAGATGGTATTGGCTGCGAGTCCGTCTGTGATAGAGAATTTTCTCACATCGCAGTAAGGTACAGCTGCTGTTATGATGGTAGAGAGCAGTCCTAATAGGGTGATATATAATTTTCTTTTCATCATTTTTTATTCGTATACGTTTATTAATCGCAACAAAGGTAGTGAAAATTATTGAGAATACGTATTTATTAGGTGTATTTTTTTATGTTTGCGCCTTAAAATCTTCCACTTTTCATGTTATAGGGGTAATATTTGGTTGATTTGCTGGTGGTTCCTTCTTATGTTATGCCTAACAAAAAACTCCCCCGATAAATGAATATCGGAGGAGCAGTAGGGATATATTGTTTTGAATTTGATTACTTCTGAATCATCTTCTTTCCGTTCTTGATGACTACACCCTTGTAAGCCTTGGTTACCTTCTGGCCTGCGAGGTTGTAAACAGGAGCGTTCTTTGCAGCTTTGTCTGCTGTAATGTTAGTGATGCCGGTAGTTGTGCCATTCAGAGAGATGAGAATGTTGTTTAAATCAAGCTCATAAGTAGTGTTAAACTTCTTAAGCTTACCATAAACAACTACTACGTCGCCCACCTTGATGTCATCTACAGAAGTGAATTTCTTACCCTCGAAAGAAAGACCACCGTAAACCTGCAATTCATTTTCTGTTTTACCATCGTCAGAAATGTAGTAAGAAAGACTACCGTATGTAGCATTTAAGCTTTTACTAGCCTGAGATACAATACCCTTAACATATACACTTTCGCTCAAGCCTTTACCTGCATCAATCAGTTCCTTAGCCTTAGCAATGGTATAAGCAGTTTCTGCTGTGTTTGTAATGTCTACGATTTCAGGAGTATCACCCACTTTATAGTATGCAATCTTAGAAACTTGAATCAAACCATTACTTGATCCAGCCTGGCAGTCAAAGACAAACTTATAGTAATTGTTTGCTGCAGACTTAGTTGGCTTGAAAATCAGGTCTCCATCTTCAATCTTGGCAGAGATTTCTTCTGTTACATTATTACAATCTGCATCAGTCGCTACTAGCAACTTGATAGAATTGATCTTATCTTTGGTTATCCTGTCGATGGTCAAGACAATATTGCTGATTGGCTGATCAATAGCAGGTGAAGTGATGGAAGCTACAGATGCGACTTTCTTTCTTCCGCATCTGATGTATTTCCAACCATTCCACTGGTATGTATTGAAATTCTCAATAGTCCAGACATCTTCTCCTATTGTAGCTTTCCAGGTTTTGTCATAATCATTTATTGCCTTGCCTTCAGTACCTTCGTCAGGGAAAGTCAACACTTTGTAAGGAGTTGTTCCTGCAAACGTAACGCTAGCTACGAACGCCAGAACCAATGATAATGAATAGCGTAAAAATTTGTTCATAACTTAATAATTTTAAAGATTTAACGTATAATTAATAAACTGTTGAAACTCATTTTTTGAGCGCATTCTTAGAATTTGCTTTGTGCTAAAAGCATGTTCTTTGAATAATTACTTATTTATGATGCAAAGATACGAAAATTATCGATACAATGTGTTAAGAAGGTGTTAAATCTTTGATACAGAGAAAGAAATATCATTAAAACCGAAAGAAACACCATCAAAAAAGGCGATTGTTTTTGAAAGAATAGGGATTTCCCCCTCAGTTTGTATCCTTTTCCCCTTTGATGCAGACGAAAAATCCACTACCTTTGCATCGAGTTCAAGAAAGAATGCTGTTCTTCGAGAACTCAAAAGTATAGAAGATATAAGAATATAAATAACTTAACTGATAAATTGATATGAAAAAGTTTACTACTCTTCTCACAATGGCTTTCATAGCTTTGATGAGTATCTCATTCACCTCATGTGATGATGATTCTGATATTGCATACACCCTCGATGGTACATGGAAGGGTAATATGTTGGTAGAATATGGTAATCACAATGCCCTCTACTCGGTAATCCGATTCGACCAGAATGATGGTTTCTATTCCGGTACAGGCTATTGGATTGATTACTTTAAGGGAAATTACTGGCATGGCAATAACTATATCGCAAACCGTATTAACTGGACAGTTCGCAACAGAAACATCTATATCACTCTTCTTGATGAGGGTAGCGATGTTGTGATTTACGACTATGCTTTGAGCGACCGCAAGTTCTCTGGATATGTAGAGGCTGATAACGGCAATCGTGCTTATTTCGAGCTTTATCGTGATTCTTACAGCTATAACTGGCGCGATTATGACTGGGGCTACGATTGGGACTACGATGACGGTTGGGGCTACAGCAAGCAGCATTCGGGCTTGGAGAATACCCAGATCGTTTCTCGCGGAGCTAAGGATTCTGTAGAGTATGTTAAGGTAGCAGATGATAATCAGAAGCCTGTTCGCCGTTTTGTAGTGAAGTAAGGCAATAAGGAATTTAGTTTGAAGAAAGGAAACAAGATATGAAAAAGTTTAATCGGATATGGATGTGGATGGCGATAGCTGCAGCATCTTTCTCATTCACCTCATGTGATGATGATTATTACTGGCATGATGATTATTACTGGTATGATGACTATAATCATGGTGGCTGGGGATGGAACCAGGGCGACTGGGACAATGGTTCTAACGGCTCTCAGGATGATTACCTGCTGTCGGAGGCTCAGACTCTTACAGGCGACTGGAGAGGCTCTGTGATGCTCTCTGAACTTGCTGAGGACGGCCAGTCTCGCAATAACTACAGTTTCAATGCCGAGATGACGTTCTATCAGGCGGGTGATAAGGTTAACTCGCTCAGTGGTAATGGTGTAGAAGTGGATTATGCCGATGATGGAAGTAATGAATCCCAGACTCTGAAGTTTACCTGGTACATCGATAAGAATGGTGATATTTATATTCGTTATAATTCTGGTGCTACCTATGTGATGGATGCAGGTGCTAAGCAGTATGGTTTCTATCTGGGTGATGAAAAGGGCCAGGATGTGTTCTATGGTTATATGATAGGAACAGGTAAGGCTAAGGGCGATGTGATGCAAATCGATTTAGTGCGCTACGATCCGAGTGGAGCCCGTAAGAAGACCCGTTCTGCTGCAACCGATTCCGTAGCTCCTAGCTTCGGTAAGGCTACCGGTAGGGCATTCATGCCACATGCTATCAAGAAGTTGCCGAGAAGATGATGATATAAACCAAGAAATCCGCTCTCTCATTGATTTGAGAGAGCGGATTCTTTGTTTGTATATAGCCTTTTATTTAAAGTCTGAATTCGCCAGGTGCAAGGCGGAGTTGCGTCCCGATAGGTGCAAAGAAGAAACGCAAGCCTGCCAGGCGTTAAGGAGAGACTCGAGTCCGCCAGGCGTCCCTGCGTTTCTTCTTTTCCCGCCTAGCGGACTTGCTTATTTAAAGCCCCAGAGTTTCTTGAGAGCTTCTGTATCTTGGTTTTCTACATCCTTCTCTATTTCATCAGGGAGATTACAGAAGAAGTCGATGCCGGTTTTGTCTTCCAGCGTCTTGATGTTTACGACATAGTTGCCGAGCTTATCGCCCTTTTCAAATGCCTTGTTCTCGTGAGGGAACCAGTAGCCGAAAGCACTGTATGTATACTGGTTGGTGCTCTTGTTTAGTTCCTTTTTCAGTACAGCTACAAAGAAATACTTTGGTATTGGGATATAGCCTGGCTTCTGGGTTTCGCTAGAAGCTCCATTCTTCTTCCAGCCCAGGAGATTACTCTCGCTGCCTACCGGGTCGATGGTACCGCCCTTCACGATGAAGAGGGTATCTGAGTCAATCTTTGGAGCTTTGGTGCGAAGATCTTCCTCCATTTTATACCATGTTCCACGCTGGTTGAAATTGGCATATTGAGGCTGCATGTTGGTCATGAAGAAAGTCTGTTTCTGCTGTGTCAGATTGAGTTTGCGGTCAGCAGAAGGGCAGATATGACCATGGTCAAAGCCTTGAGCTGTAGGAGTAGGGTCTTCTGTAAAATCAGTAATTCCCCATTGTTCTTTCAGATCTGTATCCCATGGATACTGGCGCTCTCCCTTAGCAGGTTTCCATCTGTCAACGTTAGATGCTGTGTTTCCTGTATGGAAAGTATAGCAGCTCCATCTCTGGCTCTTCATGTTATCATCCCATTCTGTAGAATAGTTCAACATACCTGTTGTATTATCCATGTGAACGATGGCATAGCTGTTGCCATTGTTCTTGAGCTTTGGGAACTCCAGACCACCGATAGCGTTTCTTACCACTTGTGGCATGTTGTCAGTAGCCACATTCTTGTTTGTATTGTTCTTATCGGTTGATTCACCACCGGTATTGCCACCCGTGCTTCCGCCACCCGTATTACCGCCGTTTTCAGGATAATAGAACTGCAGGGTATCGTCAGTGCCGCAGGCAGAGAACGTCATCGCAGCAACGAGCGCGAAGATAAAAAACTTAGTATGCTTCATAATTCTCGATAATGTTTTGAAGTTAAAGATTTAGTACTTTCTATATATAGAGATATGTAGAAAATCGATTGTATGAGGAATAGTAGTGAGAGAAAAAAAGTGCATTCCTACGTATATGCAACTACGCTGGAATGCACTCTGTATCTTTGCGATAATAAATATATCCTTATAAAAAAGGTATATTATTACTTCTTCAATTTGCCGTAACGGTTCATGAAGCGGTCTACGCGACCCGCTGTATCAACGAGCTTGCTCTTACCTGTGTAGAATGGGTGAGATGTGCTAGAGATTTCAATCTTAACAACTGGATAAGTCTCGCCTTCGAACTCAACAGTGTCGTTAGTCTTGCATGTAGACTGAGAGAGGAACATATCGCCGTTAGACATATCCTTGAATACTACAGGACGATAATTCTCTGGATGAATACCTTTTTTTCATTTTTCTTTTTTATTTTATTGGGTTATTAAAATTAGACGTCATGGGGATGCTTGTTGCATCATTTCGTGTCCCTTATCGGGGCATGCCCATTATAGCCTGTTATCAATTTCAGGCTGCAAAGTTACGCTTTTTTCCTGAAACCA
>ENA-OQBJ01001077-OQBJ01001077.1-human-gut-metagenome-genome-assembly--contig:-NODE-1077-length-11771-cov-1.975438_pt1 | contig 11771 bp, 15 predicted proteins | sample MGYA00242743_ERZ504545 | MGnify/ENA primary metagenome ERZ504545 (study PRJEB26092, sample SAMD00036252) | human gut metagenome | host: Homo sapiens | study: EMG produced TPA metagenomics assembly of...
CGTTTTCTTTTATAAGAATTTTATGCACTGTTTCGTCATGGGCTTCCTTAAATAGCTCGCTATTCGCGTCAGCCCATTCCTCGCATTGCATAAATTCAAGAATAAAAGCAAACAATGATTTAATCAGCGCTTCCTTAGAGATGCGAAGAGGCAGTTCCGGTCAACCATTCCAGTGCCGCGGTATTTCTGTGAACCGGTCCACCACCATCATGGTGGCCAGTATATTAGACATGAGATGATCCTCTTCGTCAAACATATCCGCTTCTATGACAATGGTGGAGTGACCGTTGTGAGTGATATGGCTGGTGACACGGATGGTTTCTCCCGGTTTGGCAGTACGGATGAAATTCATGGTCATGGCTACAGTAACCACGGAAGCTCCTACGGATGCACTGGTAACACCGGTTACGGAATCGGCCAGGGCAGCCAGCACACCGCCATGGAGGCGGCCCCTGTGATTGTTGTGCTTCAGTGGGTCTGTCTTCAGACTGACTGTGACACTGCCGCAGTGAATTTCATCAATGTGGATATGGAAATAATCTTCCATGAACCGGTTTTTCTTATAAATGTTCCGGATGTGCTGCCGGATTTCCTCCGGATCTCTGAGCTGTTTTATATTGGTATCCATCATGGTCCCATCCTTTTCTCAATTGTTCTGTTACTCCTCATGATAACGGCGATAGTGAAAGATTGCAAGATGGGAGGCGGAATAGATTTCTCAGGGATTCCCATTTTTCTTTACAACCCCGTATACCAGGTCAGGCAGGAAATGCTGTTTATAGAAATGGATCCCTTTTAGGAGCATCAATGCCGGGCCCATTGGAACTTTTGAATCCGCCGGGCTCTTTCCTCTACCCATTGTTTTCTCTGTAACGTATAATATAAGTAGAAATGGAGAACTGCCGAAAGGCGGTGTTTTTATAGCATTCAAATAGAAGGAGGAGTTATGTTTACAGCGACAACCATACTGGCGGTGAAGAAGGACGGCCATACAGCCATGGCTGGTGACGGGCAGGTCACCATGGGAAATGCGGTAATAATGAAGAATACGGCCCGGAAAGTGCGGCGGCTGTATCATGGGAAGATTATTGCAGGATTTGCCGGTTCCGTGGCAGATGCCTTTTCTCTTTTTGATAAATTTGAAGCCAAACTTCGAGACTGCAATGGCAATCTGGTGCGGGCAGCCGTGGAATTTGCCAAGGACTGGCGCAGTGATCGGGTGCTCCAGAAACTGGAGGCCCTTTTGATTCTCACCGATGGAGAGCATCTTTTCCTTGTCTCCGGCAGCGGAGAAGTGATTGAGCCGGATGATGGTATTCTGGCCATTGGAAGCGGCGGCAACTATGCTCTCTCCGCTGCCCGGGCACTGTCCCAGAATACGGATCTTTCTGCCCGCGAAATAGCGGAAAAATCACTTCATATTGCAGCAGATATCTGCGTATACACCAATCATAACGTTATTGTGGAGGAAATCTGATGGAAGAATTAACACCCCGTAAGATTGTAGAATACCTGGACCATTACATTATCGGGCAGAAGGATGCCAAACGGGCTGTGGCAGTGGCTCTTCGGAACCGCTGGCGGGCAGGACAGCTTCCACCGGATATTTCCAGGGAAATCAGCCCAAGAATATTCTTCTCATTGGCCCCACCGGCGTAGGCAAGACAGAAATTGCCCGGAGGATTGCCTCCCTGACCCATGCACCTTTTGTGAAGGTGGAAGCCACCAAGTACACCGAAGTAGGTTACGTGGGAAGGGACGTAGAGTCCATGGTGCGGGACCTGGTGGAAGAAGCGGTGCGTCTTGTGAAGAAAGAGGAATCCGCCGCCACGGCAGGGATGCGGAGGAAGAAGCACTGCATCGCATTGCCGAAGTTCTGTGGCCTTCTAAAAAGCCGGAGACAAGAAGCCCTATGGATATTATTTTCGGCGAAAAGCAGGCCGATAAGCCGGAAAATCAGGAAGAAAAACAGCGGCGTAAAGAACTGGTGGAAAGAATCCGCAGCGGCGAACTGGATGACCGGCAGATTGAGATCAAGGTGGAAGACAAAGGCAATGCGCCCCAGTCGGATAATGAGCAGGCAAACCAGATTTCCGTCATGATTGCCGGTATGATGCCCAAGAAGATGAAGAAAAAGAAGGTTACCGTTCGGGAAGCAAAGAAAATTCTGACAGAAGAGGCAGCCGATGAAATGGTGGATATGGAAGTGGTGAAGGACAGGGCCATCCATTATGCGGAAGAAAGAGGCATTATCTTTATTGATGAAATTGATAAGATTGCCGGCAGAACCGGTGCTTCCGGCGGCCTGATGTATCACGGGAAGGGGTGCAGCGGGATATCCTTCCAATCGTAGAAGGAGCCACGGTGAAAACCAAGTATGGCCAGGTGAAAACAGACATATTCTTTTCATGGCGGCCGGTGCTTTCCACGTATCCAAACCCAGTGACCTGATTCCGGAACTGCAGGGCCGTTTCCCTATCCGCGTAGAGCTTTCAAGCCTTACAAAAGAGGATCTTCGGAAAATCCTGACAGAACCTCGGCAGGCCCTGATTCGTCAGTATACCGCCCTTTTGGATACGGAAGGCCTTCATGTAACCTTTGCAGAAGATGCACTGGATACCATTGCAGAAATTGCCTCGGAGGTTAATTTGGAAACAGAAGACATTGGTGCCAGAAGGCTTTACACCATACTGGAGAGAGTGCTGGAAGACCTGTCCTTTGCTGCTCCGGATATGGAAGAAAAGGAAATGGTGGTAGACAGTGACTATGTAAGAGAGAAACTGGGCAGAATCAGGGAAAATATCGATATTTCCAACTATATTCTTTAAGTACAAGGCCGGCGGCTGAAGCTGCCGGCTTTTTGTTTTTTGGCGGGATTTCAATAGGACCAGGGGGGAAAAAACTTTTATGCTCCAAAATGTTAATATCATAATACATGCAGGTTGACGAATGGTTTACAACTGGCTATAATAGGAAAAGAGTTAAGGAAGTATTGTTCCAAGGCATTACAGAAAAGGCAGTTTACAAGGCTGTTTTTTCTAACATTCTGTCGCTGTTCATCATAGGAGGCGCTTTTATGCGAAATGAAATCCTGGATTACTTCAGGAAGCTAACGGGGAATTTGTTTCAGGAGAACAGATTTCAAAAGATCTCCACGTTTCCCGTACAGCCATCTGGAAGCATATCAAAGTACTAAAAGAGAGGGGCTATATTTTTGAGTCCAGTACAAGAAAAGGGTATCGGCTCATTTATGCTCCCAACCTGTTGACGCCGTTGGAAATCGACAGTGCCCTCCATACGGAAACTTTTGGACGCCATGTAGTGTACATGTCTTCCACCCGTTCCACTAACGAGGAAGCAAAGAAAATCGCCAGGGAAGGGGCGGAGGAAGGGACCATTGTGGTGGCAGAGGAGCAGACCGGCGGTCATGGGCGGCTTACCCGCGGATTCTACAGCCCCTTTGCCAAGGGCATCTGGTTTTCCCTTATTCTTCGGCCGAAGTTCTTCCCCATGGAAGCATCCAAATGTACTCTTCTGGCTGCCATTGGCGTATGCCGGGGCATCCGACGTCTGGGACTGAAAGATGCCGGTATCAAATGGCCGAATGATATCCTTTACCATGGCAAAAAGATGGTAGGTATTCTTACAGAAATGTCTGCATCCATGGAAAAAATTGATTATATTATCATGGGTATCGGTATCAATACAGGCATGAAGAAAAGCGAATTTCCTGAGGCTTTCCGCGAGACTTCCACATCCTTCCTCAATGAAGCATCGACGTATCCCGCAAAGATCTTCTGGCGGCCATTCTGGCAGAACTGGAGAAGGAATATCATATTGCTCAGACTGAAGGTTTTGACAAGGTGCTGGAAGACTGGAAGACCCTTTCCGTTACTTTGGGACAGGAAGTACGGGTCATTTTCGGAAATGACAGCTACACAGGCAAGGCTGTCGATATCGATAAGGATGGATGCCTTCTGGTAGATACAGGATCCCACGTAACCCGAGTCATTGCCGGTGACGTATCTATTCGTCCCATTGATGCGCCCCTTCCAAAGAGATAAGATCATTTCATTTCTTTGAGCGTTTGGAAGTTATGTTTCAGCCGTTCCGGGCATTTCTCTCTTCATGTCTGATACACGGACGGTTATAGGAATAGGAGAAGAGGATAACTATGGAAAAAGGAAAAATGCACAATATTATCAGTGCAGCTATATTTGCAGCCATCATGGCAGTGCTGTCGCAGTTTACGTTCCCCATCGGACCGGTTCCCATTACTTTGCAGAGTTTTGTCTGCGCCCTGGCAGGCGGTGTGCTGGGAAGGAAATGGGGGGCTATCTCTATCGGCGTATGGCTTCTACTGGGACTTCTTGGCATTCCTATCCTTACCATGGGCAAGGCTGGTGCCCGGCATCTTTTTCTCCCCTGTAGGCGGCTATTATCTGGGATTTGTGGTTATGGCCTGGGTATCCGGCTTCCGTCTGGCAGAAAAGGGCCATTTTCTCCGCCAGGTTTCTTCCGCCGTGCTTGGCCTCATTTGCTGCTACGCTTTGGGCACGGTCTGGTTCATGGGATATTTCCACTTTGGCCTTGGAAAAGAAATGCCCCTGTGGACGGCATTGACTCTTACCGTATTCCCCTTTGTGGCTTTTGACCTCATCAAAGTCATTCTGGGTGTTATCTGCGGTACCCGGATTCGCCAGTCTTTGAATCAGGCAGGCTACTATCCCACCATGAACATTGAAGTTCCCAAACGAACTGATTCGTACATAAGTACTGATATTAAAATATTTATATGCTGCTTCATCAGTAGATTCCTTATAAAGGGGATAGTAAGCGCTGCTTTTAGGGCGGCGCTTTCTTTATAGCTTAAAATATATGAATAGGCCCACTCATATGGTTATCTGTAAAAATTCTATTATTTGTTATGATTTCCCTTGACAGAATGGAAACTTTGTTGCATTATACACTTGATGAAATTTTAAAGGCACCTCAATGCATGGCTGATGGAATAGAATTTGAGAAGCCATAGGGGAGCCGGTTCCGGAGGAGATTCACATGCTTCTTGCTTTTGATGTGGGAAATACGAATATTTGTATGCGGTGTATACAAAGAAAGGAAACTGATCCGTCATTGGCGGGTAGCTACAGATACTCTGCAGACCGCTGACGGGTATGCAGCTCTTCTGGGTACGCTGTTTCAGCTGAGTGGACTTGCCTTTAAGGACGTGGAAGACATTATCATCTCCACCGTGGTTCCGCCAATCATTCCGATTCTGGAAACCATGAGCCAGCGCTATTTCCATACGAAACCCATCATGGTAGGTCCTGGGATCAAGACAGGTCTTAATATCCTGTATGACAATCCAAAGGAACTGGGTGCCGACCGTATTGTCAATGCTGTAGCCGCTATTGCGGAATATGACTGCCCCCTCATTATTATCGACATGGGCACCGCCACCACTTTCTGCGTGGTAGATACCAAGGGCAATTACCTGGGCGGCGCCGTGGCGCCGGGCATCGGCATTTCTATGGAAGCCCTCTTCCAGAGAGCCTCCAAGCTCCCTCGGATTGAACTGGTGAAAACGCCAAAAATTATCTGCCGCAACACTGTATCTGCCATGCAGGCCGGCATTTACTACGCTTTGTAGGCCAGATTGATGAAATCGTAAATCGTATTAAGGAAGAACTGAATGAGCCAATGTGAAAGTCATTGCTACCGGCGGTCTGGCTACTCTGATAGCCAAGTCTTCCAAAACCATTGATGTAGTAGATCCTATGCTTACGCTGAAAGGTCTTCTGGTGCTTTACGAAAAAAATAGAAATGACAGAAGGTAAGAAAAAAGCGAATCGGAAAACCGGTTCGCTTTTTTGCTGCAGGAAGCACGTCGGTGTTTTATAAAATAAAAACACTTGTAAACGGATTCCTGCCGGTATGAAACACACTTCAGAAATCGGACAGATAAAATTTTTCCTCTTGCATTTTAATACATAAGGATGTATATTTATAAAAAAATAAATCATCGTTACAGGAGGAAAGACTTATGAAGAAAATGATGAAAGCAGCGATTATAGCACTGGCAGCGGCAGGCATGGTAATGGCAGGGGGCTGCGGGAATTCCCAGCCGGCGAAGTCTTCGGCAGGAAATTCATCTCAAAGTGCGCTCATGCAGAAAATCAAAAAGGATGGTAAACTGGTTGTAGGTACAGCTTCCGGATTTCCACCTTATGAATTTCTGGATACCTCTGTAAAGGATCAGAAGAAGATCGATGGTATCGACATGAAGCTGGCAGAAGCGGTGGCGCAGAAGCTGGGGGTGAAGCTGGAGGTGCAGGATATGACCTTCCAGTCCCTTCTTTCTTCCATTACTACAGGGAAGGTGGACATAGCTATTTCTGCCATCAATCCCACTGATGAAAGAAAGAAGACTGTTGATTTCTCCCATAACTATCTGGAAGGAAAGCAGACCCTTCTCATCCGCAGGGAGGATGAGGGAAAGTATAAATCACTGGCAGATTTTTCCGGTAAGAAGATTGCAGTGCAGAAATCTACGATTCAGGAAAAACTGGCTTCAGAGCAGATTCCGAATGCCCAGATTGTAGCTCTGGCCAAGGTGCCTGATGCCCTGCTGGAATTGAAACAGGGAAAGGTGGATGCTGTACCGGTGCAGAATATAGTAGGTGGACAGTATTTGGTCACTAATGAGGACCTGGCACCTACGAATATTTATTTTGACAAATACAGTGGAGGTTCTGCTGTGGCAGTACCTAAGGGAAGCGATGATGTGGTGGCTGTGATTAATGAGGTCATAAAGGAAAACCAGGACAATGGAAACATAGATCAATGGGTGGATGAAATGACAAAGAAAGCGGTGGCCAACGCGCAGTCCAAGTAACTGCCTTTTTCCTGAAGGAGGAAATCTGTTATGAATAAGACCATGAAAGTCATACTTTTAGGAACGGCTTTGACAGCTGCCATGATTTCTGCCGGCTGCGGAGATTCTTCTACCTCCAAAAGCAGTGCTGCTTCCGGTTCGTCCCAGAGCAAACTTATGCAGACGATCAAACAGAGAGGAAAGCTGATTGTAGGCACGTCCTCCGGTTATCCGCCCTATGTATTTGTAGATGCAGAGTCTCCGGATAAAAAGGTCATCGGCCTTGATATGGAAATGTGTAAACAGATTGCCGATAAACTGGGTGTTCCTATGGAAGTACAGGATATGAGCTTCTCTGCTCTCCTGTCTTCTGTTACTGCCGGGAAGGTGGATATTGCGGTAGGTGGTGTATCTCCTACACCGGAGAGGGAAAAAGCCATGGCCTTCTCAGACCTCTATCTTCCTACGGAGCAGAAGCTTTTAGTAAGAAAAGAAGACCAGCATACATTTAAAACGCTGGCAGACTTAAAAGGCAAGGTCCTTGGTGCAGAGAAATCCACCACCCAGGAAGCTACAGCCCAGAAGGTGGAAGGAGCTACAGCTATTGGCCTTTCCAGTGTGCCTGATGCCGTGCTTCAGCTGAAGAACGGCAAACTGGATGGCATCGTGCTTGAAGGAGTTGTATCGAAGCAGTATCTGGTATACAATGATGACCTGGCCCTGGCTGATGTACAGTTTGATGGTGCCAAGAAGGTATCTGCCGTAGCTCTCCAGAAGGGGAACGATGACGTGCTGAAAATAATTAATGATGTGATTAAACAGGATACAGAATCCGGGCAGTTTGACAAGTGGGTGGATGAATACAGCAGGATTGCCATTGAAAAGGCAGGAAAATAAGAATAACAAAAAACAGCAGGCTCATGGCCTGCTGTTTTTTTATGCATACTGTTAAATGCCTTATTCATTCATGGAGAAGTAGAGAATATATAGTAACTGTCGAGTGTATTACGACTACAGGACATTTTGAAATAAGATTAAAAAGAAAATTCCCAAAAAGTTTATGAATAATTATTGACATTAACGCATAAATATGCTAAACTCTATGCAAGTTAAGAAAAGAACTCCATTCTTAAAGGCGAAAGGTGTATGAACATGATGAATAAGAAAAATTTACTGAAAATGATGGCATTAGGTATGGCAGCAGCTGCTGTATTCGGACTGGCCGGCTGCGGCGGTGGTTCCGGCGCGAGTCAGAGCGCTTCTTCCCAAACCCAGAAAGAAAGTCCCCTCATGCAGAAAATTAAATCCAGCGGTAAGCTGGTCGTGGGAACTGCATCGGGCTATCCTCCCTATGAATTCGTAGATACCTCTGCCGGTGAAAAGAAAGTCATCGGCATCGATATGGAACTGGCCCAGAAGGTGGCTGATAAGCTGGGTGTGAAGCTGGAAGTACAGGATATGAACTTCCAGGCCCTCCTCTCTTCATTGACCGGCGGCAAGGTGGATGTGGCCATTGCAGGCATTAACCCCACAGATGAAAGAAAGAAATCCATGGATTCTCCGCTGACTATCTGCCCACGGAACAGAAGGTGATTATCCGTAAAGCGGATGCTGATAAGTATAAGACCGTAGAAGATCTCTACGGAAAAACTATCGGTGTACAGAAGTCCACTACCCAGGAAGCCCTGGCCAAGGAAAAGATTAAAGATGCAAAAATCGTAGGTCTGGCTCATGTGCCGGAGGTGGTACTGGAACTGAAGCAGGGCAAGGTAGACGGCCTGGTGGTAGAAGGCATTGTAGGTGAGCAGTACGTTATCTTCAATGATGATCTCATGTTCTCAGATATCAAGTTCCCGGGAGCTGTCAAGAACTCTGCTGCTGCCGTACAGAAAGGAAATGAAGATGTGCTGGCTGTGATTAATGAAGTGATTAAAGAAAACACAGATAATGGCAACTTCACGAAATGGACAGAAGAATACAGCAAGAAAGCTGTATCCAATGCAGATAATAAATAAGTGAGAAATAAGTGAAAGAACCCTGCAGTGTCATTGAGACACGGCAGGGTTTTGATTTAGAAATACAGACTTCTCCAGCCGATGACTGCTTAAGGAAGTGCTGATTAAATCATTGTTTGCTTTTATTCTTGAATTTTTATGCAATGTGAGGAATGGGCTGACGCGAATAGCGAGCTATTTAAGGAAGCCCATGACGAAACAGTGCATATTCTTATAAAAGAAAACTCTATGAATTAATCAGTGCTTCCTTAATACCTATGAGTGACTCCGGTCTTACTACTGAAAATTCTGAATAGAGAATTTAATTAACTTTTAAAGAAAGATATGAATAGAGATATGGTCAAGAATATGAGTGTATGTTATAATTAGCTAACTTCAGATGATTTTACCTGATAGGGGAGCGCCGATACTTCAAGGGTTTGATTCTATCAGTGCTTTCTTAAAGAAAGAGGGGCTTATATCCATGAATAAAAAACTATTCCGTTTTCCGATGAATTAATCCGTGATATAGCAGCCAAGTATGGCACACCTTTCATATTTATGATGAAAAGGGTATTCTTGATAATGTAAAGAGACTGCAGAAAGCTTTTCCTGGAACCCCAACTTCCATGAATACTTTGCAGTGAAAGCCACACCGAATCCCTGGATTATGAAAAGCCTTAAAACTTTAAACGTAGGCTCTGACTGCAGTTCCATGGCAGAGCTGGTACTTTCTGAAACCGTAGGCATCAGAGGAGAAGAAATCGTATTTTCGTCCAATGATACGCCTGATGAAGAATTTATCAAAGCCAATGAACTGGGGGCCATTATCAACCTGGATGATGTGTCCAACCTGGATGACCTGGATAGGCTTCATATTGTTCCTGACAAAATCTGCTTCCGTTATAATCCAGGCCCTGAACTGGCAAGGGGCAATGCTATCATCGGCAAGCCGGAAGAAGCAAAGTACGGTATGACTAAAGAACAGCTCATGACCTGCGTGGACTGGGCTAAGAAAAAGGGAATTTCCTACATTGGCATCCATACCATGGTGATTTCCGCAGAACTGGAACTGCCGGGGCTTCTTGGCACGATTGCCATGATGTTTGATCTGGCTAATGAAATCAGAAATGAAAAGGGCGTGACTGTCAGCTTCATCGATTTCGGCGGCGGCATCGGCATTCCTTATCGCCCGGAACAGAATCCCGTGGACATTGAAGGCCTTGGAGAGGGCGCAAGAAAGCTCTTTGAAGAAAAGATGAAAGGCTTTGACCATACTCGTATCTGCTTCGAATGCGGCCGCGCCATTACCGGTCCCTATGGATTCCTGGTGACCAAAGCTATCCATTATAAACATATTTATCGCGATTACATCGGCGTGGATGCCTGCATGGCCGATCTCATGCGCCCAGGTATGTATGGGGCCTATCATCATGTGACCGTACTTGGTAAGGCTGATGCGCCTAAGGACCATGTGTATGATGTGGTAGGCTCTCTCTGCGAAAACTGTGATAAATTTGCTATTCAGCGGCCCCTTCCGGAAATTAAAACGGGAGACCTCATCGTCATTCATGACACCGGTGCTCATGGTCACAGCATGGGCTATAACTATAACGGCCGCCTTCGCCATCAGGAGATTCTGGTTCATGAAAACGGCAGCGTACAGCAGATCCGCCGTAATGAGACCCTCTTTGACCTGTTTGCTACCCTCGATTTCCCGAACCTGAAAGAAAATACGGCCAAGGTAACAAAGGAATAATAAGTCAGAAATAAGGTATTATATGTATGAAACCGCAGGTATCTATCCTGCGGTTTTTTGATTTCCGGCGGCAAATCTATCTAATTATGTGTTCCGGTTATATGGATTGAGAAAAAATCTAAAAATATCATAGCGCCCAAAAACGGGTTATTGTATAATATCAATATAGAAGTATCGAAATGCATTTAATATTTTAGGAGGCATTCATATGTATACTTTATCTACTGTAGAATTTAATGGAAAAATTCCGCAGATTGATCCTAATGCTTTTGTAGCTCCCCACACATTCCTCTCCGGCGATATCAGAGTCGGTAAGTATGCCAGCATCTGGCCAGGTGTGGTAGCCAGAGGTGATGTGAACTATATTTCCGTAGGAGAATGTTCCAACGTACAGGATCTCTGCTGCCTTCATGTAGCCGATGATCATCTGTATTATTGGCGACTATGTAACCATTGGACACAGCGCACGTGGTTCATGCCTGCACCATAGAAGATCATGTGCTCATCGGTATGCATGCTACTATACTCGATGGCGCTGTGATTGGAAGAGGATCTATTGTAGCAGCCGGAGCTGTCGTACTGGGAGGAACTGTCATTCCACCAAACTCTCTGGTAGCTGGTGTTCCTGCTAAAGTAATTCGCACCATTGACCGTGTAAAGAATATCCATGCCCAGGCCATCAAGTATAAATGCGAATGGGCTATCGGCTATGGCGCTAAACCGGATATTGACGGTGAACTTTATCACGGCGAAAAGATTGTGTAATGAATTTAATCATGATATAAAAATCATCCCGGGAATTTTTCCCGGGGTGATTTTTTATGGAATGGGAAATGGTCAGTCAGGGGTCATCATATAACAATGTGCCACATGAGAAAACAGGAGCACCTCTGGTGCTGTTAGGGAAGCGCTGATTAAATCATTGTTTGCTTTTATTCTTGAATTTTTATGCAATGCGAGGAATGGGCTGACGCGAATAGCGAGCTATTTAAGGAAGCCCATGACGAAACAGTGCATAATTCTTATAAAAGAAAAACTCTATGAATTAATCAGTGCTTCCTTAAATAATATTAGAGAACCGCTCCACGGCTTTCGCAAATTTCGCTATGGTTTCTTCCGCATCTCCCTGTTCGATGCCATCCCT
>ENA-OQBJ01001078-OQBJ01001078.1-human-gut-metagenome-genome-assembly--contig:-NODE-1078-length-11756-cov-1.704876_pt1 | contig 11756 bp, 16 predicted proteins | sample MGYA00242743_ERZ504545 | MGnify/ENA primary metagenome ERZ504545 (study PRJEB26092, sample SAMD00036252) | human gut metagenome | host: Homo sapiens | study: EMG produced TPA metagenomics assembly of...
CGGACCAGAAAGGTTGTTCCGGTCGGGGCACCGACCTCCTCATTGGCCTTCTCCGCGCCGCCCTCAATCACATACCGCGTTCCCGTCAGCGCATCCGGCGTTTTCGTAATCATCTCGACCTGCGCAACCGCCGAGATACTCGAGAGCGCCTCGCCGCGGAAGCCAAGAGATGCAATCTGCACGAGTTCTTCCACGGAACGGATCTTGCTCGTCGCGTGGCGCAGAAAAGCGAGCGGCACCTGTTCGGCCGGAATGCCGCTTCCATTGTCCGTGATCCGCACCAGCGAAATACCGCCGTCGCGGATTTCCACGGTGATCGCCGTCGCACCGGCGTCCATTGCATTTTCCACCAGCTCCTTTACCACGGAAGCCGGCCGTTCCACGACCTCACCGGCCGCAATTTTATCGATCGTATTCTGATCCAGTACTGCTATGGTAGCCATGTTGTTCCTTTCTGTTTCGGATTGATTCTAACTTATGTCTGATCCAGTATTCCCCTATTTCCAGCGGTTTTTCACCTTTCCCTGGAAACGGTACAGGTATTTAAAGCATCCATCGGTGTCATATTCGAGATATCAAGCTCCGAGAGCTCTTTGATGATATCATCGTCCTGCACCGTATCGAACAGCGACATCTGTGCCATATCGACCTCGTCGTAGTGAACCGGCTTTGCCTTCGGTTTTTTCTGCATGGTCAGATCCTTGACCGCAGCAGTGATATCGCATCGCTCAGCTGCTCCACCAGCTCCTGCGCCCGGGAGCAGCACTGACTCCGGCACTCCCGCAAGACGCGCTACCTGGATACCGTAGCTCTTATCTGCGCCGCCCTGTACAATTTTACGCAGGAATACGATATCGTCGCCCTTTTCCTTAACGGCAATACAGTAGTTGTGCACGCCGGAAGCTTTCCTTCAAGCTCAGTCAGCTCATGGTAATGCGTAGCGAACAGTGTCTTTGCGCCGAGCAGCTTCGGATTCGCCACATGCTCAATCACCGCCCAGGCGATCGAAAGACCGTCGAACGTACTCGTTCCTCTTCCGATCTCATCGAGAATCAGCAGACTGTTCGAGGTTGCATTCCGAAGAATATTCGCCACCTCCGTCATCTCAACCATAAACGTACTCTGGCCGCTTGCCAGGTCATCGGATGCGCCGACACGGGTAAAGATCCGGTCCACAATACCGATGTTTGCCTTCGAAGCCGGAACAAACGAACCGATCTGTGCCATCAGCACAATGAGGGCCGTCTGGCGCATATACGTCGATTTACCGGCCATGTTCGGTCCGGTGATGACGGAAACGCGGTGGTCACCGTTGTCAAGCAGGGTATCGTTTGCGATAAACATATCGTTTGGAATCATCTTCTCGACACTGGGTGACGGCCGTCCTTGATATCAATCTTTCCGCGGCTGTTCAGCTTCGGACGCACATAGTGGTTGTGCTCGGCAACGTAGGAAAGCGATGCATACACATCGAGCCGTGCCAGAGCCTGCGCCGTGCGCTGAATCCGCTCCGCCTCACCGGCAACCGTATCGCGCACCGTACAGAAAAGATCATATTCCAGCGCGTACAGCTTGTCCTCTGCGCCAAGAATCGTATCTTCCAACTCCTTCAGACGCGGTGTGATGTAGCGTTCGGCGTTCGTCAGCGTCTGTTTTCTGGTATAGTAATCCGGTACAAGGTCTTTAAACGAGTTCGTAACTTCCAGATAATAGCCAAATACCTTGTTGTACTTGACCTTCATGTTTTTGATACCGGTTTTCTCCCGCTCACTCGCCTCAAGTTCACTCAGCCACTGCTTTCCTTCTGTCTTTGCATGGCGGTAATTATCGACCATCTCGTTGTAGCCGTCTTTGATCATACCGCCGTCGCGCATCAGATACGGCGGATCATCGACGATAGCTGCATCGACAAGCTGATAGAGATCCTCGAGCGGGTCCAGATCCTCCTGAACCTGCGCCAGTGCGCCGCCCTCAAACGAATTTAAAAGCTGTTTGATGTAAGGCAGCATCTGCAGCGATGATTTAAAGGCGATCAGTCACGCGGGTTAGCAGACTGGTAACTGATTCTTCCGACGAGACGCTCCAGGTCATAGACCGGGCGGAGATATTCGCGGATTTCCTCGCGGATCATTGCCTGGCTGGTCAGGGCTTCCACTGCATCGAGCCGTGCGTTGATTTCCTCCTCGTCGATCAATGGCTGCTCTACGTAGCTTCGCAGAAGACGTGCGCCCATCGCCGTGCGGGTTTTATCGAGAACCCAGAGCAGGGAGCCGCGTTTCTGCTTCTCACGCAGCGTTTCCACAAGTTCAAGATTCCGGCGGCTGGAGCTGTCGATCAGCATATATTTGTCTGTCACATACGGTGTAATCGAATTCATGTGAGACAGATCCGATTTCTGTGTCTCATGCAGATATTGGAACAGCGCACCGGCTGCAATTGTTCCGCAGTTGTAATCGGCGATGCCAAGGCCTTCCATCGTAGCAGCATGGAACTGTTCCTGCAGTGTACGGCGGCAGATGTCATCATCGAAATACCAGTCTTCCAATGCATTCACGCAGATATGAAGGCGGGTCCGGAGATCCTCCACATCAATCCCGCAGAGCAGGAACGACTGATTGCAGATGATTTCCGCCGGCATAAACTTCGTGATCTCATCCACCAGGCGGCGCGGCTTGCCCATTTCCGTGACGAGGCACTGGCCGGTCGAGATATCTGCTGTAGAGATACCGAAGCATCCCTCCATGCAGACGATCGACATGATGTAGTTGTTCTTCGTCTCATCAAGTCCCTGCGGGATCAGCGTCGTACCCGGTGTGACAACGCGGATGACTTCGCGCTTTACCATGCCCTTTGCCTGTTTCGGGTCCTCCATCTGCTCGCAGATCGCAACCTTATGGCCGTTCTCTACAAGACGGTTGATATACCTTCTGCAGCGTGATACGGGATACCGCACATCGGAGCGCGCTCCTCCATGCCGCAGTCCTTTCCGGTCAGCGTAAGCTCAAGTTCTTTGGATACCAGGGTGGCATCCTCGAAGAACATTTCGTAGAAATCACCTAAGCGGTAAAACAAAATGGTATTAGCCGGGTCAGTCAAGCCCGTCTTCGTCTGGCAATAATGTACCATCATAGGCGAAAGCTTCTCACACTGATCCAGCGCATCCTGTGCTGTCACAGGCCGCGTGGACATCAGTGCCGGCGCTTTTACCGCTGTGTTTTTTGTTTCTGTATCGTTCATTTGTATTTCATACCTTTTCTCAAAAATAAATATAAGAAGTATAACAAACGTCATACCTGCACAATTTTAGCATGAAACCAGAAATTGTGCAAGATTCACAAGCGTATAAAATGCCCCCTTCCTGTCAGTGGTTTTTTCTCAAAACCAGCCGTCCAGGAAGCGAGCATTCCCTTTAATTTTTCTTTTTTTGTCTCCATTTTGAGAAAGACGAACCAATCAACAGGATCAACACAAAAACAACGGCAACCGTTTCATAAATCTGCACGCCGGTGTTGACAGGATTGTCGTCAATTGAGCGGTAATCGCGCTCCAGACGCCACAGCATCGCCATCCGGTCCATGAAATCAATCTGCCGCGCGCCGTCCGTCTCGGTCTTAAAGACGGCACAGTAAAGATTCGTGTACCACTGGTCAAGAAGACTGACCCCGGATCGCCCGATCTTTCCGCTGCCGATCTCCTCGTCATTTTCATCATACAGAATCCTGCCGCTTCTCGAACTCTGGTAATCGAGCGGCGTTTCATCTACATCAAGGAAAATCAGTCTTGTATCTTTTCCATAGGAGGTATCCACATACTGCTCCTGCGCATAGCCAAGACACGTACCGGATGCGTCGTAATAGCCGTACGTCGTGCCGGAGCCTTCTCTGTCATTGATGGCTCATCCTCCACATAGTCAATCGAAAACCACTCCTCCTCGTTGATATAGACCGTATTCTTCTGAAGATAGCCCGCCACTTTTCCGTCTGCCACAATCTTCGTCTTTCGTTTACTTCCATACAGGTCAAAGTAGATTTCTATGGTTTCTGCCGATGTAAGCGCCTCTTTTGCCTCATCCGCAGTTGCAAACTCAGATTCCGGCACTTTTTCTTTTCCGCAGCCGCCAAGCACCAGAGCGGCGGCAAGAAAAAGACCAGCGGCTGTATATATTCTCTTTTTCAACTGCCTTTTTCCTCCGCCTTACTTGTTATCTTTGTAATACTCATTTGCCTCATCGTACATCATATCGAGCAAGGCGTATTTATCCTGGAAATCCATCACCTGCGCACCGTTATCCTCCAGGTTCACATAGAGATTGCACTGTGAACCGGACCAGTCCATCTCTTTTTTCGCAGAACCGATCACCGTTCCGCCTCTGTATAAATGGTATGTCCATCCTCTGATGCGTAATATGGTTTTTCGTTCAGATCTGCATCGAGAAAAATAATGTAATACGCTTCCGGCATCTGATCCGGTGTCGTCACGCGCTCCTGTGCATAGCCAAGCAGGTTGTTGTCCGGATCATAGAATGCATAGGTAGTAGCGGATTTTGTCATCTTATTGATTTCTTCGTCCGTCACAATTTTCATATGGAACCATTCTTCGCCGGAAATAGAGATCGTCCAGGTCTGATCAAAGAGACCGCTGTTTTTCATATACGCGGCAGCCTTTTCATCCGCATAAATGTTTCCCGAAGCGTCAACGTTATCCAGATCACAGCGCATGCGGACGGACGAAGCCGATGCAAGGGCTTCTTTTGCCACATCCGCGTTTTCATACCCTAACTTTTCTTCTGCCGCCGAGCATCCGCACAGAAGCAGAAGTCCTGCTGTAAAACCCAAAAACAATTTTGTCGTTTTTCTCATAGATTCCCCTCTCTTTCTTTTGTCAGGACCGATTGGAAAGACCGCCGTCCTTGTCGCGTGCCAGTTCTCTTGCCGCCATCACAGCGAGTGCGGTCAGGCTGCGGCAGATATTTTGCATCGTAGACAATCAGAAACGCATTGTCGAACATGATGTTTCCGACGGTAAGATCCATATTGTCGACGATGGCGCCGATCATAGTTCCGTTCAGTTTTACCGAGTAATTGTGGCCGATGGAGCCGGCGTATTCCCGGAGTTCCAGTTTTCCCTCCGGCAGTTCCATCGAGAACTGATCCCGTACGAGTGCAAACTGCTTTTTCAACACACCATACGGCTCGCCGTACAGATAAAAACGGTACGTCGGCAGCGCGTGGAGCAGTTCCTTCGTCATACGGAAGATTTCGGTGTGCATCGCATCGTAGATATAAAATGTTTTCAGCGGCACGGTGCTGTCGATCTCGTAAACCAGGTTTCCGTCTGTATCCTCCAGATCGAAATGCTGGCCCGTCAGGCGGTAATCCTCCGTGAAAGTGTAAATCTGGGACGCCGAAATCTTCTGAAACGGCTGTACCGTTCCGGTTTTGACGAAATGCTCCAGATTCGCTTTTAATTCGCTCTGGAACATCATCAGATCGGAATGGTAGCTTAGATGGTCTGCGAGGTTCTCTGCAACATCTTCATGAATCGGATACACGGGTGTGGTGAGTTTCTTTTTGATAAAGTCTTCGATGAAGGAATATCCCAAATAACCGACATGACCGTCTTTGGTCAGCCAGAAGTAGAGATATTCTCCCTTGACGTCCGGTCCGAAAACGAGTGCTTTCTGCCGCATCGTGTAGAATTTTGCAAGCCATGCAGAACCGAACGGTGTATCGACGTTCTTGTAAGCCTCATAAAATTCTTCGATTTTCCGCGGCTTCTCCATGGAGATCATGGCAATCATATCCGTCATGGAATTGTAGCTCTCCGGGGTTGCCATGGACCAGATGGCAATGCCGAAAATCAGGACAACCGTGGCGATGGTGAGTGTGATCGTCTCTCCGTAGCGACCGCCATCAGATAGATGCCCAGCAGCGTGACAGCGCCGCCTACGATGCGGAATTTCCATTTTCTCTTTTTCAACTGAATACCGCCTCCTCTCTTTTCGTTACTTTTATTGTACTTGCTCCCCTTTTTTGTGTCAATTGAAACTCGCTCCTCCGCTCTATTTTGTTCTGCCTGGCGGGACAAAGAAAGCGTGTCGGCGCATCTTTTTTTGTCAGAATGCATCCGGCACGCTTTGTTTCAAAAATTTAATGAACGAAAAGAAATTATGAAATTAGAATCACGCGTCCCGTTTCTGCCATAGTTCGGTGGGAAATGGAAATTACGGTACGGTTTTTGGAAACCCTTTGCAATGCATTTAATACCATTTTTTCCGTCTCTGCATCAAGGTTTGCGGTAATCTCATCGAGGAGCAGAATTTCAGGCTCCGCTGCGGCTGCACGGGCAATCGAGAGGAGCTGCCACTGACCCTGTGAGAAGAGATCCTGTGTACAGATCGTATCATATTGGTCCGGAAGCGCCTCGATGGTCTTTGCAAGTCCGGTCAGCTCTGCTGCTTTTTTTACATCTGTATCCGAAATCTTTGCATCATACAAAGTAATCTGGTCTTTTACCGATCCCGGCACCATGTGGAACGACTGCTCCACATAGCCGAAAACCTTTCGTTTCTTTGCATCCGGCAGATCGACAGATGGAACGCCCAAATCAGAATCTTTCCTTTCTGTGGCTCATATAAACCGAGCAGCAGTTTGAAAATGGTACTCTTTCCGGCACCTGTTCGTCCCGAAAGTGTTACTCGCTCGCCTTTTTTTGATCTGCAGACTCACATCGTTTAAGATGACCTGGCTTTCGTCATATCCAAACTTCACATTTTTTAACTCAGCCGCCATGCCGTAATCTGTATTTACAGTCAGCGCAGCCGGCTCTTTCTTCTCTTCCAGGCTGTAAAATTCATTGATTCTTTCCATACCGGCAAACGCAGACTGAATTGTCTGGATTTCCATACCAAGACTTTCGACCGGAGCAAAGATCTGGGAAATATAGTTTATAACAGCAACGGCGGTTCCGGCGGACATGCCGAACAGCTTTAAAACGGTCGGATTGCCGGAGGCCGAAAGCAGCATGACAACAGCAACAACAATGGCATTTAAAATCAGGATGGCCGGAGAATAGACGGCATCGTAAAAATTGGTCTTCTCCATTGCGCTGTAGCTGTCATCAATATAGTGCGCATACTGCTGCTCCATATACGTCTCTTTCTGCAGACAGTGAATGGTACGGATGTTGTGCAGCGTCTCTGGAACGTGACCCGAAGCACGGCTGACTGCACGGCGGTTGGCAATCTGGGAGGCCAGCATGTTTTTCTGAACATAACGGGTAAAGAAGAACAGAACAGGGAGTAAAATAATCAGAACAATCGTAAGTCCACGATTAGTCACCCAAATGACGGCAAGAATACTTAAGATTTTGCACGCATCGGCAAACATACTGATGATCCCGGAGGTAAACAGGGTTTTCCACTGTGTCGACGTCACCGACAAATCTTGATACGAGAGCGCCCGGCTCCTGGCGGTTCAGCTCGTTGGCGGAAAGGCGTCCGAACTTTTCCATCAGACTGCTTCGGAGTGCATGTGTAATTTTCTGCCGAATACCGTCAGAAGACTCTCTCGTGCCGACTCCAGAAGACCCGTCAGGGCAAGAAGTCCGAAATACAGCAGAATTCCTTCCATCCAGAGGGTATGCTTCTTTGTCAAAAGGTCAATCAGCTGTGCCAGCACAAGAGGCGGGAGCAGTGCGAAAATAACCGCACCGCAGACGACTCCCAAAAGTGCGGCTGATAAAACGCCGTGTTTTCGAACGGTTTCTTTGATTACCCGCAATACAGATTCTTTCTTTTGCATCAAAAGCTGCCTCCCTTCGTCTGATTGCTGCAGAGCTCTGCGTAGGACGGAACCGTTGCAAGGAGTTCCTCATGTGTGCCGACCTTCGTATGGCACTCATCCATCCAGATGACCTGATCCATCTGGTCGAACAGATAGAGGCGATGGGAAATGAGGATTATAATAGAGTCTTTTGCCAGCTCCTTTAAATTTAAAAAAATTTGTGCTTCCGTCTCTTTGTCGAGTGCCGAAAACGGATCGTCGAGAACCAGAACCGGCCGTTTGTGGTACAGGGTTCGCGCAAGGGCAAGGCGCTGCGCCTGACCACCGGAGAGGCGGACACCGCCCGTTCCGACCAGGGTATGGATTCTGTTTTCCATTGCTTTCACTTCATCTTCCAGGCAGACGACTCGGATCATCTCCTCTGCGCCCTCTTTTCCCCCGAGACGGATATTCTCTTCCACGCTTCCATGGAACAGCTCCGGGTCATGGCCAAGATAACCGACCATGCGGTTCCGGTCTGCTTTTTCCATTTTTCCAAGTTCTTTTCCGCCGAAGGTGATGCTTCCCTCATACGGCGACTCGCAGAGAAAAGTCTTTCCAAGCGTTGACTTTCCGCATGCGACAGGTCCCGTCACACCGATGATCTGGCCAGGAGACGCTTGAAACGACAGGTCATGGATGATCTCTTTTCCGTTTGGATAAGCAAAATGCAGGTGATCGACGTTAAGCTCTGCAGGTGCTGCGGCCGGAAGCTCCGGTTCGGCTTTCGAATTTTGCAACAGAGGTTTGATTCGTTTCCAGGAAACCTGCGCTTTATGTACCGCATTAAAAAGCTTTGCTGCGTTCGATGATTTGGTGGCAAGCTTCGTATAGCAGGACAAAAAATGTGGTAAATACAGCAATGGTCCACGGTGTCCAACCTCATGCAGGACGTTCCTGCCTCCAAAATACAGGATAAACAGAATGCTCGTCATCGAGATCATACGATAAATCGGCGGCATAGCTGTGTTCCAGATATTGGCGCGCACAGCGGCAGATTCGTAAGCCGAAAGATTCTCCTCATAAGCGGCCTTTCTGTCCTCCTCACAGCCAAAAACACGATACGTGATGGCATTTGTCGCACGGTCCAGGGTTGCAGCACTTAATGCACCGACTGTACCTTATAGCAGCGCCGTTTTCTGTACCATGACCTTCATCTTTTCGGCAATCACGTAGAAACCGGCGGGAAAATCATGCAGAGAAGAGCCAGTTTCCAGTCGTACCAGAGCAGCATACACGCATAGGCGAGAAGAGCAACACCAGTATCAAAGATTTCCGTTGTAAATTTCCGCATTCCTTCTACGCAATCGTCTACATCGAGAATGGCCTTCGTCAGTACATTTCCGGTACCTTCCGCTTCCAGCTCCAAACGGCTTTTGCGAACCAGCGTTCCGTAAAGAATCTGCTTCATATGCCGGTTGACGTTGTTGGCAAATCTCCTGACATAGAACCGTTTGAAATAGCGGGAAACCTGCACAATGCCAATACTCACGACATAGGCCGTGACCAGCATCAGCATCTGGTGGAAGGTTCCTGTGCCGCCGAGGAGATCAACCAGCTTTCCTGTCATTTTTCCCTCAAACCAGGGGCCTGCAAGAAGTCCCAGGTTATAGATGAGACCGGAAACCGCAACAAAGAAGAGAGTTTTCCATTCTTCCTGAAAGTAAGAGAGTACCCGGTTCGGGCGAAAGGATTCATCCTTCATCGCCGCTGCCTCCTTCTGCTGTTGCTTTTATTGTTTTATCTGCTTTTTCCCTTAAAATTTCTGAAAGTTCCGCAAAATGATTCTGCCGTTCTTTTTTCGATTTCCAGTACAGCTTGTCCAGTGTTTCGCAGAAGCTTTCTGCCTCCTTTTCCGGAAGCTCCAAAAGCAGCCATTCATAAAAAACCGTTTCAATTTCTGCTTTGGAATTTTTCAAAGTTTCTGCTTTTTCCGTAGCATACAGAAGCTGGCTTCTGCCGTCCCACGGATTCGGTTTTCGGATCAGATATCCCTTTGTCTCAAGGCTTGCAGCGCGCCTTGCAGCGGCCCCTTTATCAATCTTTAACTGTTCGCGCACTTCCGTCTGGGTGATGCCCGGATGATGGCGCACCAGATGGATAAAGTCAAATTCTGCCGTACCGATGCCTTCTTCTTTCATTGCCTGCACCGTAAATTTCCCGGCTTCCCGCGCTATTTTTGTTATTTTCCGTTCTGTTGGATCCATTTTTCTGTTCCTCCTGTCCATTCTCGATCTGTTTCAAATAGATGCATATACAACTAATTAGATGATAGTACAACTAATCGAAATTGTCAATCTATAGATCTTCTGGTTGACGAAGTATCGTCCGAACTTTATAATAGAAGTATTCGGCTGTTAAAAACAGTCAGTCTATCAATAAGGAGATGTATCTTATATGGAAAAGAAACATACGCGCGGCAGCTTTACCGGATCGATCGGCTTCGTGCTTGCTGCTGCAGGAAGCGCGGTTGGACTGGGAAATATCTGGCGTTTCCCTTATCTTGCCGCAAAAGACGGAGGCGGAACCTTTATTTTAGTTTATATCGTACTGGCTCTGACCTTTGGATTTACCCTGCTGACAACTGATATTGCCATCGGAAGAAAAACCGGACAAAGTCCGCTTGTCGCTTACGGTAAAATTCACCCGGGCTGGAACGGTCTTGGTCTTCTCGCCAGTATCGTGCCGGTTGTCATCCTGCCTTACTACTGCTCCATTGGCGGCTGGGTATTAAAATACCTGTCTGTGTTTCTCACCGGACATGGCACTGCTGCTGCCGAGGATGGTTACTTTACCGGCTATATTACCGGTACATGGCAGCCGATTGTGTGGTTAGGAATCTATCTTTTTCTTACCGCATTCGTTGTATATCGTGGTGTCAATAAGGGAATTGAAACTACAGCAAAATTCTGATGCCGATCCTTCTGATTTTAATCATCGGAATTTCCATTTTTTCGCTGACACTGACCCATACCGATGCAGACGGTGTAGTCCGTACGGGACTGCAGGGTATGAAAATTTATCTCGTTCCGAATTTTAAAGGAATGACGCCGCAGAAATTTTTCACCGTCTTTGTCGATGCACTCGGACAGCTTTTCTTTTCGATCAGCGTTGCGATGGGTATCATGGTTGCCTACGGTTCCTACGTAAAAAAAGAAACAAACCTGATGAAATCGATCAATCAGATTGAGATTTTTGACACCATCGTTGCGCTGCTTGCCGGTTTGATGATCGTTCCTGCTGTATTTACCTTTATGGGAGCAGAGGGTATGTCCGCTGGCCCTGGTCTGATGTTTGTCTCCCTGCCGAAGGTCTTTCAGTCCATGGGAGCAGCAGGCGGCGTAATCGGAACCATTTTCTTTCTTATGGTCTCCTTTGCAGCCATTACATCTTCCGTATCGGTCATGGAATCCATTGTTTCCTGTATGATCGACAAATTTCACATCAGCAGAAAGAAGAGCACTGTGATTGTAACGGTTTATGCGTATCTCGTCGGTATCATCGTATGCCTCGGCTACAATGCGCTTTATTTTTGAACTGAAGCTTCCAAATGGCGCAACGGCTCAGATCCTGGATGTCATGGATTTTATCAGCAATAACCTTCTGATGCCGCTTGTCGCACTTCTCTCCTGTATTCTGATCGGATGGGTTGTAAAGCCGCAGGTCATCATCGATGAGGTGACGCTGGAGGATATAAGTTCGGTCGAAAGAGGCTGTATATCGTCATGGTGAAGTTTATTGCACCCATGCTCCTTGCCGCACTGCTGCTGCAGTCGTTCGGTATTTTAAACGTCTGATCACTGCGATACCAGATTGCTATGTGCTTTGCACTCACGCAATCTTCAAAAACATTCGTAATCCGCTCATTTCCTTCGAAAATGGCTCCTTACTTATGTTTTGGCGAGTCAAGAGATCAAAAAGCATGTTTCCGTG
>ENA-OQBJ01001079-OQBJ01001079.1-human-gut-metagenome-genome-assembly--contig:-NODE-1079-length-11751-cov-1.300585_pt1 | contig 11751 bp, 17 predicted proteins | sample MGYA00242743_ERZ504545 | MGnify/ENA primary metagenome ERZ504545 (study PRJEB26092, sample SAMD00036252) | human gut metagenome | host: Homo sapiens | study: EMG produced TPA metagenomics assembly of...
CTTTGCAAGCGTCTTTACCAGATAAGTCTTTCCGCTGCCCGTCGGTCCGATCATCAAAATGTTGGACTTTTCAATCACAATATCGTCACTGTCAGAGCCTTCTTTTCCCAGAAATGCTCTCTTATAATGGTTATATACGGCCACTGCCATAACCTTTTTAGCCTTTTCCTGTCCGATCACATAGGCATCCAGCTTTTCCTTAATCACATGAGGCGCAGGTATATCCTTCATGGTAAGCTGAGGCTGAGGCTCCTTACTCTTTTTAAGCTTCTGCTTTTTGGGGATCTCAGCCTTTGGAGGCATCTGGGACAGATCATTAAAGTTCAGATTCATATAGGGCATATTGGGAATCTGAGAAAGATCCATCCCGTTTTTCATCACAGAATCAAAAGCCTTCTGCATACAGTCATGGCACAGGTTCATGCCTCCCGGCATGGAAATCATGGGGCCCGTTTTACTCTCCGGCCTGCGGCACATATAGCAGACCTTTTCATATCCCTCATCCTCCCGGTCCTTTCCTTCGGACCGGGAAACGTCATTTTTCTCTATCTCTTTCTCTTCCAATGTAAATCTCCTCTCTCAGGGGCAATATAAACTTATTGCTGCCCGGATACCGCTGCCTGTTCCTCCGCAGGCATTGCTGCCAGTGTTACGGTAACCGTCAGCTCCTGGTACACTCCGTCGATCTGTCTCTGAACAGTCAGTTCTACCTGCTCTCCAGCCCGGTAGCCTGCTAAAATCTCCTGAAGGCCCTCCATGTTCCGCACGGTCTGGCCATCTAATTTGGTAATAATATCCTTCTCCCACAGCTCAGAGGAGGCTGCTGCGCCGGACTCCAGGATCTTATATACATAAGCGCCTCTCGGCATGCCAAAGGTCTTTGCCGCATTTTCATCTACATTCGTTCCCTGGATTCCCAGATATCCCCTTTCCGCCTCAGGAATATCAACCTTTGATCTGCGCTTTGTAAGCTGGTCAATAATATCCTGGGATTTTGAAATAGGATGGCATAACCAATGCCTCTACCTCGGTAGAAGCATATTTTGCCGCATTAATCCCAACTAGCTCACCCTTCATATTTAAAAGAGCGCCGCCGCTGTTTCCAGGATTGATCGCCGCATCTGTCTGAAGAAGTACGCGGGTATTTCCCTCTTCCGTCTGCACTTCCCGGTTTATGGCGCTGATATAGCGACTGTCACAGACTGGCCGTAGCCAAGGGCGTTTCCAATGGCGATCACACCCTGTCCCGGCTTTAATTCATCCGAGTTTCCCACAACTGCCGATGGATCTGCGCTTTGGTTTCTTCTTTAATCTGATCTAAAGGAATGGCAATCACTGCCAGATCCGTTTCCGGATCCGTTCCCTTTGTCACAGCATCTACCGTTTCCTCATCAATAAATGTAACCTTTAAGGATGTGGCTTCCTCCACCACATGATTATTCGTTACAATGAGAAGCTCTGTCTCATTTTCCCCGATAATAATGCCCGATCCGCTGCTTGGCACCTCATAGGTCTGTCCGCCCAGTCCGCCGCCGAAAAACCAGTCATAGCCGAAATCACGGCTCTGATATACGGCTGTGCTTGTGATAGCCACTACCGAAGGCATTGCCTCCTCCACGATGACAGACACATCTGTAACCGGAGCAGCGATATAAGACGGCGTCGCAGTTTCGGCCCGGCGAACGGATCTGCCGGAGGCTTTTGCCCTTCGGCGCCTTCCAGTCCCCTGCTTCCGGTTCCCCTGAAACAATGGCATACAGATTCTTAAAAACGCCGGAGGACGCGATCTGTACTCCCACCATCACACCTCCTGCAATGGTACCAAACAGCAGCGCCCCCGCTGTGATCCAGGCTGCCTTCTTTAAAATGCCTCCCTTTTTAGGTCTCTCTTCTTCAGGCTCTCTATTCCAATTACGATCCTTATCTTCTTCGTACATTTGCTGTATCTCCTTCCTTCACTTATGTGACTATCTTATAATGAAACAGAAAAAATATCAAATAAATAATTGATAAACAAACCGCCGGGGAAATCGTCATTTTTCCCCGGCGGTCTGCCGTATCATCCTTATTCTCAGGCTCCCGGACCGATAATTACATCGTTTTCCGGATTTCCTTCAATAATCACATTTCCTGCTCCGGGTATAACTCCTGAGGAGGAAGACTCCGTCTGTCCCGGTTTTGACTGTCCTGCTCCGGAACTGACCGGACTTGTCTGAGAAGCTGAGACGCTGCTCCAAGGCCGCTGGTCTGCATCTCCCGATTCAACTGCACCGGGTCCCTCAGAGCCTGCATCTGTACCTTAGCGGGCTTTGTCACTGCTTCCGTCGTGGCAGAAGGCAGTGTCCCGCTGGGTACTGTCGGCTTCAGGCTGCCCGAAGACTCTGTCGATGCTCCCGGCTTTGACTGGCCTGAATGCGTGCTGCCGGAGGACTCAGACGGGAGCATCCCAGGACCGTAATTCTCCGGCGGATCGATCACATTTCCGTTCTCGTCTGTCTCAAGCTCCAGTCCCCACCGGATATTCACCATCAATCACATCCTCATTCCCATGCTTCGTGCTCTCGCTGCTGCCCTCGGAGGTTTCAGTCCCTTTTTCTTTCGTTTCTTCCTTTGTCTGAGCTGCGTAGTAGCCTTCGGCACATAGCCTCCGTCTGTTCCCACGCTCTCGACAGGCTTTCCTTCCTTGTACATACCAGTATCAGCTGAAATTTTGGCGCTGATCTTTTTTACCATTTCACTTGGTACATAATTCTCATCATCGAATAAGACTGATGAAGCTTGATCACATTGCTCTCCAATGTCTGTGGAATGACGCAGGCACCCTTTTGCCCAAAATCCCGTCACTTCTGGCCTCTGGGAATCCTGCTGTAGCTGCAATGTGGTATTTGGTAAGGTTTTTAGCCATAGGAATCATATCATTTAAGGTAATACTGGTAAGGATCTGCGGAAATACCACTTCCATTACATTATTTACAACTGCAAAGTCCGCTTTCTTCAGCTTATCAAAACTGAGCTCGATCACTTTTCTCTGGCGCTCTGTACGGGCATAATCCGTATCCATCTTGCGCAGTCTGGCATACGCTACCGCCTGAACACCGTCCAGATGGTTCGGGCCGGCCTTCTTTAAATGATGGGAACCAACTCCGGTGGATTCTACCGTTTCTGTAATATAAGAATTGATATAGTAAAACTCTGCCTTGCTCAGCTCTACATCCACACCGCCCAGAATGTTGATGGAATCTGCCACAGCCTTCCAGTTAAAAGTCGCATAATCATCAATCTGTAAATCCAGATTCCGGTTCAGGGCCTCTACCGCCTGCTTTGGGCCGCCTCTGGAATAAGCTAAATTGATCTTATTATAGGAATTTTTCTCGTCTATGTTCAGATAGGTATCTCTGAATACGCTCACCAGCTTGATGGCGCCCGTCTCCTGATTGACTGTACAGAGTATGATAACATCAGACATATTCCCCTTGCCTACAGAGTTGTTCCGGCTGTCCACGCCGAAAAGAGCCACAGTCCAGTACCCCTTCATCTGCTCCTCTTTTTCCACAGAAATATAGGGATTTGTCATATCTGCCTGATTAAACTCCGTATCCGTCTGCATATTGGACCACATCCGCTTTCCCCACCAGACACAGCCAATAACTGCAAAAGCCGTAATCTGAGCTGCGATCAGAAGGATAAGCCCCCTGAGGGTAAGTCCGCCAAAAAACCGCTTTGGCCCGCCGCTGCCTCTGCCGCCTGCCCGTCTGCTGCGGACTTTATCCGTACTTCGTCCCGCTCTGTACCTGTGCTTTTTTCGCGCTCTGGAACGGTTCTCCGGCCGGTACTCTCCCTGTGGCTTCCCGCCCCAAACTCTATTTCCTCTTCTTCGTCAAAATCACTGTCCAGATCCATATAGGAATCCTCTTCCTGCTCTCTGCGGAAAGCGGTGCTTCGTCTGGGACGTTTCCTCTGTCTCAGCCTGACGGAAGGCAGGGACAAAGGTATGACCTGTGTTCCCTGCCTTTGGCCTGCGTGCTTCCTGTTCTTCCTCCGGATCAAATCCGAACTCAAATTCATCGCGATTCATATGTTCATCCTCACTGCATCAGTATGCATTTTTATTGATAAAGCCTTTAAAGATTGTCAAAAACATAATCTTAAAATCAAAACCAAGGCTCCAGTTTTCGATGTAATACAGATCGTGTTCGATCCGTTTGGTAATGGAAGTATCCCCCGATAGCCGTTTACCTGAGCCCAGCCTGTCAGCCCGGGCCGCACCTGATGCTTGATCATATAGCGGGGAATCTCCTCCTTGAACTTTTCCACAAACAGCGGCCGCTCCGGCCTTGGCCCTACCAGACTCATATCCCCGATCAGGATATTGTAAAACTGGGGCATCTCGTCAATACTGGTTTTTCGTATAAAGCGGCCCACCGGCGTTACCCTTGGGTCATGGGGCGTAGTCCAGCGTGTTTTTTCCTTTCCCGGATCCTGGACCTCCATAGAACGGAACTTGTACATCTTAAAGGGCCTGTTGTGGAGGCCGATCCGCTCCTGACTGTAGAAAATGGGGCCCGGAGAGGTCAGCTTTATGAGCCTGCCGTAAGGAGCATCACCGGAGAGAACAAAAGAAGGCCGAAAAGAGCTCCTCCAATGTCCACAATCCGCTTTACCGTAGCGTTAAATACGTTCGTCAGAGGCACATGGCGGATATGGATCACCGGCAGTCCCTGAAGATCCTCCATATAGGGAATCGTAGGTATAATATTATTGTAATCCGGAATGAATTTGGTATGAACGCCGGATTTCTCACAGACTGCCACGATTGATTCCAGATTTGAATACTCATTGATACTCAGGGTAATGGCAATTTCATCCAGCGTATTTGCTGCCAGAACGCTTTCCAGCTGGTTTATGGTTCCCAGGATCCTGACATTTTTATAGGCATATCCTGACGGTCTGCCGTCATCCAGGATCCCCTGGATATGATATCCCCACTCAGGATTTAAAGCCACCCGGTCAATAAAGCCTTCCGCTGCCCGGCTGTAGCCCACTAAAAGGATGTGCTTCTGATTATAGCCGTTGGTGCGCAGAGAGCGCAGAAAAAGGCGGATCGCCATACGTTCCGCTTCCAGCAAAAGGATATTTAAAACGAAAAAACAAAAGAAGCATCCTGGTGGAGAAATATCCCAGGTGGATAATGATATTTCTTCCGCCAAACAGAATCAGCGTAAAAAACATAAGGCCGATCACATTGGCCTTGCAGATGTTGGCAAACTCTGATCTGCGTCCCTGGATCCGCTTCGGCACATAAAGGTGAAAACAGGCATTTAACACCAGATACACCGGTATGATAAATATAAGCGCCGCAAAATAAACGGGCGGTTCCAGAGTTTTCACATTGTATTCCAGAGGGATCACTTTTCCGCTGACTATGATCAGCCAGGCAAGAAAATATGCCAGAACCGTCATAACCACATCCAAAAGGACATGAATCCGGTTCAGCTTCTTTTGATTATCTTTTATCATGGAAAATCACCTGATATTCAGTCTCATCCGGCAGAACCCTTTCTTCAGGCACTCTGCCGGGTGCTCCTATTATAGCTTATTTAAACTCAAGATTCTATAACATTTATCTTAAAATATGATAAAATTCGCCTTTTTACTTCCTTTTTTCCAGCTGCCTTAAGGAAAATTCGTAGAAATATAGAAGAGTACCTGTAAATAATTCCCATTCGATTGCCAGATAGTTTTTCAAATGCTCCGGTCTGTATCCTACCTTTTTACATTTCCCTGCTGTTGCCAACCCTTCCTTCACGCCTGCAAGATAATCCGCTCCAAAGCCGCGCTTTTTAAAAAACAGATATTTCACAGTCATTCCTGCTCCAATGGGCAGGACGTTGACAAGCAGCTGCAGGAAAGGCATATTTTTATAATTTAGGTAAATATTATTCCGGGCCGCCAGCCGCACCTTAAAGGAATTATACTTGGAACCGCTGGTGCCGCTGCCCACATGGTACACAACTGCGTGAGGACAGTAAACATTATCATAGCCTGCAATCCTGGCCCGGTAGCCTACGTCAATGTCCTCTAAATAAGCAAAATGCATCTCGTCAAAATACCCGATTTTTTCAAAGATCTCCCTGCGGTAAATGGCAGCTCCGGCGCAGGCGGAAAAGACTCTGCAGGGGTGGCTGTAGCCCCCGGAGGAACGTCCTACGCCCCTCTGATACGCCCAGCCAAGGAGGCTGTACATATCTCCTGCGTCATCCATCTTATCCTTGTGATACATCTGGATCATCTTGCTGCTGACAGAAAAAATCTTAGGCGACCTCTCAATGGCCTTAACCATTTCACCGATAAAATGGCAGTCCGGCTCTGTATCATTGTTTAACAGAAGCACATAGGGCGTCTTTGCCGCCCTGATCCCCACATTAACCGCCCCGGAAAAACCGGTATTGGTATCCAGAAAAATCGTGGGGATCTGATGCTCCTTAAGCCACTCCACACTGCCGTCCGTGGAGCCGTTGTCCACCACCAGGATCTGAAATTTGTGGTAAATCTGCAGCTCCAGCGCCTTAAAGCAGGGTTCCATGAATTTAATCCGTTATAATTGGGTATGATCACAGTGACTTGATTCGATTGCTCATTTTCCTTCCTTTTCCTCCGGCCCATAGGCATCGTACACAGACAGGTCATAGGGTTCTCCGATCTTCTCCTTCAAGAGATCACGAAGGGCAAAATTAGACTTGCGGAGCGTGAGATTGGGGTTGTAGTAAGGATCTCCCTGCTCCAGGATCTCCGGCCATTTTTTATGGAACATGGCAACCTCCCGGTTAAAGCGGGCCACCTTTTCCGGCGTGTCCTCCAATCCCCTGGACTTGGATTCATAGTGGTAAAGGCAGGCATAAGGCGCATATACTACCAGTTTCCCCAGCTCCCGCACTTTCATACAGTAATCAATATCATTAAAGGCGACTGCCAGCTCTGTGCTTAAGCTCCCACAGTCTCAAAGACGGATTTCTTTGTCATCAGACAGGCTGCAGTGACTGCGCTGTAGTCCTGTGCACACATGGCACGGTGGAAGTAGCTGTTCTCAGCCTTGTGAAGGCCGATAAAGGTATGGCCCGCAATCCCGCCAAGCCACTACCACGCTGCATGCTGGATGGTGTCATCTGCATAAAGCAGTCTTGCTCCCACGATCCCCACATCCTCACGCTGGCAGAAGCCCAGCATCTCCTTTATGCTGTCCGGCTCTAAAAGCTCTGTATCATTATTTAACAAAAGAAGATACTCGCCGGATGCAAAGGATGCTCCGAAATTATTAATGGCTGAATAGTTAAAGCCCTCCTTCCATGTCACTACCTTAACATTGGAATGAGCCTCCTGAAGCTTTTTATAATATGCAAATGTCTCCGGACTGGTACTGTTGTTCTCCACAACGATAAATTCCAGATTCTGATAGGTGGAACGCTCCATCAGAGAACGGATACAGGTATCCAGATCCTGGCTGTGGTCTTTATTGGGAATGATCACAGACACAAGGGGTTCTCCCTGAATCTTAAAATGCGTGTGGTAAATGCCGTAATCCACACCCTTTTCCACGGATTCTGCCGGGATTCCCACTCGCTCATAGTGAGCCATAACCGCTCTGGAGCCTGCCTCGAAGGCGTACATCTTACTTTCCGGATTGCTGGCTGTGGACCCCTGATGGCAGCGCCAGTGGTAGAGCACCTTTGGAATATGAACGATTTTGGCGGCTTTTTCCGTACACCGGAAAATAAAATCATAATCCTGAGCACCGTCAAACTCCTTCCTAAAGCCTCCAACCTGATCCAAAAGGCTCTTTTTTACTACAAACAGATGGCAGATATAATTGACACTGGTAAGAAGATCCGGGTTAAAATCAGGCTTGAAATGCGGATCAAACAGCGCCTTTCCGTCCATATCCAGCTTATCCTCATCGGAATAAAGGACTTCACAGTCCGGATGCTCGTTGACTGCCTTTACCACCTCATAAAAGGCGTGCTCCGGAAGGGTATCGTCGTGATCAGCCAAGATCACAAAATCGCCGGAAGCCATTTCAAGAGCCGCATTGGTATTGCCGGAAATGCCCCTGTTTCCGCCCCAGCACCGCATAGCGTACTCTGGGATCCTTCTGGGCGTAGCGCTTTAATACCCGTTCACGCTCTGTCCTCTGGGACTGCCGTCTGCAATGCACAGCTCCCAGTTGGTATAGGTCTGATCAATGATGGAATCGATCATTTCCCGAAGATAAGTGCTCCGGGGTGCGGTAGACGGTATAACCACAGAAAGAAGGGCTCATATTCAAAACGCGCTTCCCTCTGGGCCTTTAACTCCTCCTCTGTGGGCTTTGTAAGCTCATACCACTCGCTGTAGTCATAGTCATTATCAAGGCCTGAAGCTTGTGACAGGACTTCTTTATCAGAGCCTTAAGTCCATTTTCCTTCCAGAAATCTGCAGCCACACGGACGGTCTCCATGTTCATCAGGTCCTTAATCTTTTCCATCCGCTTATGAGCCACGCTGGAACGCTTTGCGATCAGCTCTTCATTATACTTGATCTTTGCCTGGCGTCCCTCACAGCGGATCAAAAGCCAGTAGGTCTTTCCTCTCTCATAGGGGAACTGGATGTCAAAGCCAAAGTCCCTGTCATACGTCTTTTTGAAATAAATCTGGCTCACATCATCTCTTCTGGTCGTAACCAGCTTATATTTCACCGGGTTATGGCGTTCATCCTCTACCCGGAAGGTCGCCCTGCTTTCCGGAGATTTTCCCAGAACCCATCCGTTTAATGTAATGGAATTTTCACGGATCCGCACAATGTCTATCTTATACTTCATCCTTTTTTCCTTCCTCTTTCTCTTCCGGCTTCTCATCAAAATTCAGGCGCTCCGCTTCAATCACCAGAGGCCGCTTCATGACTCTCTGATTGATGCTCATAATGTATTCGCCCAGAAAACCGATGAAAAAGAGCTGGACAGAGCCCAGAAACAGCATACCGATCAGCATGGGAGCCATACCGGCCGGAAAACGATCCCACCAGATCAGCTTCATTACCAGATAAACAAGAGCGATCAGCATACTGACCGCGGCGCAGACCCCTCCGAAAATCGTAGCAAGGCGCAGCCCCTCTTTTGTATAGGAAGTAACGCTTAACATGGCTGCGTCGTAAAGGCGGTAAAAGTTATTATGCGTCTTTCCTGCCCTTCTCTTTGGCTGCTCGTAGGGAATCTCCTTGCGCTTATAGCCCAAGCTCTGCCACAATCCCCCCGCAAAAAGGGCGTAGGATCATCCAGACGGCGCAGGATTTCAATAAACTCCCTGTCATAAAGGCCGGAGCCGGTAAAATGCTCGATCTGCTCCACATCTGACAGCTTTTTGATGGTCTTGTAGTAGCAGGTACGGAGCCAGTACATAAATTTGTTCTCCTGACTGCTGGTCTTGATCCCGATTACGATCTTGTAGCCGTTTTCCCACTCACGGACGTATTTGGGAATCATTTCCACCGGATCCTGGAAATCTGCCACCATTTCAATGACGCAGTCTCCTGTCACCTGGAGCATACCATAGTAGGGGGAGTTAAACTGTCCGAAATTGCGGGCATTAAAAATCGCCTTGATCTTCGGATCACTGCTGCACAGAGTCCGCAGCACCTCCCTCGTTCCGTCCGTCGAATCATTGTCAATAAAGACCAGTTCGTAATCGTACTGGGGAAGTTCATTTTTCAGGATATCTGTTACCGCCTGGCTGATGGGCCCTACATTTTCGACCTCATTGTAGCAGGGGATCAATATGCTGATCTTTTTCATTTGGATGTACATCTCTTTCTAAAATAATCTTGTAATGGTTTATGGGAGCATCTGGCGGATGCCCTGGGAAAAGGAATACGCTTCCTTAAAGCCTCCGGTCAAGGCCGCCAGCTTCTCTACGGAAGGCCGCACAGACAGGGCCCCTTCCTTTGCCTGAACAAAGGAGCCGTATTCCAGACTTCCTCTTCCTCCCGCCTCTTTCCAGACCTCCTCCACAAAGGAGCGCAATACCCGCGTATCCCTGCTGGCAACATTGACAATCTCGCTGATTTTCGGGCTGTCCTTTTCAGACGGAAGATGGCGGTACAATTCATATACTGCCTGAACTGCGTCTTCTATATACATAAAGTTCCACTGATGAAGGCAGGCGCTTAGGGAAACGCTCTTTCCCTGGGGCAGCTCCCGCACCAGAGTGGAGATGATCGACCAGGGGTGATCCCCGGAGCCGTAGACGCTGAAAAACCGCAGATGGAAATAGTGAAGCCCCAGCTCTTTGCACAGAGGAGCCGCCTTCTGGTAAAATTCCCACTTGGCCTTTCCATACTGGTTAATGGGGGCGCATTCCCTGTCCTCAGACATGATTCCGTCCGTAAGTCCATACTCCACCCGGGAGCTGCATCCATAAAAACAGAGCAGGAAAGAGCCTTTGCAGCCCGGATACATTCCAGAGAACCTGCCACATTTTTGGCCTGAACTTCCGGAGAATCAATCTCCTGACGGTTTACACCGCCCCAGGCAAAATGGAAAAATGCGTCTGCAGAACCAATCTGTGAAACACAGTCTCCGGCCCGGTCCATGGACCAGGGAACGATGTGCAGGTTTTCGTGAACCGGAAGCGCCTTAAGATTAGGGGAATCCGGACGGGACAGGGCAAAAACCTCTGCCCCTTCTCTCAAAAACAGGGACGCAAGGTAACTGCCGATAAAGCCGGTTGCCCTGTGATAACGATTCTCATAAGCTGTCCTCCTAGAGCATTTCCAGATGATTGGAACGCATGGCCCGGATCTCCACCTCAGGACCAAATTTCTCCCGGATCAGGCCGCAATCTCATCCGTATAGCCGGGAGCAGTGATAATGACGGCGTCCACCGGATGCTCCTCAAAATAGGACGGGGCTACGATGGGAAGATGGGAGGCCGGAGCAAATTTTCCCTGTTTAAAGGGAGCGGAATCAATGATATACTCTGCCTTCTTTCCAAGGCTGGTTGTAGCTGCCAGCGTAAAGCCCTGATGACTGGCTCCCCAGATGGCTGCTTTTTTCTTCCAGGCATCCAGATACTTCATATAGGTATCCATCTCCCGGCGCAGATTCACATAGCAGTCCAGCAGATTGCCTGTTTCCATCTGGGACGCTTGCGCACAATAACGGCAAGCGTATCCCTGTTTATCACCTCTGCTTCCTCTACCACAAAGCCCGTACGCTCCAGCAGGAAGTCAGCGTATCAAAGGTATAGTAGGCAATGTGATCCCGGATCAGCTCATAATAGCTGCTGTGATCCATAATATACTCAAAGCTTGGAACGGTAAGAAGTCCCATCCCGTCATCTTCCAGATTATTGTAAATACAGCGCAGCATCCCTGCCGGATCCGGCTGATGCTCCAGAAAATTAAAAGATAAAAATACATCATAAAAGCCGCCTGGGATCACCGTATCTGCATGTTCTGTAAATCCCTGCTCCACTGCAAGGCCCTGAGCCCTGGCAAGCTTAACCAGCGCCGGATCATGCTCAATCCCGTGACCCTCTACCGGAAATTCCTCTAATACTTTTAAAAATTCTCCCTGTCCGCAGCCTACCTCGATAAACCGCTTTCCTTCTAAATGGTAAGTTTCGATCAGGTGCCTGTACTGTTTTCTGCGCAGCTCCGCCATAGTGGTGGAGTATCCTCCGGCGCGGATCACATCCCGGTAATAATCCACCGGCTCGCAGTCAA
>ENA-OQBJ01001080-OQBJ01001080.1-human-gut-metagenome-genome-assembly--contig:-NODE-1080-length-11743-cov-6.734418_pt1 | contig 11743 bp, 15 predicted proteins | sample MGYA00242743_ERZ504545 | MGnify/ENA primary metagenome ERZ504545 (study PRJEB26092, sample SAMD00036252) | human gut metagenome | host: Homo sapiens | study: EMG produced TPA metagenomics assembly of...
GGGCGGCGGATCTGGTTGCTGCGGCTCGAGGCTGACCTCGGTAGCTGAGCTCGTTGGGCGATGATGTTCTCCTTTGCGTGTTCGATCGATGGCACATCCCGTTCGCGCTCTACGCTTGCACGAAGGGGACAAGAGGTTACTGGTCGGTGTGGTCGGATGAGCTGTGGCTGTGCGTTGGGCCCTTTCCGGGCAGCATCTCCTCAAGGCGTTCGATCCGGCTTTCGTGTAGCTCCTCCGCAGCGCGCTCCTCGTCGGCGAACGCCGGATCCTCGGGGGGTCACGATTTCGTCTTGCTGCGTCTTTGGGTTGTAGTGATGCCGTAAAACAGGCTCGAACAAATGAAGGCGCGCCGCGAAAATCGCAGAACAGGCGAGCAACGCAAGGAAGATCGCAATGCGCGCCTCGATGGCAACCTGGTTGATGAGAGCCGCACCCAGCGAGAGCAACAGGCACCACGCGTAGATGAGCAGGACCGCCTGACGCTGGTCATACCCCTCTTGGATGAGGCGGTGGTGGATGTGGCCCTTGTCCGCCTGACCAATGCTCACGTGCGCGCGCTTGCGACGGACGATGGCGGAGAGGGTGTCGAGGATGGGAACGCCTGCGACGATGAGCGGATGATGAGCGAGGTGAGCGCCGCGGTTCGACTCACGTTGAGCAGCGAGATGGTGCCCAGGCCAAAGCCCAAGAGCAAGGACCCCGAATCGCCCATGAAGATGGATGCGGGATGGAAGTTGTAGCGCAGGAAGGCGAGACACGCACCAAAGAGCGCGATGGCGAGAGAGGCGGCGTCGAGACGCCCCGCGAGAACGGCAAAGGAAAACATGGAAAGCGAGGCGATGCCCGAAATGCCCGCGGCGAGTCCGTCGAGTCCGTCGATGAGGTTGATGATGTTGGTGAACGCCACGAGGTAGATCACTGTGATGGGGTAGGCGAACCACCCGAGGTCGATCTCGCTCCCGGGATGAACGGATTGACGATATTCCCAATGAGCAGGCCCGCGGTAGCTGCCACGCATGCGGCGACAATCTGGCCGAGCAGCTTTTTCTTAGGCTGAGCGAACGCACGTCATCTACCGCACCCGTAATGACGATGATGAGAAACGCGACGCCCAGCAGGGGGTAGTTGATCGTCATGCTTGGATGGGGAATGAGAATGGGGGGCCATCCGAGTAGTTTGATTCCCGCAATCTCGACGACGAGCGCGAGACAGAGCCGGCGAACATGGCAAGGCCTCCCAAACGTGGGATGGGCTTGGTGTTGATGCGGCGTTTAGAGGGGTAGTCGATGGCACCAAGCCTCCGCGCGAGGAGCTTGACGGGCGGGACGCATAGGTAGGTGGCAAGGAAGGCGGCGACAGCCACAAGGAAATACGGCATGGCTTGTTCCATGGATACCACCATCGGTCGGGAGTGGACGTCATACGCGAAACGCGCAATCTAAATCATGATACTAGAAGCGCCTCGCTCGATATGCCGCGTTCGCGCATGGGCACGGTACAAGCACAAGGGGCAGGAGATGGGCGGCTGGTTTCGGCCGTGCGATGGATGCCCTTACAGGGAGTCGGCTCCCGCTTTTGGAAATCGTGGTGCCGGTGGTAAGTTTTAGCTCACAGCGCGGGGCACTCCCGTGCACAAAAAAGCGCGTAGACGGTCGTAATAATGCCATGAGCGGCTTTAATTCACAGGCAATTGCATAAATAGTTGATTAAAATGCATATTAACAAACCGTAAATTAGGCTTTTGAATCTTGTTCATAATATGCAGGACAAGTAGAAAAATATTCACTTTGAGGTATAGATTCAGGCATTTATCCCTTGCCTTGCACATGCCATGTGCTGCTATTCTCCCATGTAAAACGCTTTACTGGATAAAAGTAACGACCTGCGGGAGTTTTGATGATATACCGTTCCCGCCAGTTTTACGACCGTTTGGCGGTGACGGTATCATTAAGCCGAAAATTGGATATAACGGTAGGTGTGAACGGAGTCCCGTAAAGGACTTAAGACGGGATCGCCGCGCGGTCCCAGAATAAGAAAGGTAGGAGGCAATGACGAAAGGCTTGCATGTCCCAAGTGAGATTGGGCAGCTCAAGAAGGTCTGCCTGCACAGCCCGGCGAGGAACTGCTGAATCTGCCGCCGTTCGAGCTTGAGCGTCTGCTCTTGACGACGTCCCGTTCCTCGAGGTCGCCCAAGAGGAGCACGACACCTTTGCCAGATTCTTCGTGATCAGGGTGTCGAGGTTCTCTATCTCGAGAAGCTCGTCGCCGAGGTCTTTGATGCCAACCCCGACGCTCGCCAGGAGTTCCTGGATCAGTACATCGCCGAGGCCGGCATCAAGGGCAAGGAGATGCCCCGCGTCGTCCGAGAGAAGCTCGATTCCATCAAGACAACCTCGAGTTTGTCCAGAAGACCATGCTGGTCTCACCAAGCCGAGATCGAGATGCCGCATGTGAGCTCCGTCACGCTCGACTCCATGGTCAACACCGAGTCCGAGTCCGATCTCATCATCGACCCGATGCCCAACCTCTACTTCACCCGCGACCCGTTCGCGGTCGTTGGCAACGGCGTCTGCCTGAACCGTATGTACTCCGTCACCCGCAACCGCGAGACCCTGTACGGTAAGTACATCTTCAAGTATCACCCGGATTATAAGGACGTCTCCCTGTACTTCCGTCGTGACGCTGCCTACCACACCGAGGGTGGCGACGTGCTCAACATCAACGAGCACACCCTGGCCGTCGGCATCTCCCAGCGCACCCAGGCGGCCGCCATCGACGCATGGCCCAGAACATCTTCTGGAACAGCGATTCCAAGGTCGATCGCATCCTCGCCTTCGACATCCCGAACAACCGCGCCATGATGCACCTCGACACCGTCTTCACCCAGATCGACGTGGATAAGTTCACCATCCACCGGCGATCATGGGCACCCTCAAGGTGTACGAGCTCACTCCGGGCAAGAACCCCGGCGAGGTCAACATCAAGGAAATGGTCGACACGCTCGAGCACGTCCTCGAGGACGCCACCGGCGTCGACCAGATCAAGCTGATTCCCTGCGGCGGCGGCGATCCCATTGCGGCTGCTCGCGAGCAGTGGAACGACGGCTCCAACACGCTGGCTGTCGCCCCCGGCAAGATCTGCGTCTACGCCCGCAACACCGTCACCAACGACGTGCTCTACAAGGAGGGCTTGGAGCTTCTGGTCTGCCCGTCCGCCGAGCTCTCCCGCGGCGTGGTGGCCCGCGCTGCATGAGCATGCCCTTCTGGCGCGAGGATCTCTAAGCACTAGCTTCGACGGCGCATCGGCTCCGGTGCGCCGTCGCACTTCGCCGTGGTATCATCCGCGGCATTCGCTCTACCTTCTATGTGAAAGGAGCCCACATGGGCGTTAACCTCTCTGGCCGCAGCTTCCTGCGTCTGCTCGACTTCACCACCGAGGAAATCGAGTACCTGCTCAAGCTCTCCAAGAACTTCAAGGACCTCAAGCGCACGGGCACCCGCACCGCTACCTCGAGGGCAAGAACATCGTCCTGCTGTTCCAGAAGACCTCCACGCGCACCCGCTGCGCCTTCGAGGTCGGCGGCATGGACCTGGGCATGGGCGTCACCTACCTCGATCCGGGTTCGTCGCAGATGGGCAAGAAGGAGTCCATCGAGGACACCGCCCGCGTTCTCGGCCGCATGTATGACGGCATCGAGTTCCGCGGCTTTGCCCAGGACGACGTCGAGGAGCTTGCCGCTAAGTCCGGCGTGCCCGTGTGGAACGGCCTGACCACCGAGTGGCACCCCACCCAGATGCTCGCCGACATCCTGACCGTCCAGGAGAACTTCAACTACGACATCAAGGGCAAGACCCTCGTTTTCATGGGCGACTGCAAGAACAACGTCGCTCGCTCCCTCATGGTCGTCTGCTCCAAGCTCGGCATGAACTTCGTGCCTGCGGCCCCGAGGAGTGCATGCCCGCTGACGACGTTATCGAGCCTGCAAGCCCATCGCCGAGGCCAACGGCTGCACCATCAAGCTGACCACCGACGTCAAGGACGGCGTCACCGGTGCCGACGTTCTCTACACCGACGTTTGGGTCTCCATGGGCGAGCCCGACGAGGTCTGGGCCGAGCGCATCGCTCAGCTCACTCCGTATCGCGTTACCTCCGAGGTCATGGCTATGGCCAACCCGGGTGCCATCTTCCTGCACTGCCTGCCCAGCTTCCACGACACCAACACCACGATTGGCGCAGAGAAGTGCGAGCAGTTCGGCATCACCGAGCAGGAGGTCACCGACGAGGTCTTCGAGAGCCCCGCTTCCAAGGTCTTCGACGAGGCCGAGAACCGCATGCACACCATCAAGGCTGTCATGTACGCTACGCTCAAGTAAGAGCATCTAGCATCTCGCTCGGGGTGCATTGCTGCGCACCCCGAGCACTTTTGTCTGGTAAAAATCTCGCACCGAACGACATGCACGGCACGGAAGAGCCGCTTCGGGCGAGATCAGTAAATGATTTATGAAGGGGGGATGAGAACTATGACTGAGACCGCTAAGAAAAAGCGCGGTATGCCTTCATCGTTCACCATTCTTCTTGCTCTGCTGGCAATCGTCGCGGTTGTTACCGTCATCGTCTCCGGTACGTCCGGTGGCGCGGTTACCGCTGCCCGCTTGAGCGATTTCTGCACCGCCCCGGTCAAGGGCTTCGCTGACGCTCTGCCCGTCTGCCTCTTCGTTATGATCCTCGGCGGCTTCCTCGGCATGATGACCGAGACCGGCGCCCTGGACAACGGTATTGCTGTTCTGGTGCAGAAGCTTAAGGGCAATGAGATCATGCTCATTCCCGTGCTGATGTTCATCTTCTCCCTCGGTGGTACCACCTATGGTATGTGCGAGGAGACCGTTCCCTTCTACGCCCTGCTCGCCGCCACCATGATGGCTGCTGGCTTCGACCCCATGGTCGGCGCTGCCACCGTCCTGCTCGGCGCTGGCTGCGGCTGCCTCGCTCCACGGTTAACCCGTTTGCCGTCGGTGCTGCCGTTGACGCTCTGACTGGCGTTGGCATTGAGGTCAACCAGTCCATCATCATCGGCCTCGGTGCCGTCCTGTGGATTGTTACCACTGTTATGTCCATCCTCTTCGTCATGAGCTATGCCAAGAAGGTCAAGGCTGACAAGGGTTCCACCATCCTTTCGATGCAGGAGCTCAAGGACGCCGAAGAGGCTCACGGCAAGGCTGCTTCCGAGGTTCACAAGGAGGTCAAGCTCACCGGTCGTCAGAAGGGTGTTCTGATCGCCTTTGCCTTCACCTTCGTCGTCATGATCGTCGGCTTCATCCCGCTGGCCGACCTTAACGAGGGCGTCGCCAACTTCTTCGATGCTGGCGCCGTCTATGACGCCGACGGTAACGCCATCGTTCAGGGCTGGTCTGCCTGATCACCGGCCTGCCCATTGGTCAGTGGTACTTCGACGAGGCTTCCACCTGGTTCTTCCTCATGGCTGTCCTGATCGGTATCATCGGTGGCCTGTCCGAGAAGCAGATCGTCAACACCTTCATCACCGGCGCTGCGACATGATGTCCGTTGTCCTCGTCATCGCTCTCGCCCGTGGTATCTCCGTCCTCATGGCTAGCACCGGCCTCGACGTCTACGTCCTCGACGCTGCCGCCAATGCTCTGGCTGGCCTGTCCGGCGTGATCTTCGCTCCCATGAGCTTCCTGGTCTACTTCGGCCTGTCCTTCCTGATCCCCTCGACCTCCGGTATGGCTACTGTCTCCATGCCCATCATGGGACCGCTGGCTGTTAAGCTCGGCTTCTCGCCCGAGGTCATGGTCATGATCTTCTCCGCCGCCATCGGCGTCGTGAACCTGTTCACCCCGACCTCTGGTGCCATCATGGGCGGTCTCGCTCTGGCTAAGATCGAGTGGACGACCTGGCTCAAGTTTGCTCTCAAGCTCATCGTCGCTCTCTCCGTCGTCTGCGCCATCATTCTGACCGTCGCCTGCGTGATGCTCTAAGTACCAACGGGTACCCCACGGAAACCTTGACGATCCTGCAAAGGATCACCTGGTCATCGTCTTTCCGGTGGGGTCAACCCACCGGTAGACTCCTACCTTTAGCCCCCTCCCGTTCCGTGCGCGGGAGGGGGCGCACTTATGTTCCGCGGTTTTACCAAACCGCGGAACCACTTGACGCTGCGCGCCGCCCAGAACTACAATTTGTCATTCAAAAGGCAAGGCATGACCAAAAGGTCTATGCCTTGCCTTTTTCATGCCAACTTGTACGTTCTGGACGGCGCTCGCTGACTTATGCTCAACCTGCGACGCTGTTATTGTTGGTGCAGGGGAACAGCTTGCCCGCTCTGGTGCCCGTTCGTTGACTTTGGCTCTGCCTGTGACGTTTCCATTGTTGGTGCGGAGTGACTTGGTTCCTGCTTCAAATTAGCTATCCCGGGTCCCCGGTGGTTGCGGTGGCGTGTTTGGTTGGTGCCTGTTGGTGACCAGGCCCTTGCGAGGGGCAGGCTCCGTTATAATCGCTAGAACATTAAATGGAAACGGGACGGGAGCCATACATGCGCCAGGGTTTCGACAACGCGAAGTATATCGAGCTGCAGGCTGCTCACATTAAGGAGCGCATCTCGCAGTTTGGCGGCAAGCTGTATTTGGAGTTTGGCGGCAAGCTGTTCGATGACTATCATGCCAGCCGCGTGCTACCGGGTTTTGAGCCGGACAGCAAGTTCCGCATGCTCAAGAGCATCGCCGACGATGTCGAGGTTATCATCGCGATCAACGCGAACCATATCGAGAAAAACAAGGCTCGTGGTGACCTTGGCATTACCTATGACGAGGATGTGCTGCGCCTGGTTGACCTGTTCCGCGGCAACGGCTTTGCTGTCGCGGCCGTGGTCATCACCCAGTACGCTGGACAGCCCGCTGCCGATGTGTTCCGCAACCGCCTGAACGCGCTCGGTATTCCCGCCAAGCTGCACTATCCCATCGAGGGGTATCCGCACGATGTCGATCTGATTGTGTCCGACGACGGCTATGGCAAGAACGAGTTTGTCGAGACCACCCGACCGCTCGTTGTCGTGACGGCGCCCGGCCCTGGCTCGGGCAAGCTCGCCACTTGCCTGTCTCAGCTCTATCACGAGCACAAGCATGGCACGGCCGCCGGCTATGCCAAATTCGAGACCTTCCCGGTTTGGAATCTGCCCCTTACGCATCCGGTCAATATTGCCTACGAGGCCGCCACGGCAGACCTCGATGACGCCAACATCATCGACTCCTTCCACCTGGAGGCCTACAACAAGACCACGGTCAACTACAACCGCGACGTCGAGGCCTTCCCGGTAGTCCGTGCCCTGATGGAAAAGATCCTGGGCAAGAGCCCCTACCAGAGCCCTACGGACATGGGCGTCAATATGGTCGGTTTTGCCATCACCGATGACGATGCCTGCCGCGACGCTTCCAAGATGGAGATCGTCCGCCGCTACTTTACCGCGGTCGAAAATGTGCGCCGTACCGGCGTGGGCGATGAGCAAGTCGACCGTCTCAAGATTATTATGAAGAAAGCCGGCATCGATAAGAACTACTCACCGGCGCGCTCGGCGGCCCTCACCAGGGAGCAGCTGACGGGTGGTCCCGTGGGTGCCATGGTCATGCCCGATGCTCCGTGGTGACCGGTAAGACCTCCACGCGCCTGGGCGCCGCAAGTTCGCTCATTATGAACGCCCTCAAGCATGTCTCGGGCGTCGACCTTGAGCTCGAGGTCATTAGCGATGAGGCGATCGAGCCCATCAGCAAGCTCAAGACGCATTTCCTGGGCAGCAAAAACCCGCGCCTCCACACCGACGAGACGCTTATGGCGCTGTCGATCACCTCGGCCACGAGTGAGACGGCCGCTCGCGTCCTTTCGGGCCTGGAGCAGCTGCGCGGTTGCGATGCCTTCTTTAGCGTGATTATCTCGCCGACGGACGAGACGGTACTGCGCAAGTTGGGCATCAACGTGTGCTGCGAGCCCAAGTTTGAGCGCCGCGGTTTCTTCCATCGCTAAGTTTGAAGCACCGCGGTAATTGCATTGCATTTTGGCCGTATCGGGTTAGCGCCCGGTACGGCTTTTTGATCAATAAAGCGTCTATTTCGGCGAAAAATAGCTGTTTACCTGCCTAGAAACAATTTGAGCGGTATAAAATAACCGTAACTGTTTCATCCTTAGCGGGATGCCGCATGATGGATATTACCTGCCATCGTGAGGTGTGTCGGTCGCGCACGGCGCGTTAGATGCTCGTGCTCGGTTTGAGGAGGCTGCTATGGCGGGCAAGGGTCGTGCGAGTGTCAACGATATGAAGCGTGTCGAGGTGCTGGTGTTGATGGAGATCGACCAGCAAACCGAAGACAATGGCGGGCCGTATGGTTTCTCGCGCAAAACGCTTGCCGAGCGCGTGGGGGTTTCGCCGTATCGTGCCCGCGCCGCAATCGATCGCTTGGATTCCGAAGGCATGATTGATGTCGTCTCGCGTTATAGCGACGACGGCGGTCAGCTTGCAAATGGCATTTGCCTCACCGAACGTGGCGAGTGGTATCTTGAGGGCGTCCGTACCGGCATGCTCGTTCAGGAAATGCTTGAGGACGAGGTTGCTGATCGATAGCAGCATGTAACCCTTGCCATAGCGACGCCGCCTGGGAAACCGGGCGGCGTTTTGTTTCAAGATTGAGAAATGCAATCGCACGCGAGAAAAATTGCGAACGGTCCGCGGCGCGAGTATTACAATGAAGACCCGTAAGATGTGGATAAACAACTTCTACGGGAAGCGCAGGTAACTCAATATGACCAAGCATGTGTTCGTAACCGGCGGCGTGGTTTCGTCCCTGGGCAAGGGTATCACCGCGGCCTCGCTGGGCCGTCTGCTCAAGTCGCGTGGCTACAAAGTAACGATGCAGAAGGCCGACCCGTATCTGAACGTCGACCCCGGTACCATGAGCCCGTTCCAGCATGGTGAGGTCTTCGTTACCGAGGATGGTTACGAGTCCGACCTGGACTTGGGTCATTACGAGCGCTTTATTGATGAGAACCTGACCCGCGATTCCAACTTTACGACCGGTGCCATCTACAAAAGCCTAATCGCCCGTGAGCGTCGCGGCGACTTTTTGGGCGGCACCGTGCAGGTGATTCCGCACGTCACGAACGCCATTAAGGATAAGTTCCGTCGTATTGAGGAGCAGACCGGCTCCGATGTGGTCATCACTGAGTTGGGTGGCACCATCGGCGACATTGAATCGCAGCCGTTTGTCGAGGCCATTCGCCAGTACCGCAAGGAGGCCGGCCCCGAGAACGTCTGCTACATCCACGTGTCGCTCGTTCCCTATATCGCCGCCGCCCACGAGGTCAAGACCAAGCCGACGCAACACTCCGTCAAGGAGCTCCGCAGCTTTGGTATCCAGCCCGATATTATCGTTCTGCGTTCCGACCACCATATCGACGATGCCATCCGCGGCAAGATCGCAAGCTTCTGCGACGTCGACACCGACTGCGTCTTTACCAATGAGGACTGCGCGAGCATCTACGACGTTCCGCAGCTACTCGCCGAGCAGGACTTTGACCTGCGCATTTGCGAGCGTCTGGGTCTCGATCCGCGTGAGCGCGACATGAGTGAGTGGAACGAGTTCCTGCGCAAGCAGAACCATGCCAACCAGCACGCCGACAAGGTGAAGATCGCCGTCGTGGGCAAGTATACGCAGCTGCCCGATGCCTACCTGTCGGTTATCGAGGCCCTGCACCACGCGGGCGTCTTCTACGATCGCCATGTGGACGTCCAGCTGGTCGATGGCGAGAGCCTCGACGAGCAGAACGTCTCCGAGGTTCTGGGCGACGCCTCGGGCATCCTGGTCCCCGGCGGCTTTGGCAAGCGCGCCCTGGAGGGCAAGATCCTCGCGGCCGAGTTCGCCCGCGAGCACAAAATTCCGTATCTGGCATTTGCCTGGGTATGCAGGTGGCCGTGTGCGAATTTGCCCGCAACGTCGTCGGCCTTGCCGGCGCCAGCTCCTCTGAGTTCGATCCGGACGGCCCGTTTAGCGTCATCGATCTGATGAGCTCGCAGGAGGACGTGACCGAGAAGGGCGGCACCATGCGCCTGGGCGCCTATCCGTGCAAGCTCGCCGCCGATACCCTTGCTCGCGAGGCATATGGCGAGGATCTCGTCTACGAGCGTCACCGTCACCGCTTTGAGTTTAACAACGCCTTCCGCGACCAGCTCGAGGACGCCGGCTTGGTTATCTCTGGCCTCTCACCCGACGAGCGCCTGGTCGAGATGGTCGAGCTGCCGCGCGACGTGCATCCGTGGTATGTGGCAACCCAGGCTCACCCCGAGTTCAAGAGCCGTCCGACCAACCCGCAGCCGCTGTTCCGAGAGTTCGTGCGTGCCTCGATCGGTCAGCACGAGGGTGTCGATCGCCTACAGGTGACGCCCATGAACCTCGCTACGGACTAAGGGTGCCGGCGAACAAAGAACATACCGAAGCTACTCCCTCGTCGCTCGCCGTGGCGGCGGGGGAGTATCTCGATTACCTCGCGGTCGAGCGGGGTTTGGCGCGCAACACGATTGCGGCCTATCGACGTGACCTGACGACGTACTGCGCCTATCTGGAGCGGGCGGGTATTGTGTCTTTTGAAGAGGTGACCCGTCAGGTCGTGGAGGCTTTGTCGCCGACCGTCGGGATGGGGCTATTCCGATGCCTCGGTGGAGCGTGCGCTTGCGGCCGTGAAGGGTCTGCATGCCTTTTTGGTGCGCGATGGGGCTGTGGCCCAAAATCCAACGGCGGCGTTGCGCCTGCCTAAAAAGGCTGAGCGTTTGCCGGAGTATCTATCGGTGGAGGATGTCTCGGCGCTGCTCGATCAAGACTTCCCCGAGGGCGAGATGGGCTTGCGCGACCATGCCATCTTGGAAGTGCTCTACGGATGCGGCTTGCGTGTGAGCGAGTTGGTGGGGCTCGATGTGGGCGATATCCATATCGACGATGGCTTTGTGCTCGTTCGCGGTAAGGCTCAAAGGAACGCCTGTCCCCGCTGGTGGGAAGCGCGGCGCGAGCTCTGACGCTCTATTTAACTGAGGGGCGTTCTCGCTTGGCGGCCCATGCCCACGGAACCGAGACCTCGGCGGTCTTTTTAAATAAGAACGGCCGCCGTCTGTCGCGCCAGGGCATCCATGCCATCTGTGAGCGCTACGGGCGCCAGGTGGGGCTGGTGGGACTCCATCCCCATACGCTGCGTCACTCCTTTGCCACCCATATGCTTGCGGGCGGTGCAGACCTCCGTGTGCTACAGGAGATCTTGGGACATGCCGATATATCGACCACGCAGGTCTACACGCATGTCGATCGTACGCAACTGACCGAGGTCTATCTGGCGGCGCACCCGCTGGCACATCGTTAACACATCGCTGGCCTGCATATCTATAGGTATTTGGGGACGGCCCAGATTGCCGCGGCGTGCTTTTGCGCGCGCATGGGCAATCTGGGGCCCGTCCCATTTTTTGCCACTTGTCGTCGCGGTGGTGGGCCGCATGTGCCTTGGGTGGGGGAGTTTGGGGGCGATGTGAACGGCATGTAAAGGGACGCAAAATCGCCTCAAGGTCAACTTGAAGGTTGAGGTTGAAAGGCGGGGTGCCACAGGTGGCATCCCGCCGTTGCTGTAAACACAACATATTGTGTTTTCGAACATATGATTGGGGGGTGTTTTGCAATATATGGTGGGTGGAGTGGTGGGGCGG
>ENA-OQBJ01001081-OQBJ01001081.1-human-gut-metagenome-genome-assembly--contig:-NODE-1081-length-11730-cov-1.945704_pt1 | contig 11730 bp, 17 predicted proteins | sample MGYA00242743_ERZ504545 | MGnify/ENA primary metagenome ERZ504545 (study PRJEB26092, sample SAMD00036252) | human gut metagenome | host: Homo sapiens | study: EMG produced TPA metagenomics assembly of...
TTCCCGATCACACGCAGAGCCCCTTTTTACAATATATCCGCTGCTGCGATAATTGACATCCAGAAGGATCTGTCTGGCCTTTGGATAATCCTTCATAAATTCCTTCATGATTCCCGCTTTGCCCCTCTGAATCCATACACTGACTGATCATCATCCCCTACCACAAACAGATTGTCCTGAGCGCCGCCAGCATCCGTACCACATCATATTGTGCCTGATTCACATCCTGAAATTCATCTACAAGAATATACTGAAATTTTTCCTGCCATTTTTTCAGGATATCCGGCCGTTTCATAAAAAGATCTCTGCACTGTATCAGCATATCCTCAAAATCAATTTTACGATATTTCTTTTTTGTCTCCTCATAGGTTCTGTACAGTTTGCGGAATTTCTCTGTCGTATATTTCACCGGCTCATATTCTTCAATATCCATACAGTTATTTTTTACATTTCCTATCTCGATCGCCAGTTCCTGCAGATAATCTTTTTCTTCATCTGCCTCCGGTTCCTGATCCCAGTCAATTCCGGGTAAAATTTCTCTTAATATCCTGTACTTTTCTTCATCCGATAAAAGATTCGACTGATTCAGGCGATACGCCCATTTCAAAATTCCATAATATATTCCATGAAATGTGCCGAATGTTACTGCATAAGAAGAAGGACCACATATACTTCGGGTCCTGTTTTTCATCTCCCAAGCCGCATACTTAGTAAAGGTAATGACCAGAATTTCTTCTGGCCTTACCTTATGCTTCATGATCAGATATTCTATTCTCTTTGCAATGGTTAGAGTTTTCCCTGAACCGGGACCGGCAAGGACCATACATGGTCCTTTATTATGGGCGACTGCCTCTGTCTGAGCATGATTTAACTCATAGAATCCCCTTACTTGCTTAATAATTCAATTCCGTCTTTAATACGTTTTACAGATTCTTCTTTTCCAAGAATTTCCATAATCTCTGTTGCACCACCCGGCGTGCTCTGTTTTCCGGAAACTGCAGTACGGATTGGCCACATTACATATCCTACTTTCACGCCCTTCTCATCAACATACTTTTTAAGAAGTGCAAATAATGCATCATTGCTGTAATCTTCCTGAGCTTCCAGCAGCGGCAGAACTTCTTTTAATACTTCCAGTGAATTTTCTTCATTCGTTTTCATCTTTTTATGGCAGTACATAGCTGTATCATATTCCGGTACTGCTTCAAAGAAATCAATCTGTTCCTCGATATCCGGGAAAATCTCAATTCTTGATTTTACCAGTGCTGCAATCTTCTTCAGATCATAATCTTTTGTAATAACATCGCGGACATACTTCTCGGCTCTTTCATAAAACTTATCGAAGTCCATAGCCTTGATATATTCCCCATTCATCCACTTCAGTTTTCCAAGATCGAATACAGCCGGTGACTTGTTCATTCGATGGAAATCAAATGCTTTTACCAGTTCTTCCAGTGAGAAGATCTCCTGATTTCCTTCCGGTGACCATCCAAGAAGTGCTACGTAGTTTACAACTGCCTCTGTCACAAATCCCTGCTCGATCAGATCTTCGTAAGAAGAGTGTCCGCAACGTTTACTCAGTTTCTTATGGTTCTCATCTGTAATAAGCGGACAATGAACATATACCGGTACATCCCATCCAAAAGCTTCATAAATCTTATTATACTTCGGTGCAGATGACAGATATTCATTACCGCGCACTACATGTGTAATTCCCATCAGGTGATCATCGACAACATTGGCAAAATTATATGTCGGATATCCGTCTGACTTGATCAGGATCAGATCGTCCAGTTCCTCATTCGGCACTGTAATATCTCCGTAAATCTCATCATGGAATGTTGTTGTGCCTTCTGTAGGCATGTTAAAACGGATAACATGTGGTTTTCCAGCTGCGAGATTCGCCTCAACCTCTTCTTTACTTAAATGCAGGCAGTGCTTGTCATATACAACAATCTCTGTTCCGCCATCTTCATCTGAAACTTTACTCTTCAGCGATTCCAGACGCTCTTTATCGCAGAAACAATAATAAGCATCCCCCTGTTCAATCAGCTGTTTTGCATATTTCAGATAAATTCCCTGTGCATTACGTTCACTCTGTACATATGGACCTACTCCTCCATCTTTATCCGGACCTTCGTCGTGAACCAGTCCTGTTTCTTTCAGAGTATGATAAATAATATCCAGTGCTCCTTCCACAAAACGTTCCTGATCTGTATCCTCAATTCGGAGAATAAAATCTCCGCCTTCATGCTTTGCGATCAAATAAGTATACAACGCTGTTCTTAAGTTCCTACATGCATTCTTCCTGTAGGACTTGGTGCAAATCTTGTTCTTACCTTACTCATAACTATCATTATCTCCTGTTTCTTATTGTTTTTAAATGTATGAAATCTATGTATTACTACATACATTAGAACACTATTCGTCCTTTCATTGTAGCACAAGTCTGTAACTGACAGCAACCTTTTCTATCATATCTTTCCTTTTTGCTGTTTTTTGAGTTTTCTCTCGATCCAATATTCTTTCTGGAAACTTCTCTCGGAATAGACACGATACACACAATTCCAAGCACGATTGCAAAAGCCACTTTTACCGCTCCCAATCCTTTTACCGCTGCCATAGCAAGCTGATTGGTCACCAGATAATATGCCGTAAAATATATTCCGGCACCCGGTACTAACGTGATAATTCCCGAAATCAGGAAAATTGTAATAGGACACTTAAGCCGTACCGTCAACATTCTTGCCACCAGCACAGTACACACTGTTCCAATAAATGATGCTACCGCAACAGAACAATATACAGAAGCGAGCTTATATATCATCCAGCCCACCGATCCCGTAATTCCACATCCTATATAAAATCTTCTGGGCACCTGGAACATGACCGCATATGCTATCGTCCCGATAAACGAACACGCCAGATTTGCTACAATTTTTATGACCATCACAAAACGCCTCCCAACACATGATGATAAACCGTCAGAGCTGCCCCGACTCCGATTGCAATATATACAAATACCATGACCGCATCAATCATCTTCACTGTACCCGCCAGATAATCACTGTCCGCCAGATCACGGATTGCATTTACAAAAGCAAGTCCCGGTACCAATGGCATGATTCCGCCTGTTACAATTCCTTCCATCCGCAGATTTCCAAATGCCGGTATCTGCATTGCTGCCAACGCCATCGAAGCAATAATAATTCCTCCTACAATGTGAACCAGGATTTTGGAAATTCCGTGTTTTCCTGCAAACAATGACCACGCAAACACGACACAGCCGACAAAAATCGCCACAAACGCCTCCATCGGTGTTCCTCCCAACAGATATCCCAGTCCCCCAGCACTCAAACCTGCGGCTGCAATCTGATAGGATATCCTTTTTGTCGGCATTTTATTTATCTGTTTTAATTTTTTCCAGGCCTCTTCTATCCCTACATGCCCTGCTGCAATTTCTCTGGAAAGATCGTTTACTTCCGCTACGATCCCCAGATGTGTAGAAGAAAGCGGTACTTGTTTAACTTTTGTATATAATTTTTCTTTATCAGTTCCTGCACAAATAAAGAGTCCGTGACTCAATGTGAATAAATCTACATATTTCACTCCAAATCTATGACAGATCCGCATCATCGTCTCTTCCACACGAAAAATTTCTCCTCCGTTTTTCAGAAGCATCCGTCCTGCTTCCATCGCGAGATTGATCACACGTTTTGTATCAATCTCAGACATCAGTTCTTTTTTCAGATATTTCTCATCTTCATCGGAAAATCCGCATTTTTCGCAAAATTCCATGATGTCCAGGCAACGTTCCTTCTTCATATATACCCAGTCATACTGCGCACAGTAATGTTCACATATATAATGTATCATATATCTGCCGTAACCTTTTCCCTGATCCTTTTTTATGGTTACGATATTCTTAATCTCACATTTCTTTTCTTCTGAAAATATCACTATACAAAGTGTGCGGAGCTTTCCGTGTTCTTCCAGTAAGAACAGTTCTCCTTTTTCCAGCAATTTTCGAATTCTGGATTCATCCGGGTCACCAGCTCGAAGTAATTCTATATAATCTTCTTTCCCGTCTGTCACCTGTCGAATATTCATTTTTCGTTCTGCTCCTTTTTTGATTCTTGACCCTGCCTATTATAACACCTGTCATTCTAAAATCCTAGAGCATTTTTTCGCAAAAAAGATGTGCTTTTCGCACACCCTTTTTACCCCAATTATATCATCTTCCATTCGGCCGGCTTATAAGTTCTCCTCCCTTGTTGTAAAGCATCCCATCCCGGCTTTCATACACCGGATTATCCGGTGCAACTTCAATATACATAAGTCCGCCTATCTTCTCCAATACTCCTGGTGCAACAAAAGTAATATTCGCCGGAATATAGACTTCTACCGCATCCGAAATTCCATCCAGTGCATGTTCTCCTATTCCGCTGCATCTTTCATCTGCCGGAAAGATGATCATCCCATCACACAGAATCAGATCCAGATTCTCATATCCTTCTATCACGCCTTCTGAATTCACCTTAAAGCCTTCCAGGTTCAACAAGTCTTCTGTCATTGGTTCTCCTGCAGGTTCTTCTGTTATTTTTCCTGTTATAGATTCCGGAACACTCTTATCCGTAACTGTTTCCTGCGTTATGGTCTCTGTTTTCGCGGAGTCCATATTTGCCCATGCAGCTTTCCCGTCTTTTGCTTCCGGAACACCTTTTACTTCCGGAATTATTTCTTCTGTTTCCGTCGGTCTTATTACATCCTGCATCGTTTTCTTTATCGTCACAGACTTACATACACTTTTCGCAGTTTTCTTTACATCCAAAACCTTCTGAGTTCCTAATTCAAAACAATCTTTTACCATATCCACGCCATGACTTTCCGATACTGCTTTGCAGAATCCTTCACCGGATCCTGTATAAGCATCCATCTTCTCCACATTCATTATTCCTGCGACAAGACGGGTACAAATTGCCAATATAATCAACATAGCCACATCCATTCGGATCCATCTGTCCATGTTATTACGTTTTAATATAAATGTATCTGCTTTTTACACCGGCACTCTTTTGTATATTCATTCCCATCTATCCACCTTCTTCCCTGACATTTCACTTATAGTTTATATATATGATTATAAAGCACGTACTTAAGGAAAGAAAGTGGCATCTCGCCACACTCGAGATACCACTTTCTTTTTAGCAGTTTCTTTATATCCTTTTATACGTTGATTTCCGCTGTTACGCCAAGGATTTCCTTATTTGCTTCCAGCATCGGATTTACCACATTATTCAGATATGCCTCCACCTGTACCGGTGCACGTCCTACATATTTGGCAGGATCCATTGTCTTCTGCAATTCTTCCAGTGAAAGGTTGAATGCCGGATCTGCTGCGATCAGTTCAAGCAGGTTATTATCCAGTCCTTTTTCTTTTACATTACGTCCTGCTTCCATAGATAATTCACGGATTCTCTCATGAAGTTCCTGTCTGTCTCCACCGGCTTTTACAGCGTCCATCATGATGTTCTCTGTAGCATGAACGGAAGTTCTGACATAAGTCTCTTTTCAATAACTTTCGGATATACAACCAGTCCGTCTACTACATTCAGACACAAGTCCAGAATACCGTCAATTGCAAGGAATCCTTCTGGTACGCTGAGACGTTTGTTTGCTGAATCATCCAGTGTTCTTTCAAACCACTGTGTCGCAGAAGTGATTGCCGGGTTCATGGCATCCACCATCACATATCTGGAAAGTGAAGCAATTCTTTCACTTCTCATTGGGTTTCTCTTATATGCCATTGCAGAAGATCCAATCTGTGTCTTCTCAAACGGTTCTTCAATCTCTTTCAGATGCTGAAGGAGACGGATATCATTGGACATCTTATGGGCACTTGCTGCGATACCTGCAAGTACATTCACAACCCTGGTATCCACCTTACGTGAATAAGTCTGTCCTGATACCGGATAGCAGGTCTCAAATCCCATCTTCTTGGCGATCATCGGATCAATCTTATCGATCGTCTCCTGATCTCCGTCAAAGAGTTCCAGGAAACTTGCCTGTGTTCCTGTCGTTCCCTTAGATCCAAGAAGTTTTAAGCTTCCCTTCACATATTCCAGATCTTCAAGATCCATCATAAATTCCTGCATCCAAAGCGTTGCTCTCTTACCTACTGTAGTAGGCTGTGCAGGCTGGAAATGTGTGAATGCCAGTGTCGGAAGATTCTTGTGTTCATCTGCGAACTTTGCAAGTTCGGCGATCACATTGATCAGTTTCTTTCTGACGATTTCCAGTGCTTCTGACATCAGGATGATATCTGTATTATCACCTACATAGCAGGAAGTTGCTCCAAGATGGATGATTCCTTTTGCCTTCGGACACTGTTTTCCATATGCGTATACATGAGACATTACATCATGGCGGACTACTTTTTCTCTTTCTTTTGCCACATCATAATTGATGTCATCTGCATGTGCTTTTAATTCCTCAATCTGTTCATCTGTAATATCAAGTCCCAGTTCTTTTTCCGTCTCCGCAAGAGCGATCCAGAGTTTTCTCCATGTGCGGAACTTCTTATCCGGCGAAAAAAATGTACTGCATCTCTTTACTTGCATATCTTTCTGAAAGTGGACTTGTATATCTGTCGTTACTCATACTCATAATCTCCTTCATCAATTCTTCTACCTGACTATTTTAACCTGTTTTTATTCAAACGCCAGTGAAATATCTCTTCCCGGTACTTCCATCGGGTAATTTCCCGTGAAGCATGCATCACAGAATGCCAGATCTCCAACCATATCTTTCAGCTTTTCAACTTCCATATATCCAAGCGAATCTGCCCCGATCATCTCACGGATCTGTTCCGTTGTATGAGAATGTGCGATCAACTGTTCATTTGAAGGCACATCTGTTCCGAAATAACATGGATGTAAGAACGGTGGGGAACTGATTCTTACATGCACTTCCTTTGCTCCGGCCTTCTTGAGCATCTTAATGATATTCGCACAGGTTGTTCCACGTACAATAGAATCATCCACCATAACAATACGTTTTCCTTTTACAACCTCTTCAATTACATTCAGCTTAATCTTTACACTGCTTTCTCTCTGGCTTTGTTTTGGCTTAATAAATGTTCTTCCGACGTAACTGTTCTTATGGAATGCCATTCCATACGGGATACCAGACTGTTCCGAATATCCTTTTGCCGCAACCAGTCCGGAATCCGGCACGCCAACAACCAGATCAGCATCTACCGGATACGACTCTGCCAGTGCCTTTCCCGCAACAATTCTTGCATGATAGACATTAACATTATCAATCACACTGTCCATTCTTGCGAAATATATATATTCAAAAATACATCTTGCCTGCTTCTTCGGATCGATCGCCATGGATTTATCCGATTTCATTCCATGTTTTGTGAAGCTTACAATTTCTCCAGGCTCTACATCTCTTACGAATTCTCCGCCAACGGCAGCAATCGCACAGCTTTCGGAAGCAAGGAAATATGTATTATCTCTCTTTCCGATACAGAGCGGTTTCAGTCCGAACGGATCTCTTGCTCCGATCAATTTTCTCGGCGAGGTAACAACCAGCGCATATGCACCTTTGATCTTCTTCATCGCATTTTTCACCGCGTCTTCTGCCTTCTTTACATTCAGACGTTCTCTGGCAATATGATATGCAATCACTTCAGAATCAATCGTTGTCTGGAAAATTGCGCCTGTGTACTCCAGTTCATGGCGAAGCTCGATTGCATTGGTCAGGTTACCATTATGTGCGATCGCAAGAATTCCTTTCACATAATTAATAACCAGCGGCATCGCATTTTCTGCTCTGGAACCGCCCGCCGTCGAATATCTGACATGTCCGACACCAAGATTTCCCTTCAGTTCCTGAAGCGACTCTTCATCGAATACTTCATTTACCAGTCCAAGGCCTTTCTTGGAATGTACTTTTCTCTCTCCATATGTATCCGTCACCGCAATACCACAGCTTTCCTGTCCTCTGTGCTGCAATGCAAAAAGTCCATAATAAACGGATGGTGCAACATCTCCGCCATCCATATCATAGGCTCCAAACACACCGCATTCTTCACCCAGTCCTGTTGTTACTTTTTCAAATTCACTCATAAATGCAGACTCCATTCTTTTCAAATTTTTCATTTGTCAAAACTGTCTTTAAAAAGCATTTTGCTATATTAGTATAATACAAGGCAGAAGGAAAAGCAATATTTCCACCTGCCTTGTACTCGTACCGATACATTATTTATAGCGCGTCTTTTAATAAGTTCTACTTATAATCGTGTTTTATTCATTAGAATTTTAACATACAATCTCTTTTGAACGCATGACGATTAATCATTGAATTTCCCCAGAAATTCTTTCATTCTTTCATTCGATGAATCAAATACTTCCTCCGGAGTTCCTTCCACTGCGATCACTCCCCCGTCCATAAAAATCACATGATCAGATACATTTCTCGCAAAATTCATCTCATGGGTGACAATTACCATCGTCATATGTTCCATTGCAAGTTCACGAATGACCTTCAGAATCTCTGCAGTAAGTTCCGGATCTAATGCCGACGTCGCTCATCAAAGAACAGAATGTCCGGATTCAGCGCAAGTGCTCTCGCAATCGATACACGCTGCTGTTGTCCGCCCGATAACTGACATGGATATGCATTTTCCTTATCGGAAAGTCCCATCTTCTTTAAAAGCTCTCTTGCTTCTTTATAAACCTCTTCTTTCTTACGCTTCTGCACTTTGATCGGCGCATCTGTAATATTCTTCATCACCGAATAATGCGGGAACAGATTAAAGTTCTGAAATACGAGTCCGAATGTTCCTTCGTAATGAATCTCTCCCGCATCCGCAGTCTCAAGTCCTGTCGCACACCGAAGAAGTGTCGATTTACCGGAACCCGACGGCCGATAATACCCAGAACTTCTCCCTTTTCTACCTTTAGAGAAATGTCTTTCAGAACTTCTACTCCATTAAAGCTTTTTTTAATATTTTTCATTTCAAGCAGACTCATGGTCTATTCCTCCTAATGGTAATAATTCAATTTTTCTTCAATCTTCTCCATGATCATCGCAACCAGCAGGTTGAACACATAATAGAAGATACCGGCCGCGATATATGGAACCATAGAGGTCTGTGCCGCTGCGATTTGCTTTGCCATAGTAAACATCTCAGTTACCGCCAATACAAATGCAAGTGAAGTATCTTTTACCAATGTAATGATCTCATTCGTCACGGCAGGCAGAATATGTTTACACACCTGTGGAAATACAATACGGAAAAATGTCTGACCTTTCGAATACCCAAGCACCTTTGCCGCTTCATACTGTCCCACCGGAATTGCTTCAATTCCGCCTCTGTAAATTTCTGCAAAATATGCCGCATAATTAATTGCAAAACCAATCAGTACTGCTGTCATACGATATCCTGTGGAAATTCGCATTCCAAACAGATAATAAGGTCCGAAATACACCACCATAAGCTGCAACATCAGCGGTGTTCCTCTCATAATTGATATGTATAATTTTGAAATCCATCTGACCGGTGCGATCTTCGACATTCTGCCAAATGCAACTACTAGTCCAAGAGGCAGAGAAAAGAGTAATGTCAGGATAAATATCTCTGCCGAGATCCACATTCCTCCACCAAGCTCTCTTATCAGTGTTCCTATCTCCATCTGTTACATCCTCCAGTTCTTTCAAGCGAGTAAAAAAGAGCCAATCCCCTCCGGGGTTGGCCCCTTCATTTTACTTACCGTTCTTTCCTATACAAAGAGCTCCCGGAACTCCGTAATCTGCATATTTTTCTGCAATCTTATCCACTGTTCCGTCTTCTGCCATTTCATCCAGTGTCTTCTGGACTTTATCTTTCAGCTCTGTATTTCCTTTTTTGAATCCAACCGCATACTGTTCAGATGAAATTTCTTTATCCAGGATCTTATAATCATCCGGATTTTTTCTTGAATTCACCTGATAGTTCGCAACTCCGATATCCATTGCAATTGCATCGCATGCACCAGATTCCAGATCCATGAATGCTGTATTATATTCAGCAACCTGATTCAGATCTGCAAATGTTGCCGCCAGATCTTTCTGATCCCCTTCCAGTGCCGCAAGTGCGGAAGAATCCGTCTGTACTTCCACATGCTTTCCTTCAGCCCGGCAAATCATCAATACCGGAATCACTTCTGACTACTACAACCTGCTTGTTATCAATATATGGATCTGACCACGTGTAATCATCTTCACGACCGTTCATAGTAAATCCATTCCAGATACAGTCTATCGTCCCAGAATTCAGTTCCGCGTCCTTGGAATCCCAGTCAATTGGCTGTTTTACCAGTTTCCAGTTGTTTCTGTCACATACCTCCTGTGCAAGATCGAGGTCGAATCCAACATATTCTCCGCTGTCGTCTTTATATCCATATGGCGGGAAAGAAGCATCAAATCCAACGATCAATGTATCATCATCATTCTCTATCTTTGCTTCTTTTGACGATTTCTTCCCATTATCAGATGAACCGGAATCTTTACTTCCACATCCTGCCAATACCGTTGTAGCTGCCATTGCCGTAACAAGGAGCAGTACTAATCTCTTTTTCATTACATATATCCTCCTGTATTCCTTTTACGTGTGCCAAACAGCCACTACACTCTTTTACTAGTTTAGCAGTTGATTACTTTATCACACTAAAATCTTTGGATATATTATCATATTCTGCGGTGTTTGTCAATCCTGCGGTATTCCTTTTTCCATTCTTCCAGCTTTTCTTCCGGAATATCCAACGCTTCCGCTACATTTTGGTAGACCCCGCGGATATCAATCGATTTATCATCGGTCTCCAAGAAAAGGAAATCAGGCCATGCGGCACGCAAAGCGACGGATTAAAACGATCTCCAAAAGAGAGATAAAACCCCAAGCGAACCAATTGGGAGGCAAGTTCACCATTACCTCGAAAGCCATGGATAATCCAAGGCATCTCCGGTTTCACGGCCTTTTTACAGGCAATGAGATCCGCCCACGCTTTTACGCAATGGATGATTAATGGCTTATGTGTTTCCTCCGCTAAATTGCTTGTGCCAGAAACACCTCTTTTTGCAAATCCATTGGAGATTCGGCCAGTGTATCAAGTCCAGCCTCTCCGATCGCCACGACTCCCGAACCAGACACCAATACCCTAAGTAGATCCATCTGCTCCTTTACATTATATATATACCACCGGATGAATACCATATGAGCGAATAACCGTATCAGGAAGCGAACCCGGCTGCATATCACCCATTGGACTCACGATCCTATTTATAATCGCGATATCCTCCTTATGGAAAGGCATCTGATGCGTATGTATATCATAATAACCCATGGCGTTACGGAACCGGATCATAACCGCTCCCACCCCAAGGATGGCAACGAAGTATTCGTTTAACCGCAAGATACAATCCTTTCACAGGGCCATATTTCTTCAAGGCTTGCACCGCATATTCGGAACAAGTGGGCGTATACCTGCACGAAGCCGGTGTCATAGGAGAGATACAATATTTGTAGAAATAAACCGGCAATAAGAGTAATGTGGTAAAAAAGCGTCTCATTATTCTTTATCCCGAAGGATATGGATCGCTTTCTTCATTGCCTTTTCCATCGCAGCGTACGGATGGATCTCTTTATCGAGGTACAGGAAAGCGATTAACATGCCCTTATTC
>ENA-OQBJ01001082-OQBJ01001082.1-human-gut-metagenome-genome-assembly--contig:-NODE-1082-length-11712-cov-2.367113_pt1 | contig 11712 bp, 10 predicted proteins | sample MGYA00242743_ERZ504545 | MGnify/ENA primary metagenome ERZ504545 (study PRJEB26092, sample SAMD00036252) | human gut metagenome | host: Homo sapiens | study: EMG produced TPA metagenomics assembly of...
TGCCGCACGCCGTCCAATTGGCGCAGCTCGCTGAGCGTTCCGGACTACCTGACCCAGCAGGGCGTCGTCGCGATTGAGGGCGTTGATACTCGCTCCCTCGTTCAGCATCTTCGCGACCATGGCTCGCAGATGGGCATTGTTTCCACCGAGGAATTCAACCTCGATGTCCTTGCCGATCGTTTGGCGGCCGCTCCGCAGCTCGTTGGCGAGAACCTGGTCAAAACGGTGAGCTGCCCCCAGTCTCATACGTACGACTCCTCTGATCTGCCGGTCTCCCATGAATTTGCCCTTGCCGCCACAGCGACCCGTCGCGCTCCGTATCGTGTGGTCGCATATGACTGCGGCGTCAAGCGGGGTATTCTGGAAGGTCTAGTTCGCGCCGGCTGCGACCTCACCGTTGTGCCGTGGGATACCCCCGCAGAGGATGTTCTTGCCCAGAACCCAGACGGCGTGTTCCTCTCCAACGGTCCCGGCGATCCCGATGCCGTACCCGAGACATACATGCAAGTCCAACAGCTTATTGGCAAGGTGCCGGTGTTCGGCATCTGCTTGGGCCACCAGATGATCAGCCTTGCGGCGGGTGCGCAGATCGAGAAGCTCAAGTTCGGACATCGCGGCGGCAACCAGCCTGTTATGAATCTGCTCACGCGTCGTGTTGAAATCACGGCGCAAAACCACGGCTTTGGTTTGGTGTTCCCCAGCTTGGGAAACTTGGTACCCGAGCTCTCTGGTGGCGTGAGCGAGCATCCGGCCCAGAGCGACCTGCGCTTTTGGGTCGAGCGCGGAGTGGCACCCGTTGTGCGAAACGAACGCTTTGGCCGCATCCGCCTCACCCACGTGAACCTTAACGATGGCACCGCCGAGGGCATCCAGCTGCTCGACGTCCCCTGCTTTAGCGTGCAGTACCATCGAGGCCTCTCCTGGCCCCACCGACGCTCATTACCTGTTCACCGCTTTCACGCGACTCATGGACGGCGACCCGGATTACCTGGGCATCGACATCACGGCCGACCGGTTGCACGGCTGGAATTTTGCAACGGAGGAGAACTAGCATGCCCAAGCGTACCGATATTAAGCGGATTTTGGTTATTGGATCCGGACCGATCGTGATTGGCCAGGCATGCGAGTTCGACTACTCGGGTGCTCAGGCCTGTAAGGTACTCAAAGAAGACGGATACGAGGTCGTGTTGGTCAACTCGAATCCCGCGACCATCATGACGGACCCGGGCCTCGCCGACCGCACCTACGTGGAGCCCATCACGCGGAGTTCATTGAGAAGGTCATCGAGCGCGAGCACCCCGATGCCCTGCTGCCCACCCTGGGTGGCCAGACGGGCCTCAATGCCGCCGTCGAGCTGGCGAAGTCCGGTGTACTCGAGCGCTACGCGTCGAGATGATCGGATGCGACCTTGATGCCATCGAGCGCGGCGAGGACCGCAAGCTGTTCAACGAAGCCATGGCCGACCTGGGTCTCGAAGTGGCGCGCTCGGGTTATGCGTACTCCGTTAAGGACGCCCTCTCGATTGTCAAAACCACCGGCTATCCCTGCGTATTGCGTCCGAGCTTCACCATGGGCGGCGCCGGCGGCGGCATCGCGCACGACGAGGAAGAGCTCATTCAAATCGTGACGCAGGGCCTTGAGCTGTCCCCGGCAGGTGAGGTCCTGGTCGAGGAATCCATTGAAGGCTGGAAAGAGTATGAGATGGAGGTCATGCGCGACCACGCCGGCAACGGCATCATCGTGTGCTCCATCGAGAACCTCGATCCCATGGGCGTTCATACCGGCGACTCGATTACCGTCGCCCCCGCTCAAACGCTCTCGGACCTCGAGTACCAGCGCATGCGCGTCGCGTCGCTCGCCATCCTCGAGAAGATCGGAGTCGAGACCGGCGGCTCCAACGTGCAGTTCGCCGTCAACCCCAAGAACGGGCGCCTTATCGTCATCGAGATGAACCCGCGCGTGAGCCGTTCCTCCGCGCTTGCCTCCAAGGCGACGGGCTTCCCCATCGCCAAGCGGCCGCGCGCTTGGCCGTGGGCTACACGCTCGACGAGATCACCAACGACATTACCCGTGCCACGCCGGCGTGCTTTGAGCCTTCCATTGACTATTGCGTGGTCAAGGTGCCGAGTTCGCATTCGAGAAGTTCAAGGCACCGACACCACGCTCACCACGCGTATGAAGGCTGTGGGTGAGGTCATGGCCATCGGACGTACCTTCGAGGAGGCGCTCGGCAAGGCCATGCGCTCACTTGAGGACGGCCACCGCGGCTGGGGGCCGATGCACGTCCGCGCTTGAGCAACTGTCTGACGAAGAGCTTACCGAGCATGTCGCCCGCGCTACGGAGCAGCGCATTTTCTACCTGGCGGAGGCCCTGCGTCGTGGATGGTCGGTCGAGCGTTTGCATGACCTCACGCGCATCGACCGTGGTTCCTCTCGCGCATGCACGACATGATCGCGGTTCAGACGGCGGTTCGCGGCCTGCGTGTTGAGGACATCGACGCCGACGCGATGCGCCTGCTTAAGCAATACGGCACCTCGGATGCCCAAATCGCGCACCTTACCGGCAGCGACGAGCGCTTTGTGCGTGCGTACCGCAAAGCTGGGTGTGGTGCCGAGCCTGAAGACGGTCGACACCTGCGCCGCGGAGTTCGAGAGCGCCACTGAGTACCACTACAAGACCTACGAGAACCTCATGCGTGTCTCTCCCGTCGCTCACCGCAGTGTGGCGGTAGACGAAGTACGTCCCTGCGACAAGCCCAAGGTCATGATCTTGGGCGCCGGTCCCAATCGTATTGGCAGGGCATCGAGTTCGACTACTGCTGCGTACACGCTTGTTACGAGCTGGCCGAACGTGGTTATGAGACCATCATGGTCAACTGCAACCCCGAGACGGTCTCGACCGACTACGACACCTCCGACCGCCTGTACTTCGAGCCGGTCACCTACGAGGACGTCATGGATATCGTCGACGTCGAGCGCCCCGTCGGCGTCATCACGACGCTCGGCGGGCAGACGCCGGTGAACCTCACGCGCAAGCTGGCCGAGAGCGGCGTTGCCATCATGGGCACCCAGCCCGATGCGATCGATTTCGCCGAGGACCGCGAGCGTTTCTCGGCGTTGCTGGACCGCTTGGGCGTCATGTATCCGCCGGCAGGTATGGCAACCTCGTTTGCAGAGGCCGAGTCCGTCGCCGCCCACATCGGCTACCCGTTGCTCGTCCGCCCCAGCTATGTTTTGGGCGGTCGCGGCATGATGATTGCCTACGACGCCGAGCACCTGCGCGAGTACATGGCCGAGGCTGCGCGCGTGAGTCCCGATCACCCTATCTACCTCGACCGATTCCTCGAGGGCGCGTACGAGAGCGATGTCGACGCGTTGTGCGACGGTGAGAACGTCTATATTGGCGGCATCCTCGAGCATATCGAGGAGGCGGGCATCCACTCGGGTGACTCTGCAACGTGCATCCCGCCGTTCTCGTTCTCCGAGGCCTCAAGGCGAAGCTCCGCGAGACTACGCGCCGCATCGCGCTGGCCCTGGGCGTGCGTGGTCTGGTGAACGTGCAGTTCGCCATCAAGGGTGAGACGGTCTACGTGATCGAGGCGAACCCGCGCGCGAGCCGCACCGTGCCGTTCATCTCCAAGGCAACGGGTGTGCCGCTGGCGCGCTATGCCGCCCGTATCATGGCTGGGGAGAGCCTTGAGTCGCTTGGCTTGACGGGCGAGTATCGCGAGCCCGAGTACTTCTGCATGAAGGAGCCGTGATGCCCTGGGGCCGCTTCCCCGGCGCCGAGGTCATCCTTGGCCTGAGATGAAGTCGACGGGTGAGGTCATGGGTATTGCGAAGAGCTATCCGGAGGCCTACGCTAAGACGCAGCTCGCGATCGACTACCAGCTGCCCACGCCTGAGGATGGGCGCGTGTTCATCTCGGTGTGCGACCGCGACAAGCGCCATATCCTGAGCCTTGCGCGCATCTTACGCCACCTGGGATTCGATATCGTCTCAACGGCCGGCACGGCGCGCGTGTTGCGCGGCGGCAATGTGCCATGCGAGGTCATTGGCAAGATCGGTGCCCCTGATGGCGCCGAACTCGTTGTTGGTGAGGAAGCCGAGCGCGGAATCCTCGATATGATCGCGGATGGCGAGATCGCGTTCATCATCAACACACCGTATGGTCCTGGATCCGTGCGACGGGTACCGCCTGCGCACCGAGGCGGTCCGTCGCGGGGTGACCTGCGTGACAGCCCTCACGGCGGCGAATGCTTATATTGCCGCCCTTGAGGCCCGTCAGTTCGGCGACGGCATGGAGGTCATCGCGCTGCAGGATCTGTAAGGCGCGGGTGGGAGCCAAGCTTTCATGAGTGTTTTAGCCGGGGACGGCACCTGTCAATGGTGTCGACCCCGGTTTTTTTGTTGCCCACTGAATACCATACAATGATTCTTCATGTCCCATGACGGGCAAGCTCGAGGAAATGGAAAACCATTCGCCGATTTCTAGTGGCCGTCTCGGTATCCTCTGGTTAGCAATTCCTCGCAGCGAGGCGGATTGATTTGCTTTGACCTTGGTTCGGTGACACCCTACGTTCTCACGGTTCCAGTTGTTGGAAATGGATCCTTTTGGTTCGTCGTTTTGGGCCGAAACCGGCCGAAGGGCCTCCTTGTTCAATCGAACACTTGTAGAGAAGCTATGGGTTTTGAGTCAAATGGTCTGTTTGAACTAATACCAGTCTGAGTTCCAAAAAACCGTTTGGGGAGGGTATCCTACCATTCGCCGCTGACAACCCAAGGATAATCAAGTACATACGAAAGTCCCCTCACAATTCATTACGTAGTGTTAATAGGGCTGCTGGTACATACCAGTTGCCCTGTGTACAGCGTAGAAACCTAATGGGAAGGGGACTCACGTGCATCACAGCTCAATCTTGAAACGCAATTGGGTGCGTGGTTCGGCGGTTATTGCAACTGCGGCGCTTTCGCTTGCCCTTGCAGTGCCTGCGAGCGCGGCACCTCTTACGGGTGTGAAGGATGCCAAGCCGACAAGAACGTCGTTACCGTTACATTCCAGCAGGGTGATAACGAGGTTACTGGTAGGATTACGTTCCTTGAGGACGACATCTTCCGTTACAACGTTGATCCTCGGGTGAGTTTAGCGAGTATGCGAAGCCGAAGAGCGATGCCCATAAGGCCAGGATTCAGGCACAGCCGGATTCTTCGAGCAAGTACAATCACCCCGATGCTCAGGTAAAGGCGGAGGGCGATAGGTTCGTCATCACTTCTGGTGATACCACCATCGAGTTCGCCAAGGATAGCGCCCTCATGACCGTCAAGCGCGGCGGTAAGGTCGTCATGGAAGAGACCTCCCCGCTCGACGTAGATAAGGCCGGCACCGTCCAGACGCTCAAGAAGCACGACGGCGAAGACTTCTTTGGCGGCGGCACCCAGAACGGCCGCTTCATCCACACGGGCAACACCATCAATATCGCCAATGAGAGCAACTGGGTTGACGGTGGCGTGGCTTCGCCGAACCCGTTCTATTGGTCCGATAACGGCTACGGCGTCATGCGCAACACGTTTGCCGACGGCTCGTATGATTTTGGCGCGACCGATGCCGGTGTTACGACTGCCCGTCACAACGAGAACGAGCTCGACGCCTATTACTTCGTTGCCGATGCTAAGGAGGGCAAGGCCACCGCGCCGATCGCCCAGGATCTGCTCCAGGACTACTTCCAGGTCACCGGCAATCCGGTGCTCCTGCCCGAGTACGCTTTCTATGTTGGTCACTTGAATGCTTGGAACCGCGACATGTGGTCCTCCGAGGCCAAGGACGGATACGGCAAATGGCAGATTAAGGGCAGCGAGCCCGCAGGGGCGGCACGGGTAAGGTTCAGTATGAGAAGGGCGGCACCGGTACTTCCATGCAGCCCGGCTCTCACGTGGAGTCTCTGAACGGCCACGGTGCCACTGAGCAGGGCGAAAATATCCCCGAGGGCACTGACTTCCCCAAGGAGTTCTCCGCTCAGTCCCGTTTGGACAACTACCTCGAGAACGATATGCCGCTGGGCTATTTCCTACCCAACGACGGCTATGGCGCGGGCTACGGCGTGAATGGCTTTGGCAAGACCGGCGGCGTCAATGATGACGGCACCAGCTCCGCCGAGCGCCTCGCCGCGGTCGCCGCTAACGTGCAGAACCTCAAGGAGTTCACTGATTACGCCAACGGAAAGGGTGTTGCGACCGGTCTGTGGACGCAGTCCCAGCTCTCCCCGGATTCCAATCCCGACACGCAGTGGCAGCTGCTCCGCGACTTCAAGGCCGAGGTCAACACCGGCGGCGTGACCACCCTCAAGACCGACGTTGCATGGGTCGGTAACGGCTATTCCATGGCGCTCGACGGCGTCAAGACGGCCTACGACATCATCACCGAGACGTCAATTTCCGTCCGAACATCATCTCCCTCGACGGTTGGGCGGGTACCCAGCGCTTCGCGGGCATCTGGACCGGCGACCAGACCGGCGGCAACTGGGAGTACATCCGCTTCCACATTCCCACCTACATTGGTCAGTCCCTCTCCGGTAACCCTAACATCGGCTCCGATATGGACGGCATCTTCGGTGGCCAGCCTGTCATTGCCACGCGCGACTATCAGTGGAAGACCTTCACTCCGCTCATGCTCGACATGGACGGCTGGGGCTCCCACGTCAAGTCTCCGCAGACGCACGGCGACCCCTACACCGGCATTTCCCGTATGTACCTCAAGCTGAAGTCCCAGCTCCTGCCGTACATCTACACCTCTGCAGCATCCGCGGCGAATATCAACACGGGCAACGGTGACACCGGTCTGCCGATGATCCGCGCCATCCTGCTGAACGATGATTCTGCCTACGCTCAGAGCACCAAGACGCAGTACGAGTACACCTTCGGTGGCTCCTTCTTGGTCGCTCCTGTGTACCAGAACACCGACGGCGATGCCGCCAATGGTGGTATTGGTGACGGCAACGATCTCCGCAACGGCATCTACCTGCCCAACTATGGTACCGAGGAGGAGCCGACCATCTGGATCGACTACTTCACGGGCGACCAGTATCGCGGCGGCCAGGTGCTCAACAACTTCAATGCCCCGCTGTGGAAGCTCCCGTTGTTCGTGAAGGCTAACGCTATCGTCCCGATGTACGAGCCCAACGACAACCCCGAGGACATCGATCGCACCAAGCGCGAGGTGGAGTTCTTCGCTACGTCCGGCAAGGGCGAGTACACCCTGTTCGAGGACACCGGTACCTACATCGAGAACAAGTCGGACTCCTCCAACGAGGCGTACGGCAAGGAGGACAACATCGACTACGGCAAGAGCGTGAAGACCACGTTCACGTCCGAGGCCGATGCCAAGTCCGGCACCGCTACCTTCAAAGCGGGCAAGTCCGAGGTGCCTACGATGGTTACGATTCCAACCGCACCACCGTCTTTACGGTGAACGTGTCCAAGGAGCCCGAGTCCGTTGTCGCCAAGAACGGCGATAAGGAGCTCACTGTCGAGAAGGTCGACTCCTTCGACGCCTTCAAGAAGGCGGAGCCTGCTGAGGGCAAGGCCGTCTACTTCTACGAGCAGACCCCGAACCTCAACTACGGCGCCACCGCCGAGAGCGAGCAGGTACGCAACGAGGACTTCTCCAAGCAGCCGATTAACACCACGCCCAAGCTGCACGTCAAGTTTGCCAAGACCGATGTGAACAGCAGTGAGCAGACGCTCGAGGTGAAGGGTTTTGAGAATAAGGGCGAGCTGCCGGGCAACACGCTCGACAAGAACCTCAAGGCTCCCGCGAACCTTGCTGCTCCCGAGGATGGCCTGACCCCCACGAGCATTAAGCTCACGTGGGATAAGGTCGAGGGTGCTACTGCGTACGACATCGAGATCGATGGCATGGTCAACAACATCCCGAGTGGCGATACCGTCGAGTTCAACGTGACGGACCTGCCGTACAACACGGAACACGAGTTCAAGATTCGCACTCGCACCGCTACCGGCTACTCCGAGTGGAGCGCGCCCCTCAAGGTCAAGACCCTTGAAGACCCGTGGCGCAATGCCCCCAAGCCTGTCCACGTTGATTGGGAAGGCGGCGAGAAGTGGGCAAGCTGGACCTTGCGTTCGACCACGACGACAAGAGCGGCAGCAGCTTCCACTCTACCGACAGCGTTATCGGCATGCCGATGACTATCGACTACGGCAAGACCTACAGCCTGGATAAGTTCGTCTACACGCCGCGCCAGGACAACGGCGGCAACGGCAACGTGTCCAAGATGAAGGTCGAGATCAGCCTCGACGGCGCAAACTGGACCGATCTGGGTGTTCAGACGTGGGATAACAAGGGCGAGGGCAAGATGCAGCCCAAGACCGTTGACCTTAACGGTAAGTCAGCTCGCTACCTGCGTCTCACCGTTGAGGAGTCCACGGGCGGCTTCTTCTCCGCTACCGAGCTCGCGCTTTACAAGGCCGACAAGACCGAGGCTGCCGAGACCGGCTCCCTCAAGGCTCCCGGCACGGTTGGCGAGGAAGACGCGAACCATCTCCCGAACTGCTATGGTCGCGAGAATCGCGGTACTGGTACGAATGATTGGACCTCTCACATCGTCCAATCCAACGCTGACTACAACCTGAACAACGCCTACGACGTGTACGACATGTCTTTCACCATGTCCAAGCTTAACGGCGGCACCAAGAAGGACGGCAAGGTTGCCGGTGCCATCTCGGTTGTCCCCGAGAAGACTTCCGTCAAGGCGGGCGAGACCATCACGGTTGCCGTCAAGGTCAAGGACGGCAAGAACGTCAATGCTATGGGCGCCTTGGTTAAGTACCCCGTTGCAGACTTCGACTTCGTTAAGGACAGCCTCAAGGTCGCGGATAGCACGAAGGGTATGGAGAGCCACTCCGGTATGTATACCTTCAACGAGCCGAGCAATTCCGTGAATATCGCGCTTGCCAACAGGGGCGACAAGGATCTGTGGAACGGTTCTGAGGATGTGGCGACCTTCCAGCTCACCGCAAAGAAGGACTGCGAGGTCAACCTCGATAGCCAGGCATGGCTCATCGGTCCCACGCAGGACTTCATCACCGCGGACGCCGACCCGGCTCCGGTGGTCGAGGAGCTCAAGCAGGATGCGTTCAACATCAGCATCACCAACGAGGGCTACCCCACCGATGACGGCAAGAACGTCGAGCGTCTCGTTCAGCAGAATAACTACGATGGCCTGTTCAACGACAACGATAACGACCGTGCGTTCGAATTCAACTGGTTCACCGATGCGGAGACCTTCGACACGAAGGTCGGCCTGCCGGCGAATCTGACCTTTGAGCTCAAGGAGCCTCGCACGCTCAAGAACGTCGAGCTCTTCAACGGTGCTGCGACCTCTAACGGCTCCATCAACAGCCTCGAGGCGGTCATTACCTTCACGGACGGCACCACGCAGGAGTTCAAGGACGGCGACTTTGCCAAGAACCAGCCTTCCTATAACTTCGAGATCTTCGAGCAAACAAGGCCAAGAAGGTTGCCAAGGTCGAGATTAAGCCTCTGACCTCCACGGGTGTTGCCACGGGTATCGAGAACCCCGAGAACCGCATGCTCACTATTGGCGAGATCAACTTCAATTACGTTGAAGGCGAGGAGCTCAGGAGGAGATCAAGGAAGTCGCTCAGGAGCAGTTCGGCATCACGATGACGAACGATATCCTCACGACTGACGATGGCACCAACGTTGAGAAGCTCGTCGAGAGCAAGAAGTACGATGGCCTCTTCAACGGCAAGGAGGGTGACGCGGATAACGACTTCGAGTTCAAGTGGGACCTCGACTACAATTACGTGAACGGCAAGCTGCCCGAGTACGTGAAGCTTCCGACCACGATGCACTTCGAGCTCAAGGACCCGATGGTTCTGCGCGATGTTCAGATCCTGAACCGCAAGAACTCCAACGGTTCCGTCAACTCCCTCGAGGCCGAGATCACCTACACCGACGGTTCCACCACAGAGTTCAAGGACGGTGGCTTCGCCAAGAAGCAGGAGGTCTACACCCTGACCGCCGACAACACCAAGAAGGTCAAGAGCGTCGATATCACGCCGCTCACCTCTGACGGCACCGCGACCGGCTATCAGGGCGAGGACGCAAGAACCGCATGCTCACCCTGCGCGAGATCAACTTCCGCTACGTCGAGGGCGATCAGAAGCCTGAGGTGCCTGAGGTGAACAAGGCCGATCTCCAGGCCAAGTACGACGAGCTCAAGGGCAAGGCCAACGACGGCTACACCGAGGACTCTTGGAACGCCTTCCAGAAGGCTCTCGAGGGTGCCAAGGCGGTCCTTGACAAGGCCGACGCCACCCAGTCCGAGGTCGACACCGCGCTCGACGCTCTCGTCAAGGCCGACGCTGGCTTGACCAAGGCGGAGAATCCCAGCCCGAACCCCGATCCGGATGATCCCAAGCCGGAGAACCCGGATGGAAACGGTGGTCAGGACGGCGGCAATCCCGGCAACACTAACAAGCCGGGATCCGGCCTGCCCCAGACGGGCGATCTTGCCGTGGTGGCCGTGGCCGGCACGGGCATCATCGGCTCCGTGACCGCTGCGCTCGGCGCGTTCTTCCACCGTCGCCGTCGCGACCAGTAGTCGCTTGCGGCGGTTGGGGAGACGCTGGTCGGGCCCACAGCGGTAAAGGGCCCGGTGGAGTACAGCAATGGCTCCGCTGGGTCCTTCCTGCAAGGACGCGCAAGGCTCGGTTCCGTAAACATGGGAAAGATTGCCCAGAGAGACGCTGGCGTGGTATGATACCGCTCATGCGGGTATCGCCAAGTGGTAAGGCATCAGCTTCCCAAGCTGACATTCGCGGGTTCGAGTCCCGTTACCCGCTCCATTGAGAGCTAGAGAGCCCGGTGTCATGGCGGCACCGGGCTCTTTTCGAGTGCGCGCCGGGATCGGAGCCCTCAATTGGTAGCACAACTCGACAAAACTCCGGCATTTGGGCGTGCGGCAGAAATCTTGGAGACCGGGGCCTCCGTCCTTAGGCCGCCAGCCCCAGCGACCTCCGGTACTCCATCGGGCTCATCCAGCCCAGCGCCTCCTTCGGGCGCTCCTCGTTATAGTAGCGGAGCCACGCGTCGAGGCTGGCCATGAACTCCTCGGCGGTGACCCCGCCCCAGTCCCTGCAGTGGAAGTGATGTGGCAACACCTTCTTGAACAAATCTACGAGAGGATCAGGCCCGCTCCCTGAACTCGACGGGGCTCATGTAGCCCAAGGTCGAGTGGATTCTGAAGTTGTTGTACCAGTTGACCCAATCGAACAGGGCGGCGCGCAGCTCCTCCTCGGAGGCGAACCTCCTGCCCGCGACGAGCTCCCTTTTCAGGATGTGGTTCGTCGACTCCACCACGGCGTTGTCGTGCGGGTTGCCGGGCCTGGAGACCGACCTATCGATCCCGAAGGCGGTCAGGATCGCGTCGATCTCGGCGTTGCAGAACTCCGCCCCGCGGTCGGAGTGGAACACCTCGATCCCGGTGAGCGGGAACTCGACGTTCGAGAAGGCGGCCTTCACGAGCGACGCGTCCTTGCGCCGACCGCAGGAGCAGCCCACGATCTCCCTGTTGTACAGGTCGACGAGCAGGCAGACGTAGCACCAGCGCGATCCGGCGCGCACGTAGGTGAGGTCGGCCGCCACGTGGGTGCGCGGGCGGTGGCCGTCGA
>ENA-OQBJ01001083-OQBJ01001083.1-human-gut-metagenome-genome-assembly--contig:-NODE-1083-length-11692-cov-1.684133_pt1 | contig 11692 bp, 13 predicted proteins | sample MGYA00242743_ERZ504545 | MGnify/ENA primary metagenome ERZ504545 (study PRJEB26092, sample SAMD00036252) | human gut metagenome | host: Homo sapiens | study: EMG produced TPA metagenomics assembly of...
CCAATAACTCCCGTTATCCCATAAAAGCGTGTAATGGTAATCAGGGCGAAAGGGATAAACAGGAATAGCCAGAAGAAATTAAACGGATGCCAAAGTTTATCCAGAAGAAAAGTGAATATGACTTTCCTTTTGGGGAACAGGCAGCAAGAGATATGGCTTGATTTCTTGTATGGAAGAAGGAAGCATAAAGCGTATCAGAAAGTCAATAGCCAGAATGATGACTAATCCCTGATTGAGGATGTGGTAAGGTTCCATGCCGGGAAAACTTTCTTGAAAAGCAAAGGGCAGCATTACCCCTATAAAAAGAAGGTATGCTGCCCAAAATGCTATTCCGCAATACATGAAAACCTTGGCAAAACGGTTCTTTTCGAACATCGGGCTTCGCCTGGCGGCGAGCTTCCGGTTTCTGCGTATTTCCAGGAAGAGCATAATCTTCAGGTTTAAGTTATTACTTTGTGTCGCCTGAAGTCATGCTTACTTCGATGCGGTTGTTTTGTGAGAAGAAATCTTTTGCAAAGTGCTGGAGATCGGCTGCTGTGATACCGTTTACTGTATCAGCATATCCGGTTGCCATATCTGAATTTTCCCAGAAATAGCTATACAGGATGTTCATCCAGTAACCGTTTTCTTTCTGGTTAGCTTCGTAGTTCTTCAGCATGTATTCTTTAACCTTTTGCAGGTTTTCTGCTTTCGGACCATTGGCAATAAAATCATTGATACCTTTGTCTATCAAGCTGCTCATCTTAGCACGCTTTTCCGGATTAGTATCGAATGAAATCTGCAAAGTGGCTTCTACTTTCGGATATAGCTGATATCGCCTGATACACCTACACCATAAGATGCTCCTTCGTCCTCACGTACGGTTTCTGTATATTCCATTGTAAGCAATTGAGAAAGCATGCTCATCATCAGCTGGTTCTTTAATGTGTATTCGCATTCACCGCTTCTGATGATACATACAGTAGCTTTCTGAGTCTGTAATTCTCTGTGGAATACGTTCTTGTGCTCACCCTTACGGATGTCCAGATTTACATCACGGAAGTCTTCCTTACGGTTGATTGAAGGAAGAGAACCCAGATATTGCTCAATAAGAGGAGTTGCTGTTGCCTGATCGATATTACCTACGAAAATGAATGTAAAGTCGCTAGCATCCTTGAAGCGGTCTTTGTACATATCCATAATTTTCTGGTAATCGGTCTGGTCTACCATATCAGCTTTGATACGAAGGACACGAGGATTATCACCATACAATTCTTTTCTTAAAGAATCGCTCAGGGCAATGTTCGGATTAACTTCCATATTGGCAAGCTGTGCTTTCAAACGACTCTTGTATGATTCGAATGCTGCTGCATCCATACGTGGAGCTGTAAAGCTGAGGTAAGTCAGCTGCAACATAGTTTCCAGATCTTTAGGAGAGCATTTGCCTGAAACGGCTTCGCTCAGTGTGTTTACAGATGCTGAGGCTGATGCAACCTTACCCGACAGAACTTTCTGCAGGTCGACAATGCTGAAGTTGCCCAAACCACCTAAGCCTGCAACTTCATTGATTTGCTTGAACTGGAGAGCATCTTTTTCATCGAACAAAGATGTTCCTCCGCGGCTGAATGAAGACATTCTGATTTCGTCTGCCTTGAAGTTTGTAGACTTCAGGATAACACGTACACCGTTGTTCAAAGTCAGAATGGTCGATTCGAAAGGTCCTTTTTCTGTTTTTATGACTTTACCTCCTTTAGGAGTTTCTTTCATCAGAGGTTCATTTGAAACCTTATCAACATATGCTTCCAGCTTTTCTGCTTTTACATCAGCAAGCACTTTCTTGATATCGGCTTCTGTAGGAAGTTTTACTCCTGGTTTGTCCGGGCAAAACAGGCTGACTACTGTATTACTGTCTGTAACCAATGATTTCAGCAGCTGGTTTACGTTGTCCAATGGTATATTGGGAACAATTTGTGTCATAAGTGCGTATTCGTCTTCTATGCTTGGAATTGGATCTCCATTGATGAAGTTGGATACGTATTGGCTGACAAACTGTTCGCTTTTCATTTTACTGCGTTCGTTATATACGTTTTCCAGTGCGCGCAAATAGTCTGCTTTCATTCGGGTATATTCTCCTTCTGTAAATCCAAACTGACGTGCACGTTCTATTTCACGCATTAAAGCAGCAAGACCAGTTTCTATACCTCCCTCTTTGCAGATAGCAACTCCCATAAATGCTTTTTTGGTCTTAGCAAGGACGAAGTCGTTATCTTCTACTCCGGCATTGATAAAAGGAGGAGTTGCGGTTTGGGTAAGTTCTTGAAGACGAGTGTTCAGCATGTTTGATACTGCACTGGTCATATAGTTGTAAATCAAATAACCGACTGTATTCTTCAAGTCTTCAGGGAATGGATCGTGCTTGTGGTAAACATATACTTGGTTTACCTGCTGTTCCTTATCCTTTGCAATGGCTATGATAGGTTCCTTGTTGTCGGGCACAGGGAAATATTTACGTTCGGCTGCGTCTTTCGGCATCTTGATAGGACCAAATATTTTCTTGATTTTGGCTTCAATCTGGTCTACGTCGATATCACCCACTACAATTACACCCTGCAAATCTGGACGATACCATTTTTCGTAGTAGTCGCGCAAATCCTTATACGGGAAATTATCTATAATATCCATTGAACCGATAGGAAGACGGTACGCATATTTGCTTCCTGCAAACATTTTTGGGAAGATGGTATCGTACATACGCATCATAGCTCCTGTACGTGTACGCCATTCTTCGTGTATGACTCCACGTTCCTTGTCAATTTCTTTAGGATCGAGTGTCAGGTCGTCTGCCCAGTCGTGCAGGATTAGCAGACATGAATCGATGATACCGTCACGAATAACAGGAACATTGGCTATATTGTATACTGTTTCGTCGATAGCAGTATAGGCATTCAGGTTCGCACCGAATTTTACTCCGATGGATTCGAGATATTCGCGTAGGCTGTTTCCCGGAAAGTTTGTTGTTCCGTTGAAACACATATGTTCCAGAAAATGTGCCAAACCGCGCTGGTTGTCTTCTTCAAGAATAGAGCCTACTTTTTTGTGCAATGTAGAAGTCGGCTTGTTTCTCTGGAAGTGCATTGTGACGAATGTAATAAGTCAGTCCGTTATCCAGCTTGCCGATACGCACATTCGGATCGTTGGGAGAGGGGGCATCTGCTGTGCGCAAACGCTGGCTGCTCCTCCTATCAAGATGATAGCGGCGAATGTTTTTCTGATAAAACTTCTCATAATAATATAGTTTAGTGATTTGTTTTTAGAGTAATCCGTTGGCTGAAAGGTAACGTTCTGCTTCAATAGCACTTTACATCCACTTCCGGCAGCTGTAATTGCCTGACGGTAGTGAGGGTCGGCTACGTCGCCTGCAGCGAATACACCTGGGATTCCTGTCCGTGGAGTATTGCCTTCTGTTATGATATATCCTGTTTCGTCAGTCTGTACCCATGGCTTGAAGATTGCTGAATTAGGCTGATGTCCGATAGCAAGGAAGAATCCGTCGATAGCTACATCGTAACGTTCTTCATCAGCTTCTCCCAGGCGTTTTACTACGTGCATACCTTCTACACCATCTGTTCCGTAAAGGCCGACAGCGTTATGCTCAAACAAAACTTTAATGTTTGGGTGGTTCAGTACGCGTTCCTGCATAATCTTTGAGGCACGTAAGAATGGTTTGCGGACTACCAGGTATACTTGTCTGGCGAGGCCTGCCAGATAAATGGCTTCTTCGCAAGCTGTATCGCCACCACCTACTACGGCAACGACTTTTTTGCGGTAGAAGAATCCGTCGCAAGTAGCACATGCGCTAACACCCATGCCAGCATATTTCTTTTCATCTTCCAGACCAAGGTATTTGGCTGTTGCTCCGGTCGAAATGATAACAGTATCAGCTGTTATTTCTTTTTCATCATCGATGATGAATGGTAAGGAGCCTGGCTTAAGTCGGCCTTTGTTACTATACCGTTACGGATATCAGCGCCGAAACGTTCTGCCTGCTTACGCAAGTCATCCATTAAAACCGGACCAGTTACTCCTTCCGGATAGCCGGGGAAGTTTTCCACTTCAGTAGTGATTGTCAACTGTCCACCTGGCTGTATTCCCTCATAAAGAACTGGTGATAAATTGGCACGACTTGTGTAAATAGCCGCAGTATATCCGGCTGGCCCTGATCCGATGATCAGGCATTTTACATGTTCTGTTGTCATATTAAGTTTGGTAAATTAAAAATTATATATTCATTTTAATTGAGCAAATATACTTCTTTTTTTTTGTACATAATGCTATTATATAATCAATCTGGCTTATAAAAGAGGAAATTTTATGCAAAAAGCCCCGTCAGAAATGATCGGACGGGGCTTTTGGTATGCTAGTGTGAATGTTTATCGCAGGTCGATGACTTCTGCATTTGGATATTTTTTCTTGTCGAAACGGAAGTCGGAGATACTCAAATTACGGTTTGTTTGATATGAGGTAATATTAAACTCCTGAGTTTCTCCATTGGAGAGACTGATGCCGATATACAAAGGTTCGTACGCTGCCGAAACTGTGAGAGTAATCGATTTGATATCTCCAGTCTGACGTGGAGTGAGAAGAACTTCCTGTCCTTGCTTTCCGTTACGGTTTTTTGAGCCGATATAACGGTAATTGAACTTTGTTTTGTATGAAGTGATCAATGCATATGGATTGACACTTTGTATTTCTTCAGGACTGGGAGTTGACAGTGTTACTTCATCGTTTTGCTGTGCATAGCTCCACTGTGTTTTTCCATCGAACCAGCTTTTTATGCCGGCACAGTCAAGGTAGAAACAAGATTCTTTCAATAATAGCGTTCCTTGCTGTGTCCCTCCAAAAGTGATGGCTATGCCTCCTGCTTTTGGTAGCTGCTGCTGTCTTGTCCAATATGGCCTGAGCTTTAGCTTCACGTTGTCCGAACACAGTGTGTACGGTTGCTGCAAGCATCAGTATAAAAAAGGTAAATCGTTTCATTTTCATGTTATTGGTTTTTTAAGTTATTCAGACGCATATCCAAATCGTTTTCGTCCATGCAAAGCACGTCACGCGCCTTACTGCCGTTTGCCGGACCTACTATACCAGCACGTTCCAGCTGGTCCATAATTCTTCCAGCACGGTTGTATCCGATAGAAAATTTACGCTGGATCAGAGATGTTGAACCTTGCTGATGGTAGATTACCAGACGGGCAGCTTCTTCAAACAACGGGTCGAGTCTGTTCATGTCAACATCTGCTGCACTACTGCTTTCTGCATTTTCATCAACATATTCGGGCAAGATGAAAGCTGTAGGATATCCTTGCTGGTGACTGATGTATTCGGCTATTTTCTCTACTTCTGGGGTATCGACAAATGCACATTGTACACGTACAGGATCATTTCCCTGTAAATAAAGCATGTCACCTTTTCCAATCAGTTGCTGTGCTCCCGGGCGGTCGAGAATGGTACGTGAGTCCATCATAGAAGCAACGCGGAAAGCTACACGGGCAGGGAAGTTGGCCTTTATCGTACCGGTAATAATGTTGGTCGTAGGACGCTGTGTCGCAATAATGGCATGTATTCCTACAGCACGTGCCAGCTGGGCAATTCGGCAAATAGGCAATTCAACTTCTTTACCGGCAGTCATGATCAAATCGCCAAACTCATCGATGATAATGACGATGTAAGGCATAAAACGATGTCCGTTTTCCGGATTCAGCTGTCGGCTGGTAAACTTGGCATTGTACTCTTTAATGTTACGGCAACCAGCTTTTCGCAATAAGTCGTAACGAGTATCCATCTCAACACAGAGTGAATTTAAAGTCTGTACTACTTTCGATACATCGGTGATGATAGCATCGGATGCATCGGGGCAGTTTGGCCAGAAAATGTTTTTCGATTGGAGCATAGATAGCAAATTCTACTTTTTTCGGGTCGATGATGACAAACTTCAGTTCACTGGGGTGCTTCTTGTAAAGCAGCGATGTAACGATAGCGTTTAGTCCTACAGATTTTCCTTGTCCGGTTGCACCGGCTACCAGCATGTGTGGGGCTTTAGTAAGGTCGACCATAAACACCTCGTTTGTGATAGTTTTACCTAAAGCAACAGGCAAATCGAATGTTGTTTCCTGAAATTTCTTGCTTGCCAGAATGGAACTCATAGGCACAATACGTGGATTAGCATTTGGCACTTCGATACCAATTGTTCCTTTTCCTGGAATTGGAGCAATGATACGAATTCCCAAGGCAGAAAGGCTAAGGCTATGTCGTCTTCCAGGTTACGTATTTTCGAAATACGTACTCCCTCGGCTGGCGTTATCTCATATAGAGTGATAGTCGGACCTACGCTTGCTTTAATAGAACTGATCTCAATGCCAAAACTGCGTAGTACCTGAATGATACGGTTTTTGTTGGCATTTTGCTCTTCCATGTCGATGGTAGGTTCGTGATCACCATAGGAATTGAGAAGATCTAAAGTTGGAAATTTATAATGTTCCAGATCCAGACGAGGATTATAGGGCTGGTTTATGTTTCCACGATATTCTTCATCCTCTTCTTTTCGTTCGTTGTTTATCTCGAATGCTGGTTCACTATATTCGTTTTCGTCTTCCTCCTCCTTGTTTGTTTCTACGGGAGCAGGAGTTGAAATAGGTTTACTTGTTTCTACCTGAAGGGGAGCTGTTGTCTCTACTGGTTCTAATTCGATTTCTACAGGTTTGGAATCCTCGTATGTGTCAGTTTCGTCTGTCTGCTCCGAAATAGCATTCTCTACCGGCTCGTTCTTTGTTTCTTTAGTGTTCTTAACCTGATATTCTGCTGGAGCCTCTTGTTTATCAGACAACGTTTCAGAATCTTTGTTTTCGTCCTTCTCTTTATTTCGTCTGGGCAAAGATGGACGGAAGGCTTTGCGCACTACATCTATTGTCCCTTTAGTAAAGAATACGCCAATCAGTATTCCTGTTACCAGCAATATAAGAATAAGCCCAGGAGCTCCCACCTGAGAGCAAATCCATTGGCTTACATTGTATCCATGTAATCCTCCCGGGTAAAGGAACGAGTCTTCTAAAACTCCTCCAAATGCAAATCCTAAAGTAATGGAGAACCATATCATTAGAGCTGTGCACGATACAAACCATTTCCATAGATTGAATTCGTATGCTTTCATCAATTTCATTCCTGCTACGATTAAAAAGGCTATGATGAAGTATGCCGAAATACCGAAGCAGTCATTTATCAGGAATTGTGACAGCTGGGCTCCTCTTGCTCCGGCATAATTCTGTATGCGGTTTCCTGTTTCCAGCAATTCCCCCGGATTGGGATGGGATAATATACTTTGGTCATTTCCTCCTGTAAAGAAGAATGAACTGAATGCTAATAACATGTAAACGCCGAAAATGACGCATAGCAAACCGATAATGAAATGGACTGTTTCACCTTTAATCGCGGTCATTACCTTGTTGGGTATGTCCGATTTTCCCACATTGGGTTTGTTATTCTGTTTTTTCTTCATAATTCTGTTCTGATGTTCAAATTTTGACGCAAATGTACGAATATTTTTTGAACTCGCCGACTGCCTCTACTTATAATAAATTGTGGAGATTTATTTTTTTTCGTACCTTTGCCACGTAATTTGTTTGATTATGGAAAAAAGTAATACCCCGATTATATTTGATAAAAATACGGTAGAATTTGTTACTGTAGCGGCTGAGTTTTGTGGCTTTCTGGAGCGTGTGAATGAAACAAAGAGACGTACCTTTGTGATACGGCGCTCAAGCTTTTGCCTTTGCTTTATCTGAAAGCTTCTTTACTGCCTCAGGGTGAGCGTATAGACGAATTCGATCCGGAAACTTTTGTAACCGAAGGAGATTATGAGCGTGTCCGGTGTGCAATAGCTGCATTGATGGGAGAGAAAGATGATTATCTGGATGTGTTTTTGGATGATATGGCTTATAGTGATACTCCTATCAAGCAGAATATTTCTGAGAACTTAGCTGATATATATCAGCCGTTGAAGGATTTTATTTGTGTATATCAGTTGGGGTTCGATCAGACAATGAACGATGCACTTGTAATCTGCCGGGAGCATTTTGCTGAGTTCTGGGGGCAGCGTCTTGTAAACGTAATGCGTGCATTGCATGAGGTGAGGTATAGTAAACAGACTGACACTGATGAAGAGGCTGAAGATGATGCTTATGCGTCTTCTCCTTTTGCAGAGGATGAAGGTTACAGTGAGGATGATTATATGAGGACTGGAAGCCGGAGAAGACGATGGATCAGGTGACCGGTGGGAATGAGAGTTGTAAGAGGAAAAATAAACGCATGGTCGTATTACAAAATAAAATATCAAAGCAGAGTGTGGCAGCATTGCCAAAGGTTAATTTTGAGGGAAGAATCTTTGTTGTCAATACGGAGGCTGAGGCGCGTAAGGCAATCAGCTATCTGAATACGCATTCTATTGTAGGTGTAGATACGGAAACTCGTCCTTCATTTAAAAAGGGAACTACGCATAAGGTGGCTTTATTGCAGATATCTACACATGACACTTGTTTCCTGTTTCGGTTGAACCGTTTGGGTTTGCCTGATTTTCTGGAAGAGTTCTTGCAAAATGATGTCTTGAAAGTAGGTCTTTCGCTGAAGGATGATTTTGCAATGCTTCGCAAGAGAAATACAAAAGATCCGCGCAGCGGAAACTGGGTGGAATTGCAAGATTATGTTCCTCGTTTCGGTATAGAGGAAAAAAGCTTGCAGAAAATTTATGCGTTACTGTTCGGCAAGAAGATTTCTAAATCGCAGCGTCTGTCAAACTGGGAGGCTGAAGTCCTAACGGAAGCTCAGCAACTTTATGCTGCAACTGATGCCTGGGCGTGTGTTGAAATATACAATTACCTGGATGATTTGCGCAGCACTGGAGGTTATGAGATTGTAAAAGTAGTGGAAACTGAAAATAATTAAAATAAGATATTAGCGTGTCGTATAAGAAAGTATATCTGAAACCCGGTAAGGAAGAATCGTTGAAACGTTTCATCCATGGGTGTTTTCGGGAGCTATCGCTCGTGTAGAGGGTGAACCCGAAGAAGGCGAAATTGTAGATGTGTATACATCGAAAAAAGAATTTATAGCATGTGGTCACTTCCAGATTGGAAGTATCGCCGTGCGTGTATTGTCATTTGTGCAGGAAACGATCGACCATGAATTTTGGGTACGTAAGCTTGCTGTAGCGAAAGATTTGCGTGTTGCTTTAGGACTGATTGGAAATCCTCAGAACAATACGTATCGTCTGGTGCATGGCGAGGGGGACAATTTGCCGGGACTGATCATTGATGTTTATGATCATACAGCTGTTATGCAGGCACATTCGGCAGGAATGCATGTATATCGCATGGAAATATCCGATGCTTTGTCAGAAGTAATGGGAGATGTGATTGAAAATATTTACTATAAGTCGGAAACAACATTGCCTTTTAAGGCTGATTTGTTGTCGACGGAAAATGGGTTTATCAAGGGAGGAAGTCCTGAAAATGTAGCAATGGAAAATGGACTGAAGTTCCACGTAGACTGGCTGAAAGGACAGAAAACGGGTTTCTTTGTCGATCAGCGTGAGAACCGCCATTTGCTGGAGCGATATGCAAAAGGGCGTAATGTCTTGAATATGTTCTGTTATACTGGAGGTTTTTCTTTCTATGCCATGCGAGGTGGAGCAAACCTTGTTCATTCGGTCGACAGTTCAGCAAAGGCTATTGACTTGACAAACGAGAATGTAGAGTTGAATTTCCCTGGGGATGCTCGCCATAAAGCTTATGCGGAAGATGCGTTTAAGTATCTGGACCGTATGGGTGATCAGTATGACCTGATTATTCTGGATCCTCCTGCTTTCGCTAAGCATCGTGATGCCTTGCGCAATGCTTTGCGTGGATATACGAAACTGAATGCGAAAGCTTTCGAAAAGATTCGTCCGGGAGGTATTTTGTTTACTTTCTCTTGTTCGCAAGTTGTCAATAAGGAGAATTTCCGGAATGCAGTATTTACTGCTGCGGCTCAGAGTGGTCGTAGTGTGCGCATTCTTCATCAGTTGACTCAGCCGGGAGACCATCCGGTAAATATTTATCATCCGGAAGGAGAATATCTGAAAGGACTGGTGCTTTATGTAGAGTAAGTTTATTACATTGTGCTGATAAAAATACCGGATCTTACAAAAGGTTATGCCTGTTCGTAAGATCCGGTATTTTTATGTGTGTGTTTACTCTACTGTAACAGACTTGGCAAGGTTGCGTGCTGGTCTACGTCTTTTCCTTTACATACCGCTATATGGTAAGCTAATAATTGTAATGGAATGGTAGTAACTAAAGGCTCGAGACATTCTAATGTTTCTGGTATTTCAATGCACTCGTCAGCGATCTTGCGGATAACAGTATCTTGTTTGTTGATTAATGCTATAATGTGTCCTTTTCGGGCTTTTATTTCCTGGACATTACTTACGATCTTTTCATACATGGTATTCTGAGTGGCAATTACCACTACCGGCATCTCTGTATCAACTAAGGCTATGGGGCCATGCTTCATTTCGGCAGCGGGATATCCTTCTGCATGGATGTATGAAATTTCTTTTAGTTTTAAGGCTCCTTCCAGAGCTACCGGATAACTGTAACCACGACCTAAATAAAGGAAATTATGGGCATAGGTAAATATACGCGATAAACTTGCTATGCTTTCGTTCTGCTTTAATACTTCTGTTATCTTCTCGGGTATTTGTAGCAGCTCGTCGATAATACGATTGTAATCGGCTGTGCTTATTTCTCCTTTTTCTTTTCCTAATGTTAATGCAAACATTGTTAATACGGTAACTTGTCCTGTAAAGGCTTTAGTTGATGCAACTCCTATTTCTGGACCTACATGTATGTAAGAGCCTGAGTCGGTGATGCGGGGAATGGATGAACCGACGGCGTTACAGATACCATATACGAATGCTCCCTGAGATTTTGCCAATTCTACGGCAGCAAGAGTGTCGGCTGTTTCTCCTGATTGAGAGATTGCTATTACGACATCATGATTCGTAAGCACCGGATTTCGGTAGCGAAACTCTGAAGCATATTCTACTTCAACAGGGATACGGCAAAATGTTTCTATCAGCTGTTTACCTATTAAACCGGCATGCCATGATGTACCACATGCTACAATGACAAAACGTTGGGCATTGAGTAACTGCTCTTTATGATCGTTTACAGCAGATAGTGTGACTTCATGTAGTGTACCGTTTATTCGTCCGCGCATACAGTCGTTAATACACTCCGGTTGCTCGAATATTTCTTTCAGCATAAAGTGAGGAAATCCTCCTTTTTCCAGCTGACCGATATTCATATCTACTTTCTTGATTTCGGCAGGTTGTGTTTCATTGTCGAGGTTTACTAACTTGAGTGGCTTTCCGTTTTCTAGGATAGCGATTTCTCCGTCTTGCAGATAAACTACTTTGTCTGTATATTCAACAATCGGGGTTGCATCGGATGCTAAAAAGAATTCGTCTGTACCTACTCCGATAACTAATGGACTACTTTTGCGAGCTGCTATGATTTGTCCGGGATGTCTGCGGTCTAATACGGCGATAGCATAGGCTCCGACAACCTTGTGTAATGCCATTTGTATAGCTTCTAGCAACTTAGTGTCGTAAGTTGTTTGAAAG
>ENA-OQBJ01001085-OQBJ01001085.1-human-gut-metagenome-genome-assembly--contig:-NODE-1085-length-11657-cov-1.803990_pt1 | contig 11657 bp, 17 predicted proteins | sample MGYA00242743_ERZ504545 | MGnify/ENA primary metagenome ERZ504545 (study PRJEB26092, sample SAMD00036252) | human gut metagenome | host: Homo sapiens | study: EMG produced TPA metagenomics assembly of...
CGATTTTGAGGCCGGTGAGGTCGCGCTCGCGTGCCATAGCGAGGCAGCGTTTCGCCGCGGCCGTGGGGTTCGCCGCACCCATGTTCGTCACGATGCGCGGGGCTCGCTTGGTTTCGGCGCGCAAGTCGACGAGGGCGTCGAGGATGCGCGTGAAGCGGTAATCGAACAGGTCATTGTAGCCAAGCTCGGGATTTTGGCGGCGCCTGGTCTGGGCGATGGAGACTGTGCGCTCCGCGAGGCACTCGAAGATGATGTAGTCGAGGTCACCGCGGCGGATGAGGTCGATGGCGGGTTCGATACGGTCGCCACCGTATCCCGCGCCCGAGCCGATGCGGATAGTTCTCATGTTTGGCGTCCTTTCGCATTGCGGGCCAAAGGAGGATGGGAGTACTGGCCGGCCTCCCGTGAATGTGCCGGTACCACGTAAGTACAACGTTGTACTACGAGGATAGTAGAACGTTGTACCTATCAGTGTCAAGCGGTTGTGCTAGGATTTTTTAAGCAAAATCGTCTGCATGCGCGGTGTCGAGCCCGCACGTGCCGTGCATATGGGGGAATGGGAATGGCCACGATAAAAGACGTCGCCGCATTGGCGGGGGTCTCGCTCTCGACGGTCTCCATCGTCGCAAACGGCCGCGCCAAACAGCGCAACATTTCACAGGTCACGCAAGAGCGCGTGCTGGATGCGATGCGTGAGGTTGGGTATCGCCCAAGTGTTGCGGCCCGCAAGCTCCGGGGCGGCAAGGAGCGCCGCCAGCTCACAGTTTTTTGGCGGATGACTTCCGCGAGATCATGCTTGCCCGCTTCCTTAAGGGGCTTCATGCGAAGCTCGAGCAATGTGGTGTAGAACTCGATGTTGGTGTCGAGACGTACCGCAACGGAGAGCTGTCTCGCGTTGGTGCCCTGTGCGGTGCGCCGACGTTCGACGCCGCCATCATCGCGAACGCGTCGCCCGACGACCTTGCGTTCCTGGCAGAGATGAAGCCCTTGGCACCTATGGTCCTCTACAACCGCGAACTTGAGGGCTACGCCTCGGTTGTGGTTGACGATGCGGAAGTTGGGGCGATGGCGGCGAAGAGAGCCGCTGCGTGGTTGGGCGGTCGGGGCGATGGCGGTCGTCGTCCCGTGGCTTGCCTGCGAGCACCTGCAGCCTTTGAGGGCATGCTCATACGCGAAGAGGCGTTTTGCGCAGGCCTGCGAGATGCGGGCCATGAGGTGATCGACATGGCAGTTGACGAGAACTCCGCACAAGGCGGCTATAAAGCGCTTGCGGGTATCGCGCCAGGTGCGGTGTCGTGCCTGTTCGCTCCCAGCGATGCGGTCGCCATGGGCGTGCTGCACCGGTGCTGGGAGCTCGGCATTCGCGTCCCCAACGATATGGGAGTCATCTCCGTGGGCAATGGTGCCGTGGAATACGCCGAGCATACGTGTCCGCCTTTGACGTGCGTCTCGATTCCCATGGAGGAGATGGCAGGGCACTGCCTCGAGCTTTTGGGGGACGCGGTTGGCTTTGCGCCCCCCGCGGACGAGGCGCGTGTGCGCCGCATATCCGCGCGCCTGTGCGTTCGCGCGTCCATGTAGCGCCGCCGCGATTGAGGCGCTAGTAGTGTGTGAGCTCGATGCTGTGTTCTTCTGCAAATGCAATCACTGCCGGATCGCATAGGGCATCGAGCTCACGCACGCGATCCAGGTTGTACGAGCTTGCCCGGTAGAGGTCGAGGTCGCAGTAGCCGGATGGCACATGAGCTCGATATCCTCGTCGAGATGTTCCTGCATGATCGATATCAGCGTCTCGGCTGTGGCGGTTGGCCCAAAGAATCCGCTCACATACGCAAAGCGCCCGTACCGGCGCATTTCGAGGCCGTACTCGCGCGCAAGGCCGCGCGTGACATCGAGGATGGCGGGAGACATATCGTGCACGCCATGGTGTGAGTCGATATGCGTGGGCGCATGTCCAAAGACATCGCAGAAGGACTCGATCTGGGCCTTGAACTCACGTCGGACGTCTTCGGCGTCGAGGTCATCCACGCGGCTGTAGAGCTCCTTGCGTCCATAGAACGTACCGCCAGGGGCCGTGATGCTGCGTCCAGCGGTGAGGGGGCTGCCCAGGGTGAGCGTGAGGTGAACGCCGATGCCCAGGCCGTCCAGGCCTTCCACCGCTTGCCGTGCGAAGTCGATGTCCTTGGCGTTCATGAGCGCGGTGGTTGAGCGGAGGATGCCACGCTCGTATGCCTCGATGATGCCAAGCGTATTCGCCTTGGTGTAGCCAAGGTCATCTCCATTTACAACGAATCGCATGGGGCCTCCAAGCAGGGGACGTGTGGATTAAAGAACGGCGGTCGCCAGCGCACTGATGAGGGGCAGCGTTACCAGAGAGAGCAGTAGAAAGACAGACCGTGATGCTGGGCTTATTGGTGTCCTGTCCGAGCTGTTGGCAAAAGACGGAGACGTTGGAGCTACGGGCGCTGCGGCCGCGATGAGGATTGCAAGTTTGACCTCGCGCGCCCCGGGGATGACGGCAAAGAGGGCAATGGATACCAAGGGGATGAGCACGAGGCGCGCCACGCTTGCCTGATAAGCTTTGGGCGTGGTGAGTAGGGTGCGCAGGTCTGCATTGGCAGATACGAGCCAAGAATCAGCATCGCGAGCGGAGAGTTGAGGTTGGCGATAGTCCCCATGAGGGTTTGGGCAATGGGGGGAATGGGCATGCGAACCAAGAACAGCACGGTCCCGAGGATGAGTGCGATGAGCATGGGGCTGCTCAGGACGGAACGCATGCTGATGCTCTCAGTGGAGCCGGAGATGCGCCACCGCCCGTATGTCCACTGCAAGACATTGAGGGCCGCGATGAAAGGCGCGATGAAGAACACTGCCTCGGCTCCAAATGCTGCTTGAACGAGGGGAATCCCAATGAACCCGGCGTTGGAAAACGCAGCGGCGAACTCAAGAACGCCGTCGCGGGGGAACACCAGCCGCGCGATGAGCATTGCCAGTCCGAGTGCGAGGGCGGAAAGCACCATGGTGAACACGAGGTTTTCAAGGCGCTCGGGTGTGTACATGCCCCAAAACGAGCGGACGATCACAACGGGGAACACGACATTGAGAAGCAATGAGCCGAGTTCGCGCGTGGTGGTGGGGCTAAGCATGCCAAGCTTCACCAGCAGGCAGCCGAGCCCCATGACGGCGAACATGACAAGGCACTGAGAGGCCAGTGTTGCGGCGATGCTCATGGGTCCTATTTCTCGCTATAGCCTGGTATACGGAGATAAACTCCTTGGCGAGGATGCCAAAGCCTCGGCGCTCATGAGCTGATCTTCGGCGTGCATGAGGATCAGGGCGAATTCGGACTGCTCGCCGGCGGCCTCCTTCTGGATGAGGGAGAAGTGGGCGTCGTGACCGGCGGTGAAGAGCTGCTGGCCCTCGGCAATCAACTGCTCGGCACCATCGAAATCGCCTTCCTTGGCGCGGTGGATGGCCTCGACGTAGTTTTGAGCGCGCGGCACCAACGGAGGCGATGATCTGGAAACTTGCCTGTTCGACTTCGGGACTCATGGATACTCCTGTTCGTTGGGCTGGTTGCTATTTAGCGTGGATTTGGAAGTAGACAGCCTTGAATTCTGGGGTTGCCTTGAGCGCCGCCTTGACGACGGTGAGCGCGCGCTCGTCGTCGGTCGTCTCAAAAAACATCTCCATGGGAGTCTCGCTGACGAACGTGCACGTGGGGTCTTCCACGGCGGTGACGTACTCTTTGAGCTTGTCGTGGTACATGGTGCAGTTGATGGCGATCATGATGGGTCCTTTCTATTCGATCGCGGTGTTAAGACTGTTGGGAGGTGCGCTGCGCGAGGGCGCTGGTGAGCAGATCGATGAACACCATGAACGAGACTTGCGTCTCGAGGTATTGGCTGTAGTTCTGGTTCTGATAATTGGGGAGCCAGACGACCTGGTTGACCTTCGCGTTGAGCGGGTTCTTCCGACTCATGGTGATGAGACGATATGCGGTTTCCGCTCGTCGGAGGTATCGGCCAAGGCATCGAGAATATCTTTGTAAACCCTGCTGCCTGCGGAGAAGATGACCAGGGTGTCCTCATCGGTGATGCCCTGTTCGACGGAAAGCTGGTCATAGGGCGCAAAGCTCGAGATGATGCCGAGCTTGAGGAGGTTGAAGTTCAGAAGCTGGGCGGACAGGGCGCTCTTGTGGAAGCCGGTGGTGACGATGCGCCGCGACGTCGTGAGGCGCTCGACGAGCAAACTCATATCGGCGTCTTCCATAGCGGCGGGTATGAGCTGGAGGAGCTTGCAGTACCATTCGATTGCCGTAGACGGCGAGCTGCTCTCGCCAGCTGACTTGTGGTGCTGGTACACGGCGGACCGGAAATCGGAGAACCCCCGGTATCCGAGTTTTTGGCAAAAGCGCGTGATCGCCGGCTGGGAGATGCCGAAGTCCTCGGCAAGGGAGGTCGCCGAAGCGCGCAGGACGGCGTCGACGTTATTGATGAACGCCTCGTACACCTGTTGATCCGTTGCGGTGAACGCACCCTGTTTAATCTGCATCTGCTCGAATGGTTCATAGTGAGTCCTCCAGTCATACCGAATGGCTATTCAGCAATCATGGACTCAATACTACCAATTACCGACTGAACGAAGGCGTCCGCCTCGCCGCGCGCGGTGCGGGAGTTGAACGTCTCGAAGTACTTGCCGTAGTCGCAGTTGGGGACGAGATAGTTGCAGTAGGTGTTGGCGTAGCGATGATGATGACCTCGTGATGCGGGAATGCCGCTTTGATGCGGCGGCCGAGTTCGCTGCACACGTCACCCGGCATGGTGACGACGATGAGGGTACCGAATGAGTAGAACTGGCTCGTAAGTTCGAGCGACACGGGGCTCATCTCGAGCTTGCGCTGTTGGCGGTCCATCAGGAATGCGGACATGGCCTGGGGCTCGGGTGAGGCCAGGTCTCCTTGAATGCGAGCGGTCATTTCTGCCCAGTCGCGATCGGTGCGGGCATCATAGGTGGTGGGACGACTGACGCTTCCGCACCGGGGCGTCCACGTGTGCAATTCGACGGGCGTCTTCTTGACCATGACCTGATCAAAGAGGGCATCGGCGGTCTCGTTAAGCTCGTCTATGCCCGATGACTTGCGGTAAAAGCGCGTTGACACATCCCCGCACGTTCCGTTGGTGCACAACACCTGGCAACCAAGGGCATCCTCGAGCCTCAAACGGACTTGGCCGATAAGGTCGGCGGAAAGCGCGGTGCTGCTTCCGTTGAGGATGGTGGGGTGCGCCGAGACGTTGAAGAACGCTCCGAGGGGCGTGCCGTCCTCGCCTTGGAAGGCGATGAGGTAGCAGTGCTTGTCCTCGACACCCCCCCGGACGTTGCGGTTGCCGTAGAGGCCGTCGACGAGCATCTTCTCGAAGGTGCAGGTGGCGGGCTGCATATGCGCGTGTGCACGGCAGGCGCTCTCGATCATGCGGCGCTCAGCGTCCGCGGTGAGTTCGGGTTCGACATGGGTGTCCTCAAAGGCGAGTTTGAAATCGGCCGGGGCGGAGTGCGTGTGAATGCACGCCACGGTGATGTGTGAGGGGTGGATGCCCGTGCGCGAGGTGATTCCCGCCTTTACTCGGTTGCAGAACACGGGGTCGAGCATGATGGAGTCAAGGACGACGAGAACGAAGGTCTCGTTGTCGATGGAGAGACATAGTGAATTAATCTGAATGGAATCAAGCACTGATTCATTCATTCCTGGGCGATTATAGCCAGCCATATAGCATGGACGCTGTGGGGTGATATCTACTTTATCGAATCTGATATACATAGTTACCAGCTTCTTACCATTGAAACCTGTATGATGAGGACATCGTACTACATGAATTACCATTACCTTTACCGAATGAAATTCCGGTAAACGGTAAAAGTGTTGAATGGTCATTCAAGTTCGTATACATTCGACTCACGTACTGGCCGTGCGCCCACATCGTTTGCAGTAACGAGAGGAAGGAAGGTCCACCATGAGTGAGGCCACTGCACCAAAGCAGTCCATCATGGATAAGTTCCAGGCAGTATGGAGCACAACCATCGTGCCCATCGGCATGAAGATCTCGCAGCAGAAGTATCTGGCTGCCATCCGCGACGGCATGACCGTCATGATCCCCATTACCATCATCGGCGGTTTCGCTGCCTGCTCGCCGTTCCTCCTGCGCCGGTTGGGCTCACGGGCGGCAACATCTTCGCCGACTTCCTGCTTGCCTGGCAGGCATGGGCTGCGGCGAATGCGTCGGTTCTCATGATTCCCTATCACATGACGATCGGCATTATCTCAGTGTTCGTTGTGTGCGGCGTGGCCTACCAGCTCGCCCAGACGTACAAGATGGATGGCGTCAACAACATGCTCTGCGCCTTGTTGGTGTTCCTATGCGTGAGCGACGCCGTCGACCTTGAGACGGTCTCCATCTCCATTTCCAAGCTCGGTGCCTCTTATATGTTCGGCGCATGATGATCGGTTTGCTGGTTGTTGAGATCAACCACCAGTGCATCAAGCACAACATCAGCATCAAGCTGCCCGCATCCGTTCCGCCCAACGTTGCCGCCCCGTTCAACGTATTGATTCCCATGACGTTCAGCGTCGTCGGGTTCACGCTCCTCAACGTCCTGTGCACCGCGGTCACTGGCGCGGGTATCACCTCGCTCGTGTACACCATCTTCCAGCCGCTGCTTTCCGCAACCGGTAGCCTTCCTTCCGTTCTGCTCATCAACGTCATCATGACTACCTTCTGGTTCTTCGGCATCCACGGTGCCAACATGGTCAGCGTTGTCACGAGCCCATCACCACGCAGCCCTCGCCGCCAACCTTGAGCTATCAGGCGAATCAGCCTGCCTACCATCTTCTCCGCGCGGTTAACAGGCGTGTTCGGCAACTGGATCACTTACTTCGCCATCCTGCTCGTCGTGCTGTTCTTCTGCAAGAGCTCCCAGCTCAAGAGCGTCGCCAAGGTCGCATCCGTTCCCTGTGTGTTCAACATCAACGAGCCCATGATCTTCGGTATGCCCACGGTGCTGAACGTCTTCACGTACGTGCCGCTGCTCATCTGCTCGATCATCAACTTCTCTACGTACTATCTGCTTGCCGATGCTGGCATCCTGGGTCGCTTCTACATCACGCTACCCTTCACGGTCCCCGGCCCGCTGCAGGCGTTCCTCGCCACTATGGACCCAAGACCATCGTTCTGTACTTCGTGCTGCTCGCGGTCGATGTCCTGGTGTGCCTGCCGTTCATCAAGGCGTATGACAAGACGCTCGTCGAGGCCGAGACTGCTCAGGAGAAGCTCGCTGCCTAAGCCAGTCGTTCGGTTCGTGTCCGGTGTATTGACCGAACCCGTATCACATGTGTGGGGCGCGGGATGCCCGTGCCCCACATTGCCAGAGAGGAAACCATCATGCGTAACATCGTTTTGTTCTGTGCTGCCGGCATGTCTACGAGCCTGCTCGTGACCAAGATGCAGGAAGCTGCCGACGCCGCCGGCTATGAGGCAACGATTGCGGCTCACCCCATTGCGGAGGCCGACACGTACGGCAAGGACGCCGATATTGTCCTGCTTGGCCCGCAGGTTCGATTTGAGTTGGCGCGTATCCAGGGTCTGCTGTCCGACAAGAAGGTCGAGGCGATCGACATGATGGCCTACGGCATGATGAACGGCGAGGCCGTCATTGCCCAGGTCAAGAAGGCCCTTGGGGATTAAGACGAGCGATATCGTATATATGACTTTGATTTGGCGGCCTACGAGATACCACTGGCCGCCTTTTTATTAGGGGATCAAGCCAAATAAGCGAAAACGGAAACGGTGCCGGATCGGTGCCATGGGAGGTACTACCTTAATGGGCAAGAACGTAAGTCGTAGGGGGGTTGTGTGCGATGGTGGCTGCGGCGGCGACTTCTGCAGGCCTTTCGGCGTGCACGGGTGACGATATTACCAAAGGCGGGTTGTCTTCTGAGGCAAGTGGTGTGAAGTTTGATGGTGCGCGCGCCACGGTGAGCGCAGGTTCGGTCAAGGGGTCTGAAGTTGCTGATGGAGTGTTCTCGTGGTACGGAATTCCGTATGGCGAGGTACCGATTGGTGACTTGCGTTGGAGTGCTCCAAAAACCCGTGCTGCGTGGACGGACGAGCTTGACTGCAGCAAAATGGGCGAGAGGTCGCTCCAGTATTCCGGCGGAAAGGTTATTGGCTCTGAAGACTGCCTTAACCTGACCGTGACAGCTCGTGACGGTGAGGGTGGAAAACCGGTTCTTGTTTATATTCATGGTGGCAACAATCAGACTGGTGATGCTCGGGAGCTTATTGGAAACGAGCTGGTGAGTACGCTCGACTGTGTGTATGTCTCCTTAAACTATCGACTGGGTCTCTTTGGATTCAATTGTCTTCCGGCGCTACAGAGCGACGATGACGCTACGGGTAACTATGCGCTGCTCGATATTAAAATGGCTCTTGATTGGGTTGCGGAGAACATCTCCGTGTTCGGTGGCGACCCAGAGAATATTACGATAGCGGGTTTCTCGGCGGGAGGCCGAGACGTTATGGCGATGCTTATCAGCCTTTGTTTGAAGGAGCTTTTAAACGTGCGATCGTCTTTAGCGGCGGTATGACGACATGTGATGAGTCTGCCGCCTCTGTGCGAGTGGCCCGGGCATTGGCGCCTCTTGCGCTTGAGGATGGAATCGCCGACACATCGGAAGAGGCGGTGGCGTGGCTTCTTGCGAATGACAATGAGGTCGAAGCATACGTGCGCGGGCTGGAAGCGGAGCGTCTGGCACTTCTCATGGCGAATGCCAGTATCCGGATGAGCGTGTTCCCTCATTTGTACGAAGATGGTGTGGCCCTTCCAAGGGGAGGATTTGATGGAGCGTTGTACAACGATGTGCCCGTGATTATGTTGACGGGTTCTTCGGAGTTCGGACTATTCTCCAATGGAGATTCGTGGTGGCAGGGTGAAGAAGCGGCAGGGCTCTCAGATGACGAACTGACTGCGGCAAAGAACTTCTCTTGCACATATGGGAACGAGATGTATCGCATCTTCAACGCGCAAGAAAGCGCAAACACGATGATGAGTGGATGTGAGCAGCCGATATACGTATGCGAGGTGAACTATGGCGATGATGCGTCAAAGATGAAGGATGAACTCAGCGGTTACGGCGCGTTCCATGGCATCTTTATTCCCATGCTGTCCTCGACTAATCCTATGCCTCGATGCTCCCAGGCGTGTTCGAAAGTGAGAGCTACCAGGCAATGGCGGAAGTATTCAGGAGCTACATCGCAAACTATTTGAAGACGGGAGACCCGAATTCCGAGGAGCTCGAAGAGTGGGTGGCTTGGAGCAGCGATTGCCATGAATCCCTGTGCTTTGACGCGGATGCAGAAGGTGCAGTGGTGAAGAGCCTTGATAAGACTACTACCTATGGCGATATCATCGAGCGCATGGAGTTGGATACAACGGTAAGCGATGAGATAAAAAGCTAGTTGCGAAAAATGTGATGAATGGGCGTTGGTTTAGCAAAGACTTGATGGGTACTATGCGGGAAACCGATCAGCGTAATAACAGGTGCCTTCGAAGTCTTTGTAGAAAAGGATAAGAAGAATCCACTGTGCGTTCGTCATTGAACACGTAAGCAAACAGGCCGGAGCAATTATCTGCTCCGGCCTGCTGTATTCAATGGCTGGGGTAGAGGGATTCGAACCCCCGTAACTGGTACCAAAAACCAGGGTCCTGCCGCTGGACGATACCCCAATGCATCGACCGCGCAAACGCGCGACCGTCATAGTGTAGCGTACCTAGGCGCTCAATGCATCGCACAAACCGTCGAGGAGGCGGACCGCCAAGGTTTGCGCATCGCTTGCGGTGAACATGCCGTAACCGGTGATGCCCGTGAGCTCGATTCGCAGTACCACAGGTTTGGTTTTGGCCGCCGCCAGAGCGGTCTTTATGCGAAGGGGGAGATTCTGGCATTCGGCGAGAGCAATGGTCGCACGGGGCTCTGCGTCTTCGGGAAGCTCGTCAGAAGCGACCTCGACGATGAGGTCGACGTCGTGCGGCGCCTCGCTGTCGTACAGGACGATACCGCTGCCGTCCGTGGTCGCCGAGGCGATATTCCACACGCGCGAGGCGACGTTGCGCGCGATCGCGTCCTCGCCGCCAATGGCAATGCGGCAGTTCTCAAGCACATTTGCAGCACGTGCGAAGCCCATGCGTGCCTCGGCATCGATGTCGACGATCGAGGGCTTACCCTCCCAAACATGGTGAAGGCGCTTGACGTAGGCAAACGTGTCCTGGAACGCCATGCCATCGGCGAAGAGGCCGACGTTTTCCTGGAACTGCTGCAGCGCCGCCTCGGTGTGCGGGCCAAAGTAGCCATCGTCGACGCCGCAGGCAAAGCCCAACGTGTTGAGTGCCCGCTGCAGTGCCTGCACGTCCGCGCCGTGGAAATTGGGCAGGCGCAGGTAGAGCGTGCGGTCACCGAGTTTGTACGAGGCATCGACCAGCGCACTCCATGTGGTGCCGTCAACCTCGTCGCCCGTCTCGATGCCTTCGGAGGAGCGGAAGGCACGCACCGCCTCTGTGGTGGTGGTGCCGTACTCCTGGGCGGACGTCTCGGCGGTGTCAATGGTATATCCCAGCGATGCGAGGCGCGTCTGAACGTCTTCGACGGCAGGCCCCTGCATTCCCGGTGTGATGGACTCCATGCGGATCCCCTAACAAGCCTGGCGCGCATCACCAATTGGACGGTGACGGCGCTATCTCATGCGCGCGGGTACAACATGTCTGCGCGGCATACGATTCATAGTGTATCAAGGATGCGTATCGTCCGCACAAGTTCCACCGGGGTCGGCTCGTGAGGCGTTGATGATACACGGGACGATGCAGCTCATGCAAAAGACGACCGCGCCTGGGGGACGGGCGCGGTCGCAGAGGGAAGGTGCGTTGACGCGCCGCAGTGCGACGCGACGTGGCAGGCGTTTAGAGGTTTGCCTCGATATCTGCCTTAAGCTTGGGCTTGGGAACGGCGCCAACCGAGCGCATGGCCTCTGCGCCGCCCTTGAGCATAACGACCGTGGGGATGGACATGACGCCGTAGCGCATGGCGAGGTCCTGGTTCTCATCAACATTGCACTTGGCGACGACGATCTTGCCCTCGAGCTCGTTTGCGATCTCGTCAACGACGGGGGAGAGCATGCGGCACGGACCGCACCACGGGGCCCAGAAGTCGATGACGACGGGCAACTCGTTGGTGAGCAGGCTGTCGAACGTGTTTGCATTCGCTTCGATGATATTGGCCATGAGAGCCTCCTGTATGGGTGGTCTCGCAGCGTTGGACGCTGCAAGGGTTGGTCTAATCGAGGTGGTTATACCCACGAGCGTACTGGTGTTACACCGAGCGGTAGAATGTTCTTACAATATGTAGGACGACGGTCAACGCGGACGGGGTGAGGGCGCATGTCGGTAACAACAGGCGAACGCAAGGAGGCCCTGGCGGCTGCCGTTGAGCAGGAACTTGGCTCGCTCCAAGCGCGTGGCGTTCGGATTGCGGGGAATGCGTTCTCGCCTGTCGTTTGGTAAAAGGCGAGCTGAATGCCGACGAATTGGCGGGCGAAAGCCTCTTGAGCGGC
>ENA-OQBJ01001087-OQBJ01001087.1-human-gut-metagenome-genome-assembly--contig:-NODE-1087-length-11644-cov-3.259964_pt1 | contig 11644 bp, 13 predicted proteins | sample MGYA00242743_ERZ504545 | MGnify/ENA primary metagenome ERZ504545 (study PRJEB26092, sample SAMD00036252) | human gut metagenome | host: Homo sapiens | study: EMG produced TPA metagenomics assembly of...
GAACACAGAGTAGAGGTGATTTCGTTTGCACCAAAAGAATTGGAACTCAGTTATGAGAATGTACCGATCCAAAAGGAACAGAAATACAGACAACAGGGGCGGCCGTTACGCTTGAGCCGAGTGAGAAAATTGGTTCTACTGATTATGGAGAGTTTTATAAAGAATAGACAAAAGAAAAATGCAGAGTACGGTCAGACTCTGCATTCCAGGATATAATCGTCCATGACATATCCGTTTCCAATATCCGCTACCTGTGAACGAACCGTCTCAAATCCAAGATGATGATAGACCGCAAGGGTATTCGTATTGTATTTGTTGCACGTAAGCCAGATGGAAGAGAGACCGCGTTTTTGACAGAGAGTTTTTAAATACTGGATCGTTTTTGTAGAGAGGTGTCGGTTTCGCGCCTCTTTTTTTAAATAGAGTTTGCTTAGAAACAGTGTAGTTTCTTCTTGATGAATCCCGCAGTACCCGCAAAACTCTGTATTGTCAAAAATCTGAAAATATTCATATCCGGTTTCCATCTGTTCTTTCAGGGCATGAAAAGACTGAAATTTTTCCAGCATATATTCTACCTGCTGTATGCCGATAATGGGAGTGAAGTGCTCATGCCAGATAACAGAAGCAAGATTGGAAATTTCCTGAATCTGTTTGTCAGTATGCACCGGAGTAAGTGAAAAATTCTGTTCCATTTTGAAAACCTCCTTTTCTTTGGAAAGAGTGAATAAGCTGACAGAATTGATTATACCACTTGACAGGAGTATTTTGTATTTGTTTCTTGTTTATAAAAAGTTTATAGAGTTCATAATTTTATTAGCACTCAACTGAAAAGAGTGCTAATTTTCTGTTGACTTTTAAAACATGGTGTACTAAAATACTTCATAGACAGAAGAAAACCCGCAGGACGGGTGAGTTTGTAAAGAAAGAGGAGTGTTTAGATATGGGAACAAAAAAAGGTAATTTATCTATCGACAGCGAGAATATATTTCCGATCATTAAAAAATGGGTATATTCTGACCATGATATTTTCATTCGTGAATTAGTGTCCAACGGATGCGATGCGATCACAAAATATAAAAAGCTGGATATGATGGGTGAGTGTGAGCTTCCCGATGATTATAAAGGAAAGATTCAGGTCATTGTCAATCCGGAAGAAAAGACGCTGAAGTTCATTGACAACGGGATCGGTATGACAGCAGAAGAAGTGGAAGAGTATATTACACAGATCGCATTTTCCGGTGCCACACAGTTTTTGGAGAAATATAAAGACAAGACGACAGAGGATGAATGATCGGACATTTTGGTCTGGGATTCTATTCTGCGTTTATGGTAGCGGACGAAGTGCAGATTGATACGCTGTCTTATAAAGAGGGTGCAGCCGCAGTACACTGGGTAAGTGAAGGCGGTACAGAGTATGAGATGCAGGAAGGAAACCGTACAGAGGTTGGTACAGAGATTACATTATATCTGAACGAGGACAGTCTTGCATTTGCAAATGAATACCGTGCAAGAGAAGTGCTGGAAAAATACTGCTCATTCATGCCGGTAGAGATTTTCCTCTCCAAGGCCAATGCAGAGCCGGAGTATGAGACAATCGATGAGGCAGATGTTCTGGATACGGATGAAGTGGTAGAACATATCACAGAAGAGCCAAAAGAAGGTGAAGAAGGTGAGCCGAAACAGAAAGCTAAAATTGTAAAACGTCCGGTTTCCTTAAGCGATATTCATCCACTCTGGACAAAAAATCCGAGCGACTGCACAAAGGATGATTATATCGAGTTCTACAGAAAAGTATTTATGGATTACAAGGAGCCACTGTTCTGGATTCACCTGAATATGGATTATCCGTTTAATCTGAAAGGAATCCTGTACTTCCCGAAGATCAATACAGAGTATGATTCCATTGAAGGAAAGATCAAACTGTATAACAATCAGGTATTTATTGCAGATAACATCAAAGAAGTGATTCCGGAATTTTTGATGGTATTAAAAGGTGTGATCGACTGTCCGGATCTGCCTCTGAATGTATCCAGAAGTGCACTGCAGAATGATGGATTTGTAACAAAAGTTGCAGACTATATTTCTAAGAAGGTTGCAGACAAACTGAACGGTATGTTCAAAACAGACAGAGAAAATTATGAAAAATACTGGGATGATATCAGTCCGTTTATCAAGTTTGGATGTCTGAAAGATGAAAAATTCGGAGAAAAAGTAAAAGATTCGATGTTGTTTAAGAATCTTGACCACAAATATCTCACTCTGGAAGACTGTATCAAGGCCAATGGCGGAGAAACAGCAGAAGAGACAAAGGCAGAGGAGACAACGGATTCAGAAGAGACGAAAGAGACACCAAAGACTAATATTTTCTACGTGACGAATGAACAGCAGCAGAGTCAGTACATCAATATGTTCAAAGAGCAGGGGCAGGATGCAGTGATCCTGGCACATAATATTGATTCTGCATTCATTACCTATCTGGAGCAGAAGCATGACAATGTAAAATTCCAGAGAATCGATGCAGATGTTCATGAGTCTCTGAAAGCAGAAGTTGCAGAAGAAGAAAAAGAGACATTCCAGAAGAATGCAGACAGTCTGACAGAAATCTTCAGAAAAGTGCTGAATAATGAGAAACTGGATGTCAAAGTAGAAAAATTAAAAGATGAGAATATTGCTTCCATGGCCGTGTTGTCTGAAGAGTCTAGACGTATGGAAGAGATGATGAAGATGTATGGAATGGGTGGTATGGATACCGGTATGTTCGGCGGACAGGCGTCCTTGATCCTGAATGCAGATCATCCACTGGTGCAGTATGTGGTAGAGAACAAAGAAGGTGAGAATGTAGAGCTGATCTGTAAGCAGCTGTATGATCTGGCGCTGCTTGCCCACAAACCACTGAGTCCACAAGAGATGACAGCATTTGTACAGAGAAGTAATCAGATTATGATGCTTTTGACAAAATAAAAAATATAGGGAGTCCGAAAAAGAAAGGGATAGACCATTTCTTTTCGGACTCCCTTTTATATTGTTTAGAAAGCTTCGCTTCCCTGTCTTTGTCCCATCCGATGCCAGTTGATGAAACCGTAGATGTCATTTACGAAAAAGGCAATAAAATCACTTTGTAATCTTAAGAAAAACTTTCATAATTTTTAAGATTAAAACTTTATATGATTTTTGATTATCTCTTTAGAAGTTCTTATATGCCGGTATAGCTGTATTTACAGGCGTTTCCGGCATTTTTCGTATCGGAAGATACTCACATATACTCTTATATCTGCTTAGGTTTTTGCTTTCGGAAGTAGTAATTGAGTAGTAAAACTGGATTTTACTACTAAGCAACTAACCGCAGCATTTCCGCTTTTGCACTGTCGAAAGTAGCGTGTGCGTAATAGTTCAGCGTCATGGTTATGTTGGAATGTCCCATGATGTACTGTAAGGCTTTCGGGTTCATTCCGGCGTTTGCCATAGTGGTGCAGAATGTATGACGTAAGGTGTGCGGTGTCATTATCTTTGGTAGGGCTTCCTCATGGTGCCTGTTGTACTTCTTCACAAGTCCCCGGAACATACCGTCATAGTTGGTTGCCGTTTTCGGGCATCCGTCCCGGTTAAGGAAAAGGAAATTGCTGTACCCTCCAATGATAAGCGGCTTTGCGCTCCTGCGTCGTGTCTGTACCCGCTTCAATGCTTCAAATACCTTTGCGCTCATGGGGATTTGACGAATACCGCTTTTTGTTTTCGGTGTTTCAATGTAGTAGCCCGTTTCCTTAGTCCTCAAAAGTTGGTGGTCTACATTGATTATCCTGTTCTCAAAGTCAAGGTCGGTATCGGTCAGCCCGCAAAGCTCGGAAATCCGAAGCCCTGTCCCAAGCAAAATAACAAGCTCGTCATAATATTTTTGATAAACAGTGTCATTCTGTGCAAAGGACAAAAAACTTTCTTCCTGTACTGGCGTTAGCGGTACTTTTGGCTCGGTATCATCTTCAATGACGGTGTTTAACTGGAAGTCAAAAGGATTTTTCCTTATGCAATCGTCCTGTATGGCTGTGTAAAAAGCAGCTTTTAAGGAACGCTTGTCATTGCTGATAGTCTTATAGGCAATTCCTTTTTCTTTCATACGGATAGCCCATTCTTTCGCGTCAGACAGCTTTACGCTGTCAATGGGGCAAGCCCCCAGTTTATCTTCTTCCAGTAGCTTCATCAGCCGCTTGCGTCCGTTTTTGGTGTTGTGCCTTACGTTTCCCCGGTGGCGTGTCTGCTTTGCGTAAAGCTGGCAGACAGTCATTTTCTTGCCTATGGTGTCTATCCCGTCGTCAAGGTCTTTTTGTATCTCTTTTTCCTTTTCCCGTAGATATGTCCTCACGCTTTCCGGCGGGGGTCTTATCGGTAGGTACTAACTTCCAAGCGTACACAAACTGCGGTTTGCCAAAAGTATCAGTATATTTATAAGCATATCTTCCGTCTGTTCTCTGGCTCTCTCCTGACCGCAAAATACGATTTTGCTGTCGCGTCTTTTTTCTGACATTTTGCAATGCTCCTTTCCAAGACGGAAAGAGCCTTAATATGCTTACTTCCATTATAGCACATTCAAGGCTCAATTTCATCATCAGATTGTGTCTATGGTGTCAATCATTTTTTCAAACTGCTTGCGCTTGATTTGAATACGGTTGCCGTTCATAATGACCCACCCGGCGGCGGGATTTTCTTCGGCTAATTTACGCAGCTTATTTTCTCCGATACGGAAATACTTTGCCGCTTCATCTATCGTAAGCGTGTATTTTTCCCAAATAGGAACGTCGGCATTGTTCATAATATCGTCCCCCTTTCATAAGTGAAAAAAAGTGAATTGTAAAAGGGGCTTTTATCGGACGGCTGTTAGCACAACCTCGCGGGAGTTCCACCCCTGCCGTTAAGGCAGCTTTACCCATTGCCTGCGACGCTTCAAACGCTCGGACTATGGCGATAAAGCTTGTCTACCTTAATGTGCGTCGTCGCCCGCAAGCCGCTACACTTGCTCCCCGGCGCGGTGGTGATCGCTCGGCTTTTCCCGTAGGAAAAGTGTCATGGCGCATCCGCCGTATGGCTCGGCACAAAAAGGACGTATCCGATTTGCCCTATACTGCGTCGCCGTTGTCTTGCGTCGCGTTCTTTATCAAAGAGCAGAAAAGGTTAAGGGGACAGGCAGCGGAAAGGGGGACGCTGCTTGTCGGTTATCCTAAACCTTGAATGACAGGACAGCCCGCATAAGGTGTGAACGCAAACGGTCGCGTATATCCTCGTCTATGCCATAATAGGTATTTCCGCGCTCGTCGCGCAGCTTCCGCATAGAAAGATAGGATATTTGACTTTCGTAATGCAGTATCACAATGTTCATAGCTTCCGGGTCGCCCTTTGTTGCGGCTATGATTACCGGGTAAGGCAATAAACCGCGTTCATCTTGTTCGGTGTTACCAATCTGTGCAGTCATAGGCGCGTTCCTCCAAATAGCGTTTTAACAGTTCAAAAGAGCTTGTCCGTCTGTACTGTACGGTACTTCTCGGAATGTTATGGAGCTTTGCAATTTCCACATCACTCATATCAAAGAAATAGTACAGCAGGACGGCTTCGCGCTTTCGTCCGGCAGGGTATGTAGGGCTTCGGCAAGCAGCTTCGCAGTAATTTCCTTTCCCGCCACTACAAAAGATTTTTCAGCTTCATCATCTACAAAATACTGGTCGTAAGTACAAAGCTGTTCTTCTTCCTGTGGTGTCAGGTCAGAAAACATAACTTCGCGCCGCTGCCGACGCTTCAAGTCCCTTTTGGCTGCAAGCATTTCATTCTGTAAAGCCCGCTTGCAATAACCGTTAAAAGCACATCGGATTTGCCACTGGGTACGAATAGGCTCATTCATGGTTTCACCTCCTTTCGCAACCGCAAAAGTTGGTGTTGACTTCCCCTTTCGTAACCCCCAGTTCCACTCGGAAAATTTATGCCAATCGGATTGAAGATTTTTTTGAAAAAAGTTTGTAGGAAAAGAAAATGCGCCCGCCCCGAAAAACTCGGACAGGCGCAAAGGAATTATTAGAAGTATGATAATGATTTAACAGTTCATCTATATAGCCGGAATACCCCGTTGCAGGGGGCGGACTTTTTTTAATAAATGGCTGTCGTTTGACAGAAAATGATAAAAGATAAAGGACATGGCGATACCTCCTTGATACCGCCATGTCCTTAAAAATGGGTGCGTTTAATACACCCTCCGTATTTCGATTTTTTCAAAAAAACGGCGGCTTTGATTTATTATTCAAAACCGCCGCAAGGCTTTCTGTATTTTGTTGGGGCGCATGAAAGGACTGCCGCCAAACAACGGTTTTTTTTATTTACCGTCGGGCGGCGACCTGCTTTGATTATGTTAATTTCCTCCGCTGTTATAATGATGTAGCAATTACTCGTCAAACTGGAATTGAACAAAATCGCTGCGCGATGGCCTGCCAAGGCTGTGGCATAGCGATTTTCTGTTTTCTATAATAAAAAACAGTGGAAAGCAAGTCCTAAAAGTAGTATTGTTAAATCACCACAAAATAACAATCAAACAGGATCGACCTTCCCACTGCCTATGAAAAGAATACCACCCTTCCGCTTGGTTGGCAAGCGGTTTTATGACCCAAATGCACCTCCGTGTAAAGCAGTGTTTTGATTACTACTGATTTTACATGGAGGATTTTATTATGTATGAAAAATATTTAGAACAGCTTGAGGAAGCCGGAAAAATCCGTAACCTCAAAGAGCGTTCCATCAACTGCTATAAAAACTATGTTTCTTACTTTCTGAAATATCAGAATAAGAATCCCAAAGAACTTACCTGTCAGGATGTCAGGGCTTTTTGCTTGCAAAAAAAGAGGAAGGACTGAAAGCCACAACTCTGAATCTTTACAATTCTGCCATCCGTTTTTTCTATCGAAATGTCCTGCATATCCTTTGGGATGATATCACAGTTCCACGTATGATCCTAGAACATAAGCTTCCGACCGTACTGACTGTTGATGAAATAGACCGTCTATTAGAAGCTGTTGATGATATCAAATATAGAGCCATGTTTGCAACGATGTATTCTTCCGGGATGCGGGTTTCTGAAGTGATCCACCTTCATTATGATGATATTTCCCGTTCAAATATGCAGATCCATGTCCGGGATACGAAGAACAGGATGGACCGCTATACAATTCTTTCTAAACGGTGTCTGGATATCCTTACACAATACTGGTTTGAGAAAGGACGTCCCCGTGGGATCCTGTTTCCTAATAAATTTACTGGTAATTACCTGACAGTCAGTACACTGGAGCAAGTGATGCGACGGGCAGTATCCGATGCTGAACTTCCAAAGAAAGCAACTCCACACTGTCTCCGTCATAGCTTTGCAACTCATCTGATGGAGCAGGGAGTAGAACGGCAGAATATTCAGGCACTGCTTGGACACCGTGACCCAAAATCCACGGAAGTTTATCTTCATGTCAGCAACAAATCCCTCATGGGAATCCAAAGTCCCTTTGACAGGAAAGAAGGTGCTGATTATGAATAAGCCCACCGTCCAGGATATTTTCCGGTGTTTTTATTCGGCATACCTTGAAAAGTATTCTCCTTCTCCGGAACAGGCAAAAGTTGCCCGGAACATCTTGAACTGCAAAACCGGAGCCTATGGTGCAAACGTCAGTGTATGTGAAGACTGTGGTGCTGTTCAGATTCACTATAATTCCTGCCGCAACCGTTGTTGTCCCATGTGTCAGGCTGTTCCAAAGGAAATGTGGATGGATGCCCGCAAAGAGGATGTGCTTGATGCACCCTACTTCCACTTGGTATTTACAGTTCCTGACATTCTGAATCCCATCATTTACAATAATCAGAAACTGTTATATGACACCCTGTATCATGCAGCTTCTGCTACAATCAGTGAACTGACTGCTGACCCAAAGCACCTTGGTGCTGCTGTCGGCTATATCTGCATCCTGCATACATGGGGATCTGAAATGAACTTTCATCCCCATATCCATACAATACTGCTCGGCGGTGGTCTGACATCCAAAAACGAATGGAAAGACAACGGTACTGAGTTTTTTCTTCCTATATGGCTATCTCCAAAGTCTTTCGTGGAAAATATATGGATGAGTTGAAAAATCTCTGGAATACGAATCAACTTAAGTTTCATGGAACTGCCGAAAAATACAGTAACCATTATGTGTTCAAAGAACTGATTGATTTCTGTTATGATGCGGAATGGATTCCTTATTGTAAGAAAACTTTTAACGGCGCACAGTCTGTGATTGACTACCTTGGAAAGTATACCCATAGGATTGCCATCAGCAATCACCGCATCATCTGTATGGACGATGAAAACGTTACTTTTTCTGTAAAGGATTACCGGAACAAAGGACAATGGAAAGAACTGACTCTTTCCGGTGTTGAATTTATACGACGGTTTCTGATGCACGTACCGCCAAAACGTTTTGTCAGGATTCGGCATTACGGACTTCTTTGTTCCCGTAGCAAACACAAGAAGCTGACTTTATGCCGGAATCTCCTTGGATGCCAAAAGTATCTCTCGAAGCTTCGAGGTAAGGAGATACCAGAAATATTAAAACAGCTTTATGAGATAAACATTTGTGTGTGTAAATCCTGTGGCGGGCATCTTGGAAAACCACAGCTTCGAATACCACAAAGATGTTAAAAGCTTATTCTTTCATACATTTTCTAAAGCCTCAAAGCTTGAGGTTTTGTTGTCGTACCTATTTATCTGAAAATACTTGATTTCTGTAGCTTCTGCACAGAAAATCCTGTATAATCACAGGTAAGTACAAAAGATTGAAAGTCCATAGGTAATGACTACCCGGACGCTCACTTTGTTCAATGAGGTCAAATCGAAAATGGTGTAAACGAAGGGGCAGTTCACTGGAATGTCAAAACTGCTTTTTCGTTTACCCCATCATCGATTCTAACCTAAAGAATTTGTCGCTTTGCTGTTTCCATTCTACCACAATTCCGAGAGCGTGGAAATAGAAAGTTTTCCGGGCTGATTTCCGACATTATGGATATACGGGACGGGCGGTCATTTAGGTGTAGACTTATCTTAGTTCATCGATGAGCCGCACCTTGAAAACAGAATGACCGTTCGAAAGGCGTTTCCCGGCAGGGGAAGCAACGCAAAGGAGCCAGTTTCGGGACAACTTGTCCCGAAGTCCGGGGAGCGTGCCAACGTCGGAAAACCTTTCGGAGAGAACGGCAGCGAAAAAGCAAATGGAGGAAACGCATGAGAGATAATCCATATAAACGACTGCCACCCATAGAGCGCAGACCGGACGGTTCCCTCTACTGCATGAACCCGGCGCAGAGGAAACAGGCAAACGCCTTATCCGGCGGGAGTGCTGTAATTGTGAAAACGGGGCTTGTATCGCCCTTGGCGACTGGGACAGCCACACCTGCCCGCAGATGATTTCTTTCTCGGTCTGCTGCAAGTGGTTCCGTTGGGCGGTCTTACCACTTATGGGGACGCTGGAAGCGGCGATTTACCGGAATAAGGATCTGAAACGCTGTGAGGTCTGCGGCGGTGTGTTCGTCCCAAAATCCAACCGAGGGAAATACTGCCCGGACTGTGCCGCCAGAGTTCACAGGCGGCAGAAAACAGAAAGTGAACGGAAAAGGAGGTCGAGCGTGGACAGTTAGGGGCTGAAAAGTCCTTGATTTATAAAGCGTTCAGAGGCAGAACCGGAAGAAGTGGTATAAAGTATCGCCCTCCCCTGAAAATGCCTTTCTAACCGTCCACAAAGCATACTATGACAAGCATGATTTATATTCATCAGCCAGGAAAGGCGTCCAGCTTCACCCGGCTCCCCAATTTTCTCTTTGAAGCGCCCACATTCCAGCCCTTATCCAACGAAGCAAAGCTGCTGTATGCCTTTATCCTGCGGCGGGCGGAGTTATCCCGGAAAAACGGGTGGGCGGACGAGTACGGTCGCATTTACCTGTATTATCCCATTTGCGAGGTGGTTGCCCTGCTCCATTGTGGGCGGCAAAAAGCAGTCAACACCTTGCGAGAGTTGCAGTATGCGGAGTTGATTGACATTAAGAAACAGGGCTGCGGAAAACCCAATCGCATTTATCCAAAATCTTATGAAGCGGTTTCAAACACCGACTTTAAGAAATCCGATTATGGTACGCGGTCGAATTGAAAACCGTACTCGACAAGTACGATAATCAATCCTCTTGAAGTACGGAAACTGGACGGTATATAGAAATACAAAGATTAAAACGATTGATTTATATCTATTTCATTCCTATCCTATCAGAGATAATTTTGGCGGGGAAACCCGCTGGAAAGGAAGGGAACGGGGAAAGGAGTTTCATGGCACAACACGCAATTTTGCGGTTTGAAAAGCACAAGGGCAACCCGGCAAGACCGCTGGAAGCCCATCACGAACGGCAAAAGGAACAGTACGCCAGCAATCCCGACATTGACACCAGCCGGAGCAAGTACAACTTCCATATCATTAAGCCAGAGGGTAGATACTACCACTTTATCCAGAACCGCATTGAACAGGCAGGGTGTCGCACCCGCAAGGACAGCACCCGGTTTGTAGATACGCTGATTACCGCCAGCCCGGAGTTTTTTAAGAAGAAGTCCCCAAAGGAAATTCAAGCGTTTTTCCAGCGAGCGGCGGACTTCCTCATTGAAAGAGTGGGCAAAGAAAATATCGTGTCGGCGGTGGTTCACATGGACGAGAAAACGCCACACCTGCATTTGACCTTTGTTCCGCTGACACAGGACAACCGCCTGTGCGCCAAAGAGATTTTAGGCAACCGGGCGAATTTGACAAAATGGCAGGACGATTTTCACGCCTACATGGTGGAGAAATACACAGATTTGGAGCGTGGGGAAAGCGCCAGCAAGACGGGCAGGAAGCATATCCCCACCCGGCTGTTCAAACAGGCGGTTTCCCTCTCCAAACAGGCAAGAGCCATTGAAGTCACCCTTGACAGCATTAACCCACTGAACGCCGGAAAGAAGAAAGAGGAAGCCCTCGCTATGCTGAAAAAATGGTTCCCGCAGATGGACAACTTCTCCGGGCAACTGAAAAAGTACAAGGTCACAATCAATGGCCTTTTGGAAGAAAATCAGCAGTTGGAAGCCAGAGCCAAAGCCAGCGAAAGCGGCAAAATGCAAGACCGTATGGAACGGGCGAAGTTAGAAAGCGAACTGCACAATATCCAAAGACTGGTTGAGCGTATCCCGCCGGAGGTGCTGGCAGAACTGAAACGGCAGCAGCATTGCAGAAAGGAAAGGTGATTTTATAAGTAACAGTATCAGATACAAGAAAGAAACCGAAATCGTGACTTTTCAGGGAAAGGAAATCACGCTGGAAAATCTCTCCCCAATATTCACGCCGGAGCAGGAAGCGGAGAAACGCCGGGAGCTGGAACAGCAGCTTTATGAGGTGTTCCGCAAGTACGCCGACAAAGCGGCAGAACGAGGAAGCCGGGGCGTAAGGTTTTCCGAAGCCATCGTTGATTTGCGGGGCTGCTGGCGGTATAATAAAGCTGTCAGCAGCTCCGTTTCTTTTTTAAGAAAAGGAGCGACAATATGAATAATCGAATAGACGCAATCTATGCAAGACAATCGGTG
>ENA-OQBJ01001089-OQBJ01001089.1-human-gut-metagenome-genome-assembly--contig:-NODE-1089-length-11603-cov-1.484925_pt1 | contig 11603 bp, 11 predicted proteins | sample MGYA00242743_ERZ504545 | MGnify/ENA primary metagenome ERZ504545 (study PRJEB26092, sample SAMD00036252) | human gut metagenome | host: Homo sapiens | study: EMG produced TPA metagenomics assembly of...
TGCGTCTCCTCCTCAACCAGAATAGTCTGCGTTTCCAGCCAGTCTCGTATAGCCCGTGTTTGCCTCATCACTGATCAGACCGTTATGATAATCATAAAGAGCCGTATTGGATCGCTGCATCATTGGATTTTTTAAACAGCGGATCCGTCTGATGAGGAACCTTTGTATAGATCTTATTGACCAGCATTGGAAATGCTTTATTTGCGGCAAGCTGCTCAGCATCCGTCCGGTCAGTTCCCATACGGTCCTGCCATTACAATTTCTCCATTTTCATTCCGGTACAATGCTTCCAGATTTGACTTCAAATAGGTTTTGAAACGGAAATTATCAAGCTTCTGGGCCGAATGATCCGATGCTCCATTCCCTGCATGATTACCAAATAAGCGGCTCCACCAGTCCTCATGGACTTCACTGTAGGAGTTCGTATTGCGGTAACTCTTCTCATCAATCGTTTTTGTTACTTTGATCTGCTGACTGATGATCCTCTCTTCTACACCTACAGGTTCCTTTCTGGTGTTCGTACCCGGCCGCTCTGCACCATCCTGAAATACATAGTCCTGGCCCGGATAATCAAGAGCTACCGATTGTACATAAGAATTTTCCTGGCCTACTAAAAGGCTGCGATAGTTAAGGTATGCTTTTACACTGGAACCTTTTGCCAGATAATAGGCGGCGCTACCAACTGGGTGCCTGCAAGTTCTTTTGAAATTCCAAATCTATGCAATCCTGCTCAGTCAGGGAAATGAACCGGGATGGAAGTTTCAGCGTATATTCATAACGTGCTGCTGCCTCGTCATTATGCTCCGTTCCATATCCATCCGTATAGTTACCATTTTGATGGGCGATCCACACATTACCTTCCTTTGTGAGAGGGATCTCCGTCCACTTGCATTCATTTACTTCCACGGAAATTTTCTCTGTCCGCTCCACATAGGTTACCTTCGGAATTTTATTGCCATTTTTATCCAGAGGTGTTTCCCCGGTTTTATAAAATTCAGTTTCGGTTACGACACCATTCACGATATCCCCATTCTCATCTGCCTGTACGGCCGGGGAAAGGATCGCATTAACGGTGCCGTTCTCGTTCACGGAAAAATTCTTCATTTCACCGCGGGGATCATAAATGGCATCCTCACTGTATGCAACATAAATGGCTCTAGCCGTTTACTGTGGTCTGCAGGTGCACTTGCTACCCGGTAAAACATTGCATCTCCAGAAGAACTGTCCGCCGGAACATAAAAGAGCATCGGATAATTGGTCCGGTTTGCATATAAACCGACCGTCCAGCTGTCCGCATCTTCTTTGATATAGTCCACTCCACCATAATTGTAATAATCATGGGTATTGTAATAATCCAGAATCGAAACAATCAGTGAAGATAACGATACGGCCTCTCCGTCTGTTCCTTCCTTATTGATCGTCAATGTTACAAGAGGAGAACCGCATACCGTTTTATCAGCTGCGTTTCCACTGCTAACGCCGGATATACCATAGGTATCTGTCTCACCTTCCCATACACCGCGGTCAAATACCAGCTCATCCATGCTCGAATAAGCTGCAACTCCGCTTCTTTTATAGTTCGGTGAGCTTTTTCCATTTGTGCGAAGCGCCTGCTCCACCTTGATTTTAAGCAGCGCAAAGTCATTATCCACATCTGGTACAGATGCTAGTCTTAAAAGAAGGTCATCATCGGACATTCCTGGCACAGATGCAAGGATTACATCCGTAACTTTCGCAGGATCCAACCCTTTTCTGGTCACACGGATTACGTTTTTCGCAGTAAAATTCACGTTGGTCGTTTTGGTTTTAATGCTTCCATCTGCATTATATTTCGGGTACTGATGATCGTTTTCTGCCACAACATACTCCGGCAGGCCAAAAATATTTTTGACTGGCACTTCATCATAGATACCCGTACCGGCCTCTACCTCTTTCGTCGTAGAAATACTGTCCTTCCGGTAAAGTTTTGCTCCCTCCGGCAGATTTCGGAATACAAGATCAAATCCCGAATCCCCTGTTTTTTCACTTTCAGCTGTAAAAAACAACTGGTTGTAGTCAGGATCTTCCACATCTCCGGTCGGTTCATCACTGATCTGCTCCTCCGCGGTAAGGATCCCCACAATTCCAGCATAACCGGTCAAATCGCCCGGAACTCCCGCATTTACATCCTGTCCCAGATTGGTCTGCTGCTGCATTCGGTTTCCAATCGACAATTCATATCCCTCAGAGCGAGTCAATTCCTTTACGTAATAGTCCCCCAGGATCAGCGGTCTTCCAATCCAACAGTTTCCATTCGCCAGTTTATAATCCGGATAAGTTCTTACCACATCTGCGTCTGCCGTATACTCATCGTATGTTTCTGCATGATCATAGAGATTTTGTGGAGATGCTGCATTCCAGCCCTGGCCGCGATCCACGATCTCACCCTCTTCATAGTCATAGATCATTCCTGGGGCTTCCGTAAAGGCCATAAACGAAGCATCGCCGTTTTTATCCGTTGTCGTGACTGCCACCAGATCATTTGCCATATAACGGTTCCCGTTTTTCCGTCCGGATGAATGATATCCGCTGCTGCAAACAGGCCGTATACCGCTCCTTCTAAAGTGGCGTCTCCCTGAGAATCTCCATAGGAATCATATGCGTCGTTTGCCCCATTTTCCAGATCCAAATCCCGCTTATTGATATGGATTTCTCCCTCCGTCCGGTGGTCATAGATACGCCACATATTTCCGCAGCCATCTTCATCATTGCAGTGACTGAAATTGTCCGCCGAGCCTGGTGTAATAAGTACGCCCACACTCGGTGAACCTTTTGCCGTGCTGTAGGCACTTTCAAATAATTCTTTACCAGATCCTGAAAGCTGCGCATAAAGGGAAATGTCCGGTTCATCACTTCTGGATACAGTCAGACCACCCTCATCCCTCTGCTTTGTAAATTCCACATACGCCACATAGGTCGCATTGGAATCTGACGCAAGATCTACCTTCCTGCCGCCAAGAGCCTCTATCTCACTGATCCGTTCTTCATCCTCGATAAATTCCTGTTCATCTTCAATATCATCATCAAGGAATTCTTCTGAATCAATGTCTGCCAATTCTTCTTTTGATGGATTTTCCTCATTTTTTAAATCACGATTATCTTTTACAACATCCTGAATTGGCGTTTCTTCTTTAGACGGTCTTCTTTCCTCTTCATCAGAAACATCCTCAGAATCATCGTCCTTTGTTTCCCTGGCAGAAACCGACTCTTTTTCTATATCACTGCCTGCAGCATTCTCTGTTGTCTCTGCGTAAACAGTCATAATACCGAAAATTTTTTGAATGCCTTTTTCAATCCAGCCGGAAAATACCTTTCCTTCAAAGGTTTCCAATCTCGCAGACACATCTCCCACCGCGCTGTCCGGCTCTTTAGAAGCTGCGTCATCCACACTGTCTGAATTTTCCAGATCTCCAGAGTTATTACCAGTATCGGAATCTTTCTCTGCTACGTCCTCAGAGCCTGTTCCAGAATCATTTTTCTCGGACTCATCTTTTGAGTCCGTATCTGACATTCCGCCGTCAGGATTCTCTACCTCACCTTTATTCTCCTGATCTTCCTCATCCTTATCCGAAGCTTCCGTGGAATCCAAAATTTCACCATCGGAATCCGATGAGTTTTTATTATCAATGTCGTCGGAATCTGTTGTTTCATCCGCTCCGTCCACTGTCTCATGCTCCTGAAACTCCTCATCATCTGATTTTTTTGTATCCGCAGCTGAGCCGTCCACACGCTCCGGTGCCTTTGTTTCTTCAAGCTCCACTTCTTTTTCGATCTTAAATATTTTTGTAAAAAATGAAATGGCCTTTGAAAGAATTCCTTCTTTCTTCTCTTCCTCCAGTACCGGAACATCCAGATCTTCTCCCATCAGCTCCGCATATTCGGACTCCGTGATACTATGAACGGCGCCTTGCTCCACTCTACTCGTGAAAGAATCTGTCTCCGGAGCAGCATCTTCGTTGATCTGGATCTGATTGCTGTATTCATTCGCAAAAAATGAATTTGCACCATTTTCCGAAGAATCCGTTGTGATCACCTCGATTGGAAGGTCATCATTATGCAGATCATGGAGAATATACCCATTTCGCGCAGTATCTTCCTGATAGGTATAGCTGTATTTCAAGGCAATAAATTTATTGTATGTCGCCTCTGCATCCTGCTTACAGCCAGAATTCACATAGGAATCCTCCCCGGATGCCGAACTGGTCGGTCCTGCATTCGGAGTACTTCCCTCCTCGCCGCCGCTTGATGCAATGGAAGAGATTTCTCCCTGGCTGACTTCCGATATCAGCCAATGAAAGTGGACTCCCTCATAGGTACCTGCAGATGCAGTTTCGTCGCACGCATCAAAACATTCCAGCCAGCCACTTGCAAGTCTTCGGTTTTCTTCCTTTGCTTCATCAATTTCGTCCTGATTTGTAACTTCTCCTTCCTCATCTTCTTCCTCTTCCGGGACTTCGACAAAAGTCGGTGCCGGATGTCCATCACAGAAGGTTTTATCGTAATGATATTTATGCTCTACAGTATTGGATGCATAGCCTTCTTCATTGGTCGTAATGGTCGCAACAAACCGATAATCATCCCATACAACCGGATTATCCAGGTATTTTGACAGATACGTTTCATGATCTGTTCCACCATACAGTTCTACTGCTCCGTCACGTTCCAGATTGACCTGATCCTTATCATCAAAACGCTCATAAAGCCGGAAACTCGATCCCTCCAGAGTTTCCCCTGTTTCATGATCATACTTAGTCAGCTGTGTATTATATGTAGAAGTCCAGTCCTCCTCATGCCGATAACAGTTAAATTCAAGGCTGCCACTGCTGGATGTTCCAGAAGGATACGATGGCGTATTTCCACCATTCCCACCAAAACCTTGCTGGCCCCAGAAAATTCCCGTACCAAAAACGCCTGATGCTCCCACAGACGCATAATATACACTACTGGGAAGAGCCATTTCCACATATGCCAGTCTCTGATGCTGCTGGGCCGGCACTAACCCAATTCGCGGGAATTTCTTATGCTGACCAGCACACTGCTGAAGCACCCACAGCTGCAGGCACTGTTCAGACAAATCTCTGGCCGAAGCAAATGTTCCCATTGCCGTTTCATACCTTGTTCCTATTGGATCAAACTGCACATATAACGGAGTCGGACTGTTTCCAGGATTGGTAAAGATGATCTCCGTATCCGTTTTTACATACGTCCAACCATTCGGAATTTCAGATACGTAGGAGCCAGCCTCCCCCGTTGCAGAAAATTTCAGCGGTACCGACTGGATAAACCCAGCATCTGAGCCGTCCTGCGCAAACTTAATACTTAAGGTTCCATCTGCGGCTACCGCTGTTTCCGGAGTGGTATGGCCTGCCAGAGTTGCTGGCACCAGTCCACCCATTGTAGATCCGGAGGAACTGCTGCTTAGTAACCCAGCTGCCTCCAATAATTTGTCTGCATTATCACTCCAGACCTGTACCCACGGATATTTTGCCCTGGTGGCAGCGCTGTGCAAATATAGCTTTAAATCATCCTTTGACATAGTACGCCCCATAGGCGTCAATCCAATAGATGCTGCAGCCACATTTAGCTGATTTAACACTTTATTTATATCCTGGCTACCGCCTTGACTCACCTCTAATGATAGCAGTGCAAAAAATATCTGCCCAGCCTCTGCTTCGCTCAGCGATGCATACGGACTTACATACACATATCGGTCTGCCACTCCCAATGCATTATTTGGTGACATTCCATCAATACAATACTGGCGAAATCCAGAGTCCTTAATATAAGCCTGCATCGTATCACCATACGTTGCAGCTTCACTGGAAAGAAAAAATGATGGGATATCATTTAATATTGGCGATGCGCTAAGAACAAACGCTAATATTCCTGCACAAATTCGTTTTTTATTCTTCCGAAATTTTTTTCATCTCTTTATACTCCATTTTCTGATTGTTTTATAAAAAGAAAAAAGCAAGCTACCTTGTTTGATAGCTTGCTTTCCTATATCCATTTATAAAGCACTTTCACTACTTGTAAAGTTGCTCATATTCATCATATGTCATTCCGAGCCACGCCTGTCTTTGCTCGTCAGAAACATCTGGCCATATGGTACGATAATATTCGCGCCATGATATTTCCCCATTTTCAGCTTTTTTCTGTAAATCTAACTGTTCCTGCAATTTTTGCGCTTCTTCTGATGCAAAATACTCGTTTTTATACCGATCTCTCTCCGCCGCATAATCAACGGCCTTGCAGTTCTTCACCCCATTATTGGTTGGATCAACCACGTACCAGATTTCTCCGATCTGTACCAAGCACCGCTTATGATAGGCCGAAGACTGATATGCTTCACATCTGACGCCTACCAGCTTACAAAGCTCTGCCAGTTCATTTGAAAACTGTTCACACATCCCATGTCTGGTACGAAGGATCAACCACCGCTCTTTACTGCGATTGTATCCCGCATCCGCATCATAGATATTTCCATGGTATGCTGCCCCGACTCTTTCAAAAGCTTTCTGGTATCTGGTATATTCATCTGCATGGATCCAGTCAAAACTATGAAGAAATTCCTGCAAAAGTGGATATGCCTCATCCATGTAATTGTTGTATGGTGTCTTATATTCTCCATGCGCATTTAAAATACTCTGTTCCCCTTCTTGCGGAGAATTGTACCATTCTTTTAAGTAATATTCCGGATCCGTAATTTCTGGATGCTGATCACTGAAAATAAAACCGCCGCCCATTACATCCGTTAAATCAGCTCCCGGTAAACATACAGTACCGGCACTGACTTCTGCTGCCACTTCTGAAGTTCCTGCGTATACTGACATATTCATAAACATCGCTGCGGTCAAAGCCGCACACAAAATGGTTAGTCTTTTCATAAAGCTTCTCCCCTCCTTCTCTGCTCTATAATCACTGTATACGATCCATGATGATATGTAAACTACCTACCTGATTCAAAAGCCCTTTTGAACAAAAATCATGACTATCGAACATCAATTATAGAAATTTCTTTCTCTTCCCATGCTGCGGAATATGAATATCTCAATCTGTTTGAATAAAAAACAGGCCACCAAACGATAGCCTGTTTCTCCCATAGCCTAATTTACATGCACCATGCTCTTTAAATACTCAGCGAGCATATATAATGGAACATTAATAAGCCAGTCTTCTTTTTTATAATTTGCCATGCTGCTTCGAACCGCCATGTCCGGCTGATATTTATCACAAAAAGCTTTCAGGCTCTTTGCACGAAGATTTTGTTCCGCTTTTACTTCAATCGGGATACAATCAAGATCTCCCTGCAGCATGAAATCAATTTCACCCGTTGAACGTTCTGTCGCAAAATAATAAAGTGGATATCCAGCTGCATGCAACTCCTGCGCGACATACTGCTCTGTGAGCGCCCCTTTGAACTCTTCAAAAATACGGCTGCCGTCAAGCAACAATCTGGCCGATAAACCGGCCTTCGCTGTTAATAATCCCACATCAAACATGAACATCTTGAAACTGTTCATCTCCATATATGCAATAAGTGGAATATCCGGCTTTGATACCCTGTAGCTTCTCAAAATCAATCCTGCATCTTCGAGCCATTGTATTGCCAGTTCAAAATCTTTAGCCGTGCTCCTTCACGCAGCGCACCATACATGAACTTTCGGTTTTCCTTCGCCAGTTGGGACGGAATGGAATTCCAGACCATCATAATACGCGGAACAACCTCTTTGGGAGCATGCTTGCTGAAATCTTCCTCATAGTACGTGAGAAGATTGTTCTGGATCTCACGAACTTCATACAGATCATCGGAATCAATATAAGTCTGTACCACCTCTGGCATTCCGCCCACATAGTAATACTTCTTTAATAGATCCACGTATTTTCCTGCATATGCATTGATCAGCTCATAGTCCTGGGTCTTTAGTGTTTCATACAGCCCATTTTCACCAACCGCCAAAAGAAATTCACTAAAACTCATTGGACAGAGTTTCAAAAAATCCACCTTTCCCACTGGAAAGGATGTTCCCTGATGCAATGCAACACCGAGCAATGAACCGGCTGCAATAATAGAATACTGTGGCGCGTTCTCATAAAAATACTTTAATGATGCCAGAGCCTTTGGCGCTTCCTGAATCTCGTCAAAAATAATCAGGGTATTCTCTGCCTGAAAACTTTTTCCGTATTCTATTTTAAATTGCCGACAGAATCCTCTTTAAATCAAAATCCAGTTCAAATACGTCCTTCATCGCCTTATTATTATCAAAATTGATATAGACTGTATTTTCATAGAATCTGGCACCAAATTCCTTCATGATCCATGTTTTACCGACCTGTCTTGCCCCCTGTATGATCAAAGGCTTTCTATTCTTTTTTCTCATCCACCGTTCCAACTTAGTAAACAGTTCTCTTTCCATAAAAAACCTCCTCCAAAACGCATATGTTTCCTACCGCCGTTTTAATTATAACATTTTTTCGGCTGTAATTCTAATTATTTTGACATTTTTTCGGACATTATTTTATAAATCTTAATATTTTTTCGGATGTTAATCTGGAATATAAAACACTTTTTTCGGCGCTTCCAGTATTTCAATTATAATCAAGAAACGTTATTCATATTCCGCAGCATGGGAATTTTCCATACTGCATATTCTTTTGCTATCATACTATTCAGTTTTCAAGGTACACACCGCACCTGCGGAAACTAAACCGTATCCCTTTGACAGCATACGATTCTCTGCATTGTTATTGCTGCTCATCCTTATTCTTTTCTTTCTCTGTCAAGCCAACTTTTCTTACATAATCCCGCATCTTTTCTTCCCTGGCATCAACCCTCTTTTTTAGAATTTCATACAATTCAAAAAGTAATTTCCAATCTTCCTCAAATTCTTCATCTTGCTTGTTTCCCGGCTTTTCCAACAGCAGCTCCCCCTGTGTATGGTCACTTATTTTTTAATGGCGGTGCCTTAACAGGGCACCACCAAAATAATAAATACACCTGGTATATTTATTTTGTCTGAACTACTCCATTCACAACCCAGATACCATCTGCATTTAACTGATATCCGTCAATTTCACAATTTCTTTTCATGGCTCCTCTGGTTCCATCAGAGACTGGGTTAAAGTAATAACACATTCCGTCGATCCAGTACCATCCGGTTACCATACGTCCCTGTGTGCCATCCGATACCGGGTTCAAATAGTATCTGTTTCCATCGACATCTGTAAACCAGCCTGTCACCATATAACCGGATTCATCAAACCGGAACCAGTCATATTCCTGCTGATCTTTGGTTTTATCCGCATATGGATTATAAATTGCTGCCCATTCAGATGCATAAGTACGAGTATCATCGCAGAACGTCCATTTGTGCTGCTCTGTTTCTGTCCATGTTCCTCGCACAACATATTCCGGCAGACTGCTGGCAGCAGGTGTTGTTCCAGAAGTGGCTACTGTCTTTGAGCTGTGGCTTCCGCCACCGCCACCACCTCCACCGCCGCTGCTGGAGGATGATGAATAGGTTGTCTGGTCGGATACTGTAATTTTTAATGTCACAACGGTGCTGTCTGAACCAGTCGCATCCGTTCCGGTAATAACCGCCTGAATTGTTCCCGTATACGGACTTACACATGCCTTTTTGATCCACTCCAGACCAGCATCCTGAACTGGCCTGATCGTTCCATCGGCAGATACCTGCAACACAGACGAATTGGAAGAACTGTAAGTAATCGGTCGATTTCCTGATATGTTGTTGCAATCACCTGTTTCTCCGGCATATCGCCAAATGTATAGGTTGGAGCGTTTCTTCTTCCGGTCATCGTGAGTACCAAATCCAGTGTTTCTGTTTCCGGCATCTCAATACATCTTGCAGCATAATTTAAAACCACCGTGGTTTCTCCCACCTTCTGACCGTCAACGGTTGTCGCAATCGCTTTGATCATCTTGGTTCCGGTATACGGCGCTACATGCTCAGCATCCTTAATCCACTGTGCATTTGGGTTCGGTGCCAGAAGACCGGTCTGGGAAATACTTGCCACATCCGTATCCGATACGGACCAGATCACCTCACGGTTATATGGCGTATGTAAAGCATCGGAATTGCAATCCGGCAATACGGTACAACTAAGCTGTACCGGCTCAAATCCAGTCCGCGTTTTCACTGCTGAATTAACATCACCCTCTTTAGTTGCTTGAAGATCAAATTTCACCTGCTTCTGGCCCATTCGAACACTTTCCGGGTGAATGGCGGTCTCATCCACAGTGACAAATTTCAACGTTACCTCGCAGTCTGCTGTCTGGTGTCCGTTCGTCGCATCCTCACTGGTAACGGTCACATGCTCTACTTGCGTTGCTGTTCCGGTAAGCTTCTCATAAGGATCCGCATCCCGCTTCTGATTATCTGCATTGATGACGTTCTGGATCCATGCCGGATTGTCAGCACCATTCGTATCATACTTTGCTTCCACTTTCAGCTCATGCTCAAAGCTTCCCTGCGGAGTGATTCTTTAAATACTGTTTTGGATTCTCATCCTCCCAACGCACATTCTGGGTAAAACTCTGAGCCGGTCTGAGACTTGCGCCAGGATCTGAGGTTCATCTGCAAAAATGGTTTCTGTCGGATTCTTCCGGTCTCCAGTGAGTTTTCTGGTAATGGTATAGGTAATATTGTTCTTGTTTAATTCCACTCCCTCAACGCGAAGCGTTGTCTCATCCACAATCTTAAAATCAACCGTAACGGTCACATTTCCGTAAACAGATTTATGATCCGGTGAGGTGTCTGCATTGGTTGAAGCTGTCAAAATTGCATTTTTGCTGGTTACCGTGGCCGGAATTGCGCTTAAGTAATTGTTATCCTGCTGCGCTTTTACCGCTTTATTTAGCAAGCCATTAATCCAACTACCAGCCATATTCGGTTTGATCTTTGCAGCCGTCTCCACATAACCTGCATCGGATGCATTTACTACAAGATCAGAATCGTCAATGCTCCAGCTGTGTGTTTTATCCGTACTTGCTCCGGTATCATTGTGTACAGCATTTACAGTAACCGGATTAACATTGATCGCGGAAAGATCATTTCCGGTATAAGTTGCAAGCTGATTGTTGTTGCCATCCAATACTACGGTCTGCACCGTCGGATTTTCCGGTCCCCGGTCCGGGTCTGTACCACATGGAACGTCACATTAGCCGGATCCATGGAAAGTTTTGAGGTTGTTCTGATGTACTCTACATCCAGCTCTGTGCTATGCTCTGGCATTTCAAACGTATATCCTCCACCGGTCTGATACGTCATATCCTGCGGATTTCCGTCCTCATCCGTATAGGTTGGTGGCTTTACGCCACCAGGTTCATTTTCATCCGTTACCATCTGATAAATGCTTCCATTTGTATTCTTGGCTGCGGTCGTTACATGGACCGTTTCTCCCGGTCTGACAGCAGCAGAACTATCTTTATCGATGATCCGGTAAAAACTGTTGGCACCTCCCCGGATATGCCGTAAAAGTAGCCACATCCTGATCAAATGTGCCATTGGAATTTGCTACATCTACACGCTAACCGATAATAA
>ENA-OQBJ01001090-OQBJ01001090.1-human-gut-metagenome-genome-assembly--contig:-NODE-1090-length-11595-cov-1.690705_pt1 | contig 11595 bp, 11 predicted proteins | sample MGYA00242743_ERZ504545 | MGnify/ENA primary metagenome ERZ504545 (study PRJEB26092, sample SAMD00036252) | human gut metagenome | host: Homo sapiens | study: EMG produced TPA metagenomics assembly of...
ACGGGAAATTGCTGTTTCAATGTATCCAAGTGCCTCAGCTTTTACCAGTCTTCCATTGCAAATGTCAATCACATCCCGCATAAACTCATCTGTAATTTCTTCCATGGTTTCTGGTCCATAAATCACATGGCTAGCATCGAAGTCAAGATTGTCCTGCATCGTTTTATAAGTTTTCTTATTTGCTGTAATTTTCATAACCGGTGCTACTGCATTTCCGGTTGGTGTTCCAAGACCAGTTGTAAACACAACAAGCTGGCATCCTCCTGCAATCAGTCCAGCTACAGATGCCGCATCGTTGCTTGGCGTGTCCATGATGATTAAACCTTCACCAGTTTCAGCTGCTCCGCATAATCGTATACCGCATTGATCGTACTTTTTCCACCTTTATGAATGCAACCCAGTGATTTTTCTTCCAGTGTTGTAAGACCTCCCGCAATATTTCCTGGTGACGGATTTCCATTCCGGATCTCCTGTCCGATTCTTCTTAATGATTCCTCATAGTCATACACAATTTTGTAAATTTTATCATGTACTTCTTTATTGGCAGCACGTCTTGCAAGAATATGTTCCGCTCCCAGAAATTCTGTCGTTTCACAAAGCACCGATGTTGCTCCCATTTCCACAAAGCGATCGCTCAACTCACCAACAAGCGGATTTGAACCTAGTCCGGAGGATGGGTCACTGCCGCCACAGTTTGTTCCTAAAATCAGCTCGGAGATAGGGAATTCTTCCTTCTTAAAAGTCCAGCCTCTGCTACCATTTCCTGTGCGTAACGAACTCCTTTTTCAACCGTTTTGATCGTACCGCCTTCTTCCTGAATAATCAGGGTTTTCAACGGCTTATTGGTTCTTTCACGAATTGCTTCTACTACCAGATCCATCTGGCATCCTTCACATCCCAAGGAAACAACAACGGTTCCGTAAATATTTGGATTTGCAGCATATCCTGCCAGAACATCCATAGTCAACTTCATATCCGGCGGTACCTGAGAACAGCCATTCTGATTATTAAAGGTAATGGCTCCTTCTACCTGAGAAGCAATAATCCTTGTAGTATCTGATGCACAAATACTTGCCGACAGAATAAGCACGTGATTTCGAATTCCTACCTTACCATCTGGTCGTTTATAACCCCAAAATTTCATAAGAATCCCCTCCTCAATCTACTTTCTTTTCTCTGATGCTTAAAACGTTGTGTGTATGAACATATGATCCGGCTGGAATATCACAGGCCGCTTCTCCGATGTACTCGCCATATTTAATAATTTCGCTTCTGGCTTTTATCGGAACTCTGGCAATTTTGTGATACATAGGAATATCCTCCAGCACTTTTACCTCCTCTGATCTTCCATTCACCTGATACACCGCTTTCGTTTCTTTCGAAAGCGGTTCAATTGCTACAATGACATTATCTTTTTCATTGATCAGCATTGCATTTCGCATAATTCCTACCTCCTTATTCTTGACAGATATCTATCTTGAGCATTATAGTTCTATAGTATAATATAAGTGTTATTTATAGAAAGGAATTTGCCATGACCAAAGACGAGCACCGCTCAACAGTACGTGTGTTATCTATATTGTTAGCATTATCAAACACCCCAGACGGACTGACACTTGCAGAGCTTTCCCAACAACTTGCTGCACCCAAAAGTAGTCTGTTCCCTATTGTACATACTATGGCTGACCAAAATTTTTGCTTCTTACAATGAGGTAACTCAAAAGTACAGTATTGGTTTAAATGCCTATCTGACCGGCATTGCTTATATGGAAACACATAATATATTTGAACGGCTTCAAGAAGAAATGAAGTCCATTGTTAATCAGTGCTCCGAGGTTTGTCAGCTTGGCATTCTGGATCATTCTGATGTTCTCTATCTTGCGAAAGTCGATTCCCCAGAACCAATCCGTCTGTCATCTTCTATCGGGAAACGCCTTCCGGCATACTGCACCAGCCTTGGAAAATCTCTATTATGTGAATGTACAAAAGAGGAACTGGAAGTACTTTTCCCCAATCCTCTGATTCCGTTTACACCAAATACAGTTAAAAGTGTGGATGAATTATACAAACAGCTTCTTGTGGTCCGCACTACCTCCATAGCCATTGAACGTGGGGAAACTCATCCAGACATCTCCTGTATTTCCACCCCACTGTTCCACAACGGAAAACCAGCTGCTTCCATCAGTGTCAGCATACCAACATTCCGTTTCACACCAGAAAAACAAGCACAAATCGAGCAGATTCTTATTTCTGCTAAACCACGTTTTTGAAAAAACTTTTGGAACAGAATGAGCGGATTTTTTAATATAACCACTCTGCAAAATAGTAAGAATTGCTGCAGGCCGCCTTTTACGAAAACAATTTTCTCCAAAGCCAGTCTGCAGCATATCAGTTAAATATCAACCATATAAGATGAATGATTAACCTAAATAATAAGCTTCAACAGCATTATGATAGAATACCATTTCTAATTCTTTTTCTGTAAATACATCGGATTCAATAATAAAATTATATAAATCTGCGTATTTAAACTTTGTCATAACGCATGGTGAATCGGTACCCCAGATAATTTTTTCGGTTCCAAGAACTTCCTTTGCCATGCTGATAAACTTTAACGCAGTTGGATATGGATATGCCTCTGGACTTACATTCCATGGAAGTGCTGATAAGTCAATCCATACATTTTTGTGTTTCAGATAAGGCAAAGCTTTTTCCAAAGCCGCTCCATCCTCTCTTCTTGGTGCCAGTAAATGGCAGACAACGATATTTAAATTAGGATATTTCTGCGCTAAACGGTCTACAGCCTCTACTTGACAGCTTTCCATGAAAGGACTGCCAATGTCAAGAACCAACGTTGCCTTCTCTACTTTTGAGATTTTTTCAAAAATTTTTCCAAAAGGTTCGCCGTCAATAATAAAATTCTTGTGATATCCCATCATACCACCTCCAACGCTCACCTCAAATTTAAATACTTTTGCATGCAGATCATTGATGAAATGATTAAGAATGGAATCTGCCTCCTTGCAGAAAGCATCCAGTGTTACAGCAGCCTTAAAACGATCCGGATATTTTTCCGCTGTTTCCATAGCATATTCATTCTGAAATCCGTAGAGGCTTCCCTGCAAGAGAATTGCTTTTTCGACATCTTCTTCATCCATAATCTTCAGCAATGTTTCGGCCATAAATTCTTTATCTCCGTATCCTTTCGGTATGATAGCCATTTCATCGCCATTGGCCCATCGACATACACCGTTTCCAATTGGTCTTAACTCGCCGCATTTCCCAAAACTTGCAATACGCTCAAAAATGTGTGCATGTGCATCAATCTTCTTCATAGTTAAATCTCCTTTTCATTGTTATTTAAATCAGGAATTGCTACTATCATTGTAAATACAAATGCTAACCCAAAAGCAACCACCAGTGAAATTAAAAACGGAACAAAGGCATGACTCATAAATACCGACAATGTCGTGAGGGCAGGCAATGCAAATGAAACGGCTCGGCATCCGAAAAATCCGGCTACGGCACTTCCGATGCCGCCAGCCACACAGGCACATGCCATTGGCTTTTTCAGTCTAAGGTTTACACCAAACATAGCCGGCTCTGTAATGCCAAGCAAAGCAGTTAATGCTGCAGATAATGCCTGGGATTTGAATGTTGCGTCCTTGGCCTTGACTGCCACTGCAAGAGCTGCGCCTCCCTGAGCAAAAATGGCCCCGCCGAACAATGCCATAATTGTGTCATAACCATATACCGCCACATTGTTCAGCGCAATCGGGAAGAGCCCCCAGTGAAGCCCCAAAATAACCATAAACGGCTGTAAAGCACCAATAAACATACCGGCCACCATGGGACTTAAATTATAAATCCACTCATATCCTTTTGCCAACCAGCCGCCAACAAAACTTCCAAGCGGTCCAAATACAAGAAGCGTAACAGGAACAATCACAATCACGCAAACCGGAGGCGTAAACAAATATCGAAACGTTTCCGGTATTACCTTATAACAGAACTTCTGAACAAAACTCATACAGTAAATAGCCAGAAGAATGGGAATTACAGAAGCAGAGTAAGTCACAGTTTTCAGAGGAATCCCAAAGAAGATGGCTGTTCCCTCTGTTGCCATAACTGTAGTCATACTGGGATGTAAAAGAATACACGCAACTAAAATTGCCGAGAACGGTTCTACATCAAATTTTTTTGCTGCAGTATAAGCTAAGAACAGCGGAATAAAATAAAAGAACGCGTCGCTCATGGCATTCAGAATATCATAAGTTGCTGTTCCATCTGTAACTATCCCATTTGCAACCATAAGTACCAAAATACCTTTTAATATTCCCACAGAAACCATGAGATTAATAAAAGGAAGAAACAAAGAAGATAGCAGATCAATAACATGCGCTACTCCTTTTTTCCATATGTTTTCACTTTTATTGCTTGAATCTCCCATAGAAATTTCCTCCCACCGTACAACGACGGTACAACAGTAATAAACGTGTTTTCCGAGTTTTATTTTGCAGTTGCCGACCAGAATGTTAAACTACAGATTAAGTTACAAAGTCTTTAGCATTTTTGAAACAATTCACATCCACCCCTCCTTATTCGTTCTTATATAGGAACGCTATTTTTATTTACGAACGTTCATGGTTACATATTACTACTATGTCATAAGTATGTCAATTCTCTTCCAGTTTTCTTTTTTATTTTGTGCAAAACAGCCAGTTTTTCTCGTTAAAATTTTATACATTATCCAAACACTTTTGTTTTCCATTCACTATAATATCTGTACTCTTTACAATGTTTCTTCTGTAAATGAAACCAGGACGCAAAACATTATCATATAACAAAATTCTGCGCCCTGTTAAAATTATCATATCTAATTTCTATATTTTTTGTTTGCAATTCCTGTACTATTACCGTTTACTCATAATAAATTACTATTCAGAGACTAAATTCCATTCACCCATACTCACCTCAAAATTTCCACTATAAATAATAGGATTTCCCATTACTGCCCTTTGATTATACGCCTCATAACGGCTCAGTGCTTCAGTTCCACCCGGCATATACTTTGCCAGTGTATGAAACCGGTCAAAATTATAATACCGCGTGAGTGCAGCCGGTATCCCCTTATAGCGTTCGTTCTGGTATGTTTCAACAATCCCGTTTATCTCACCTCCAGAATAGGTATATGCCAGGTCAGAATAGCCGGAAGAAGCGCTGCGAAGCAGGCTGTTTGGATAATACCAGGTATATCTTCCACTGGTTGTGTCTGGGTCTCCGTAAATTTCGGTCTTATGCGGCAGGCTCTGGCAGGTCGCAAAATCATATTCGGATTTTTCGTCTGTCATCACATTAAAAGCATAATCATATTTCATCGCGATCTGATCAAATGCCACATCCACATCTTTTACTGTGATCTCCCAGTCCCATACTCCCTCGGTCTCCCCGCGGTCTTCTCTTCCCATGGATGCCAGAATGGAATACATATAGAGCATCTGCCAGTCCAGCCGGAGCATACACTCCGTATCTTCATTGCTGACTAGGATCTGTTTACTCACATATTCCTCAGCATCTTCATACCAGCTTCCCTCTTCATCTTCATGTTCGATTTGGTATTCCCGTAATCCGTATACAGTAATGGAACGCTGCAGCATGTACTGGGTCTCATAGTCATACGCTTTCTGCAGCAGGTACAGAAGCGTATCCCGTTTTATCTTCAGGATCCGATAATCGCTCTCCGTCAAAACCACATCATTTTTGATGGCATTTAACATCATGGCATTGGAAACACCACCTGCTGCTGCGCTCGTATTAAGTGATCCAATAAATGCCCCGTCATAATTTCCATCCAAGCCGCCCAGATGTGTGGCCCCATTCATAAATGCAAAGCAGGCCGCCAGCTGCTCCATTCCCCAGCGTTTTCTCTGGGACGGATGCCGCTTTGCTCTGCCTCATATATTTTGGTAAGCCATTCCCGTTCATCAATCCCGGGAGAATATGTACTCGTAGCAGATCTTAAACCATTCCTTGTATTATCCGTACTGACGGTTCCTCCGTTTCGGATTGCCAGGGACCAAATGGTACCCCGAAGGGCCGGGCTGTACTCTTTTATATTGATGCCATAATTGGATAGCATGCCACGCTGCGCCGGCAGGTAGTAAGCTTCGTAGGCGGTCCGGCTCTGCAGTCCGGCAAATTCATCTGGGTAATTCATGTAAGCGGCATGCCATGCATTGATCAGGGATGCGCGGTTGGAATATAAAGGCTGGTTTATCATACTCGGCTTTGTGTCTGTTTCCTTGCGGTATCCGCTTTCAATGGAAGACATATCAATAAACTGCTGGAACGCTCCATAATGCGCCTGATTATAGGAAACGCAAAATTTCAAAAAATCCACCAGGGAATACCCGATATCGAACTGGTAGCAGCCATACGCATATCCACCATCGCTTCCGGCCAGGTTAAACCGTTCCCTTCCGGACTCAAATACCGTCCAGCCGGTCCAAACCGTTCCTCCCGGCACTTGCATGACAATCCCATTATCAGGCCCATACCCGGAGGAATCCGCAAAAAAAGCATCATCTGAGGAATCATCGGTACTTTCATCAAGCAAATTTAGATACGGCCGGAAAAAATAAACCTGTTTTGCCGACCGGTAGCCGGTATTTGCCAATGGTTCATACACCGTGCCGTATTTTTCCCCCTTTGCATGGATCACCTGCCATTTCCCGCATACATCATCATGTGATTACCAGATGGCCGCCCATACCAGATCACATCTCCGGGCTGGAGATCTGCTTCTTCTATAAACTGTTTGTTTTTCGTTGCAAAATCCTTCCACCCAACCGTTGTCATGCACCACTGTGCTCCCATGATAGCCTTTAAGTCAAAGCCGGCCTCCTGGTAACAGCGTGCAACCATGGAAGAACAGTCCCAGGATCCTCCAGGGTTCTCTTTGCCTGGCTGTAAGACCAATTCAAACGTGACCGCGCTATCGCAACTGCCCGTTCTCCGATTTTATTATAGGATGAAATATCTCCATAAGCCCAGAAATCACTTCCCGTGTTGAACTCCATATTGAACATACTCTTCAGTGCATATTTCATGTGGTATACCGATGCAATACCAATTCCAACCGTTCCTAATGCAACAAGCACCACACTGATTATCACAAGCCACTTTAATTTTTTTATCATTCGTCCGAATATCCGTTTTTTCATAACCGTCTCCTACCTCTAACGCGCAGGAACATCACCTCCTGTCCTTCATTTTTCGATCATCGCAAAGCAGATTGTCCTTTCATCCCTGCTTCCATAACTGCAAGTCACCAGTGCAAGCATTTTCTTTTGAATTGTCTCTTCCGGCAATCCATTCCATGAATTGCGACACCATTCTTTGAAAAGTAGCTCTTCCTTCACCATTTGCGAAGGCTCAAAACTTTTTGCTGAGCAAACAATGGTTCTGATCACGCTGTATCGCTCTTCCCTGTCTGGGAAATATAAATAAATTGATTTGTGGTCATTCAAATAATCCGCATCCGTATACCGGACGATATCTTTAAACATCGTCCCATTGCGCATATGGTGTCCATAAAGTACAACTAGATGATCCTCTGCCGCAGAGGAATTGGATCCATCTAGCATAATGGCACCAAATTCCCGCTTATTGCCCTCTGCCGAATGCGTCATATAATATTCGTTATCATCGGCCCGCCAGCAAATGGGATAATCGATAGCTGTCCCAGGAATCTGTATCCAGCCAACAATATCCGGGTTGATACTCTTTAAGACTTCAAAATCTATCGGTGAAGTATAAAGCACCGTTTCTTCCCTGGTTGCTCCATTCCCCTTACGCCCCTCCTCTTCTGATAGGTTTCCTTCATTTCCGGGAAATGCTGCCTGTTTCAAATGCTCCTGTTCCATGCGCGCTCTATATAAGGAGACGATCCCTGATAAACACAGATACCTGCTGCCAGGATCAACGACATGGCAACAGTCTTTCTAATCATTGCATAACCCCCTCCAGTCAACCGGCGTATACTGCTTTTCTTTATGAAATGGAACTTTGTATGTTTCCTCTTCCTGATGTTCTCCTGTACGGTATATAAGGAATGGAATATATGGCACCTTGTTCTGTTCCTTCACATACAGGTCCATTCGTATCCAGGGCCGCACCGGTCTCTGAAGTGCCTGAAGAAATTCTGAGTAATGAAGCATGATATAATCCTGTGTAGAGTTCATCAGAAACGGAACAGACTCAAAAGCATAACCGGTGCCGAATGCTGTCATTGTCGGTGCCACCTTTTTTGCAAGTAAGGCCATACCCATGGCTGCCTGATCCGTGATGTGCTCCTCACTGCCCCACTGGTTATATAAAGTTCCTTCTTTCAGATAGCTCCCGTCAGCCAGTTCCTCCCTGTCATTCATCAGCATGATCATAATGGTATTCTCTCTGGCGGCCGGCGGGAGCCGTACATAATCCCTTGCCCGGATAAGGCCGCCCATATCGGAACTCAAATTTTCAATCAGGACCGTAAGCTCACCAACCATAAATACGCATCGGTAAACTGTACCAATTTCTGCAACGTCCTGTTCTTCAAACAGCGGAATGGCATACACGGATGAAACCTTTACATTTTCCCTGGTAATACCCAAATGATAAAGAAAGACTCCAAACTGATCCCGGAAGTATAGCTCCGGGAATAAAAATGGAATTTCCTGTTCAAAATCCTGATGGGAATTGCAGGAGAGGCTCATTCCATTCCTCAACCCCTCCAACGCATACGAATTATTCTTTCTGATCTGTTCAAACAGATCCATTCTCTTTTTCAGAGCATACTGCCTGCTGTATTCTGTTCTGGATGTTTCCAAATGATTTCTGCAGAAATCCGATATTTCTGTCATACAAGCTAGGATTTCTTTCTCTCCGGCCTGCTCCTGATTACTGCACTGCTCCTTTAAAACATGCAAAAAGAATTCTGCATCTCGATAAAACTGTTTCTTTTCATAGCCAAACGCATCACATTCTTTTACCTTTCCCAGGGCCTGTTCCATTTTTTTCAAAGTTACAGAAGCATCTGAATCCTGTTGCCTGCAGATAAAGGACAGAAATGGCAGCAGCGGCTGTTGATAACGTTTTATGGATCAAATTTTAAAAGATCTGTCTGCTGAAGATCATCCGCAGGATCATTGCTGAAAACAAACACCACATTGATTGCCTGATGCAGGGAGATTTGCCGCATCCGGCGGTTTACCTGTGCATACGCATTGCATTTAAAAAGTAATCCACCATGCGTACTTACCCGCTCTGTTCCCATATCAATCTCTATACAAAGTGGACGTTCTTCTAAGTGATCCGTGCATCGGTATGACAATTTTAGATCTGCAAAGATATCTCCACGCTTCTTCGCCTGGCCGCTATACTCCCGCATCATTTCAACTGAATACGGAACTTCAAACTCCAGCTGCGTCCATTTCTCTCTATAATCAGAGAGTACCATTTTCAGCGCCGCTGCGATCTCTGCTTCCTTATGCGGGGATAATTCCATATTTGTCCTGCCTGCAGCATACGTATCCAGAACCGAAACCATGTTTTGAACGGTTTCTCCTTGGAAATATTCGTTTATCAATTCGTAAAGATGCTTCTTTCCAGCCTGAGTAATGGAATACAGCCCTTTCTCCCGCGCTCCCCTTTGTTCCTGCATTTTTATCCAGCCCCGTTCAATGCACGTTTTGACCGTCCGCTGCCCCATGCTTCCAGTTTCCTGGATACACGGATCAATATGCTGAATCAAGAATAGGATCATCTTCCGCCTAAGGCGCTTATATTTTAAGAGCAGGGCCAGAATTAAAATCACCCTTGCATCTGTTCGGCCGGGCCTGGAACTTGCAAATACACTATTTTTTAAAATCTCATCGTAAATCATTCGAAGATGTAACATGTACCACCTCATCTACTCTCATTTATTTCTAATTTTTTCTCATACATATTTCATGGGGCCTGGCTTCTGGATTTTTCAGCTCTAAAAATATCCTTTATATGTAATTCCTTTTTATGGGTTTAAAAACATTATTTCAGGCTTCTATAGGTTTTTCTTACTGTATAAGCTCCATGTGCATGGCGCAGTTTCTTCTGTTGTACATGGCACAACATAATTATGCCATGCACAGGCCGCAGCGTTTTCCACCTGGATTACGCCACGCACATGGCACAAAATCCGCCCCATATCTTTCAAATCCAGTATCGTTTTATCACTGGCATCCTGCATCCGCTTTCAGACAGCAAATGCGCATACCGGCTCATTAATATCTGATCCATTTCATCAATGATATGACGGTTTCTGGTATCGACTATCAACGAAAAACTGCTTGCCTCCAGCGCCACCAACTTTGCATTAGAACGTATAAAAATCGGTTCTGTTAATGCCTGCACAATGGTATATCTCGTTGCCAGAAATAGATCTGACAGTGCATTTTGTGGGATCAAATCTGGAGAAATTTCGTAACACATAAAGGTCTGATCCTTCTTCTTTTCTTCCAAATCAAATGGCGAAAACTCGCATGACAGGAAGGTCTTTCGGCACAAAAAATCTCCATTCTGACATTCGCGTGATGTGCCAAAAGCATATTCTACATTTACATAATGTCGGTACAGCTTTCTTATATCTTCCGATAACAGCAGAGGTTCTTTGCTTGTGACATAGCGCTTATATAGTGCTGTCACGGAATACACATTACTGTTATCGGGAGCAGTTTCTTTCACTATATCTGCCATTGGCTGCAACTGGTCTGTCCCCTGGACGGCATTATAAAGAGCCGATAACGAATAAACTTTTACCTTTGGCCGGATATATCCAAGTCCGTTCATGGAAAGGATACGCCACACAAGGTATACCGAATATGTATAAATTGGCCGCCGGATCACATGAAGCAGATACTCAAACACAAGTGGTTTGATCATCTTTTTGTTCAGAAAATAGGCACATCTTCGTGACGCAACCGTTATGAATAGCCCTTCCTGCCTTCCCGCTTCGCATAATCCATGGTCAGCCATTCTTCCAACGATACTACGGTGGAAAACGGCAAAAAGTCTTCATTGTGTATGTCTATCACATCCCCGTCTTCCACAATCAGCGCGCCTTCATCTGTCACAAATGCCATTGAAACCTTTTGAGATTCCTCATTTTGTGCTGTATTTTTATCCGATCCTGCTTCTGTCCCACTCTCCGATGTCTGACTTATATGGTCAGAACCTGGTGAAAAATCAAGCATATACTCTACATTTTTCGGCACAGTTTCTGCTGTTTTCGGTAACCGGAATGGAACTTTTTCTCCGGGAAACACCCGCTTTTCTCGGATTTCCATATGTGCCTTGGGATCATTTTTTATCGAATCCAACGGCAATTTATGATTATTTTTTTGAGTGTCCGGAACGGGCTTACTGGAATTTTCCGGGCAATTCAGTCCCGAAGTTTTCTCTTCTTCCTTCGCTTCATGCCCTAAAAAACCTGCACTCATGCTCGCCTGACTCATCAGTTCCTCCAGTGATAAAGCCGGCCTGTCGCTGTATATAGGAACCAATATTTTCTTTTTA
>ENA-OQBJ01001091-OQBJ01001091.1-human-gut-metagenome-genome-assembly--contig:-NODE-1091-length-11593-cov-2.760422_pt1 | contig 11593 bp, 17 predicted proteins | sample MGYA00242743_ERZ504545 | MGnify/ENA primary metagenome ERZ504545 (study PRJEB26092, sample SAMD00036252) | human gut metagenome | host: Homo sapiens | study: EMG produced TPA metagenomics assembly of...
GCGTCGGCTGCGTCAGGTGAAGTTCCTCCGCCGCCTTGGTGATGTTCTCATGCCTGGCTACCGCCATAAAGTACTGCAGTACGCGTATCTCCATTCTCCCACTCCTCCATCATCTTCTATGATTGGTGCACCTCCTCTATTATATATAAAAGGAAATGAAATAGACGAGGGGGGGAACGGAACGTCTCTTCCGTCACCACCCTATAAAATCAAAAAGGCCCTCTCCGCGAGAGCCTTTTTTCATCAGAGACTTTCCTCCAAGATTTCAACGACTTCCTTACGACTCAGCACCTTGTAGCCGCCCTCGAGTAGGAGCGTAGCATCGGCGATGCCATCGATCATATCTTTTGTCGCGCCGAGCTCGGAGATCTTCATGGAAAGCCCAAGTTCCTTCATCCAATCTTCCATGGCCTTGAGGCTTCCTCGGCAATCTCTTCATCTTTCTTGCCTTCCGGGTTGACCTTCCAGACTTCAATGGCGAAGCGCTTGAATTTCGGCAGGCCGTACGGCAGGATGTAGCGGTAGTACGGCAGTGAGACAGCTGCAAGCGTCATGCCGTGCGTCGCATTCGTATAGGCGCCGACGGCCTGGCCGAGCATGTGGACCATCCAGTCCGTGCTTTTCCCCTTGGCAATCAGCGTGTTGAGCGCCCAGGTCGCTGTCCACATCAGGTTGCTGCGCGCCTCGTAGTCCTGTGGGTTTTTGTTGGCAATGCGGCTGGCGTGCAGGACGGAGCGCATCAGGCCCTCGCTGATGTAATCGCTCGTGTTATCATCCTCACCGGAGAAATACTGCTCGCAGATGTGATTGAAAATATCGTAGATGCCTGCTACCATCTGGCGGTGCGGCAACGTCATCGTGTACCGCGGGTTCAGGATGGCAAAGCGCGGGATGATCTTCTCGTCTGCGAAGACGTGACCTATTTTCTGCTTTGTCTCCGGATTGGTGATGACACAACCTGCATTCATCTCCGAGCCCGTCCCGACCATCGTCAGCACGCAGCCGACCGGCAGCGTCTCGCAGGACGGCTCCTCAAAGCGCACGAAGTATTTCTCCCACGGGTCTTCCTCGCAGTTGACCGAGACGGACACCGCCTTGGCGTAATCGCAGACCGAACCGCCGCCGACGGCCAGGAGCAGATCCGCCTGATGCTTGCGCGCGATCTCGATGCCTCATAGAGCTTCGCGAGCGTCGGATTCGGCATGACGCCCGCGATCTCTGCCACATTCTTGCCCTGCGCCTCGAGGATCTTGATGACATCATCGTAGATGCCGTTCTTCTTGATCGAGCCGCCGCCATAGATCAGGACGACGTTCTTGCCGTACTTCGGCAGTTCCGTCTTCAAGTAGTCCAGCGACTGATCGCCAAAATAAAGCTTTGCTGGATTGCAGTACGTAAAATTTCCTAACATAGTATTTCTCCTTCTAACATAAGGCGTCAATCCTGCGGATACTCGGCTTCCGTGACGGGCTCGCACCACTCGTTGCTCGTCTCCGTGCCCGGGATCTCGAACGCGAGATGCGAGAACCAACTGTGCCGCTTGGCGCCGTGCCAATGCTTGACGCCTGCAGGGATCTCGACGATGTCGCCTGGTGTGAGGCTCTGCGGTGCCTTGCCTTCTTCCTGATACCAGCCCTCGCCATCGACGCAGATGAGAACCTGGCCGCCGCCCTGCGCAGCGTGGTGGATATGCCAGAAATTGCGGCAGCCCGGCTCGAACGTGACGTTGCAGATGACAAGCGCTCGCCCGGCTTCGACAAGACGTTCAAATACGACCGCCCCGTGAAGTACTTGGCGTAGGCATCATTGGGCTCGCCGAGTCCGAAGAAGCCGCCGCGCCCCTCTGCATCCGTTGCATCGGCGTAGACTTCCTTGGCCACGGGGAAGGCAGCCCAGGCATTCGGCCAGCCAGCGTAGAAGGCCAGATGCGTGAGCAATGCGGCCATCTCCTCTCTCGTGACACCGTGCTGCCGCGCCGTCTGCAGGTGGTAGCGCAGTGCGTCACCAGCAGTGCCCTTGCCGACAAGCGCCGAGACCGTCGCGATGCTGCGAAGCTTCGGCGAGAGCTCATTTTCCTTAGCCCACACCTCGCCAAAGAGCACATCATCGTTGAGCGCCGCGAACTGCGGTGCAAAATCGCCCAATGCCTTGCGTCCTGCTGTCTGTTTTTCCATGACAAATCCTCCTGTCTCACGACTTCATCTTTTGCTATCATCATAGCATGGCACGTGTACCATGTGAAATGCTTATCAAAAATCATCTGTCATTCTTAAAATGTATTCCACATAGACCAAAGAGAAAGCCCTGCCTGTTCCAGTTGAACCAAAACAGACAGGGCTTTCTTGCGGAGATTCAGAAAGGATTGTGTTCTTCTTCGCCGACCTCATTGCGAAGCAGGTGGTCGAGGCTGTAGCGGCCCGGACCGGCGAAGACGACGCCGAGGTAGAAGACACCTTCCTCAAAGGGGCGCGAGACCTGCAGGAGCGGTGCGCCGGAGGCGAGCTCGATGGAAGTCGCCATCATGAGGTTACCGACGAGGAAGAGGGCCATCGGGCGGTAGAACAGGCCGAGCAGGATGAAGAGTCCGCCGAACGTCTCCGCCAGGCCGGAAAGCAGTCCGAAGAACGTCGGGAAGATATGGATGCCGAGTGCACCCATCATCGAACCGAGTGCCGTCCACCCCTCAGGGCCGCTCAAGAGCTTCGGCACGCCATGCCAGATGAAGGCAATACCGATCAAGATGCGGAAGACGAGCAAGCCGATGTCCTTCTTCGACACGATGATGCTATTGATGTACTGCAATGATTTCATGGTGATCTCTCCTTGTTTCTATCACAATATCTAACGGATATTCATTATCTACTTATATGATATATGAAATATGTGATAGGCACAAGAGCGATTTTTTCATTTACCAGGTATCGAACGCTTGCGTATTGCCGTTGCATAAGGCAATACAGCTGGATTCATCTCTCTCATCCTTGCTCCACGGCTGGAAATCTCAGCAGCTCCGTGCTATGATGACTTCAGGAATACACAATCCATCAGGAGGTTCTTTATGTTTATGCCAAAATTGATTGCATCCGATCTCGACGGCACGCTTCTGCAGGATCATGCCCGCCGCATCGATGAGCAGACGCTCCAGCTGATAGAACGATGCCTCGATGCCGGGATATCCTTTGCGGCTGCATCGGGGCGCCAGTATCAGAACCTGCGCCATCTCTTTACTCCTGTGGCAGACCGCATCGACTATGTCTGCGAGAATGGCTGCCTCGTCTTCGCGGGGAACAAGATGATCCATCGTGATACGATGCCGCGAGAACTCGGCGACGCAATCATCGATGCCATTCTCGCCACGCCGCATGCCAATGTCATGGTATCGAGCATCGACAGCAGCTACCTGCTTGTTGGCAACGATGCCTTCTATCATCATGTCCGCGACTACGTCGGCAATCAGGTCACCCTGACCACGGATATCCATAAGATGCCAGAGCCTTATTTCAAGATTTCCCTCTTCGACGACCTCTATACCGACGGGCGCCCGTCCATTGACAGCCAGCCCTTCCGCGAGCAGTTCAGCAGTGACTGCCACGTCGTCTACGGCGGCAACGGCTGGATTGATTTCATGCCCAAGAACACCAACAAGGCCACCGCTCTGGCACATCTCGGTAAATACCTCGCCATCGGGTCCCAAGACATCATGGCCTTTGGCGATGAAGAAAACGACAAAGAGATGATGCAGTATGCGGGCTTCCCCGTCGCCATGGCGCAGGGCAATCCCGAGATCCAACGGATGGCAAAGCTCACCGCCAGAACCGTCAGTGAAGTCCTGAAAAAAGTGCTTGATGCATGACAAAAAATGACAGAGCCCCGCCTGTTCTATCCTCGCGACAGGAACAGGCGGGGCTTTGTCTCAGGCAACAGAATAAAGAAGCGAACGGTCAAGCTAAGTACAGCCTCTTTGAAGAATAGACCTCATATGATGTTTTGTAGTCGAGGCACTTCCCAGGACGTAAATTCAGCTCGTGATATTTCATAATCATCCTCCAGTTTCCAGACATCTATCCCGGTAAACGGGTCAGCCTTATGTCCGATGAAACCATCAGGCACTATATCCAGGTCAATTCCGCCGTGTAACTGACCCAAGCATATACCACATGACCGCCTAAATAGCCAATCTCACCGCTTTCCTTTCGCTGTGAGAACATACCGTGCGCGTGTTCTTTCAGTTCTCCTTCGTCATCGGTTACGATATTCCCTAGCAGTGAAATCATTTCTAACATACCTTCGCATTCATGGTGCAGGAAATCCTGCCTTTCCGGGATAAAGGTGGCAACCGCTGCTTTGCCGCAGGCACCAATGCCCTGAAAGGTTCCGGATTTTATGGAAAGTTCTCGGCAGACTTTGCGTATGCCGGATAAAATCTCATCTCCTTTATCCATACGAATATAAACTCGATTGCTTGTTTTCCTATATTCCATGACAACCCTTCCTTTTATTTTTCATGGAAAAATTCGATGATTCCTCCGACCTCTCCCTGCACAAAGACAATGCGCAAGGGATTTCCGCCTTGCCGCAGCAACGAAATGCCGCATGATGCAATCCCCGAATCAAACGCATACAATTCCCAAAAATCAATCAATAATTAAGCATCTGCCCGTTTTACGCGGTTTTGCATGAGGGCAAGCTCCGTCAATATGCCCCAAAATCACAAACACCCGACAGATATAATTTCCCGGCACCTTCCACTCCCGCAAAAGGGTCTCCCCTTCTTCGGTGGCAAAGGTTTCCTCGGCTCGGGAAATAATGCAGGAAGCAATCCCCATCTCCGTAGCCATCAGCACCATATTTTCCGCCGCGCAAAAAGCGTCTGCTATGCTGAAAGGAAAATCGCGCGGCCCGAACACGGCCACTGCCGCCGGAGCACCGTAAAATCCGTCTCTTATGGTCGGATCATCTATTACGCTAGGCTGTTCCTCCGACACATGGCCGCCCAATAGCTTACTGCGGTCAAAGGGCAGGAAATTCAGCCTGCCTATTTTCCGTGTGAGATGTTCACGCCTAATGCCCACTAGCATACTCCGCTGGCCACCTCCAGCACTGGGGGCATAAAGCCCCGCCGTGATAATTTTTTCCATCTCTTCATGGGTAAGCTGCACTGCCGTATATTTCCGAATGGAACGGCGATTCTTCATCAACTCCAAAATATCCATAAAACACTCCTTAATCCCGCAACAAACCTTCTACGGATTCTGCCCAGCACTGTGGGTCGGCGGCATAGAAGTCGCCCTTATTGGTGCTTGCGGCAACAGCCGGACAGCCGCGGCACCATGAAAGCAACTTGCATTTGCTGCATTTTCTGAAGCTGCCATACTCCCGATAGACCTCCATGTTACCTGTCCAAAGGTCTTTTAGCCTGTCGTCAAATGCATTGCCCACTTTGCTGTCCTGCACGCGGCGGCAGGCATATACTTCTCCCGTGGGCAAAATGGTTAAATGCCCGTTGCCGCAGTTGCAGCCGCCGTAAATCAGCTCCGGCTCGAAATCGTCAGGAATCTGGAATCGTCCCTTTTCGTAATCAAAAAGCGTCCACAGATGATCCTTGCGATTGAAATAGGTCTCACAGCCGCTTGCTTCATAGCGGCAAAATATTTTATCACAATATTCCATCAATTTACGATACCTTGTGGGGGAAATGCTGATCTCTTTCTCCTCTCCCGTTGGACAGTAGCGGGCAAAGGCGTAAACTTTTACTCCTGCCGCCACCACAGCTCAATAATGGCGGGCACCTCATCTATATTTTTCCCCGAAACCGTTGTCATGACTATCGAGCGTATTCCCGCCCGATTCAGCACGGGAATTTTTTCTAAAGTTGTCTTGAACGAACCAGGTTTTCTGAACCAATCATGCGTTTCTTCCTTGCCGTCTATAGACAGCTGATAACGTACGCAACCGCAGTCTTTCAGCCGCTTGGAAACATCATCGTCCAAGTGGAAGGGATTGCCCATGATGGTGAAGGGGATCTCATTTTCTTTGAACTTTTCCAGCAGACTCCAAAAATCCGGGTGCAGGATAGGGTCACCACCTGTCAGATAAAAATAAGGACGGCGACCGTATGCCTCGCAAAACTCCAGACAATTAGCAAACACAACGTCCATCTGCTCCCGGCTCATCCGGTCAAGGGCTTTACCTTCGTTTTCTGCAAAGATGTAGCAATGTTTGCAACGCTGGTCGCACTCATCGGTGATATGCCATTGGAATGAAAAATACGGCTGCATACAGCCACCTTCCTTATTTTTGAAATTTAACGGCGAAGATCACTTGTCGCTGCTACCGCAGGCAGAACCACAGGCGGCAGTGTATACCTTATCTCCAGAGCCGCAGGAGGAACCACAAGCCGTCGGCAGAGCCTTGTCGCCGCTGCCGCAAGCAGAACCGCAAGCCGTCGGGCTTACTGCTGTGCCTTCTTCGTGTTCCATGCTGCCAAATTAGAGAGTGCCATAATACATCTTCCTTTCAAAAATTGTAGATGTTTAACGCTTACGGGTACATCATATCAGTTGCTGCAACATTTGTGAAATGCTTTTATCGCATTATTTATGCACAAATCGTATCAATCATGTTATAATCTCCACGAGGTGATTGTCCATGAATACACAACAACTTGAATGCTTTGTCACCTTGGCGAAAAACCTGAACTACGCCAAGACTGCCGAAGATCTTTGCCTTTCCCAGCCCGCCGTTTCGAGGCAGATTCAGAGCTTGGAAGCCGAGCTTAATACGAAACTCTTTAACCGCACTACTCGCTCCGTCAGCCTCACTCAAGTCGGGTTTCAGTTTTTGGCGGATGCCCAACAAATGCTGTCCATCTATTATCATTCCCTTGAATGGATTTCCACTTTCCACAAGCATAAGCGCACGGTATTGCGCATAGGCTATGCCGATTCCCATGCCAACTGGCTTATCAGTAAGATCTTGTCCGGTGTCTTGGCCGAGAGGGACAATATCGTGCCGGAACTCACCCTTGACCAAACCGATGCCAATCTGCATCGGCTGGCCGTCAGCAGCTTGATTTGGTGGTAGGCATGAAGGATGCCAAATTCACGGCCGATGACATCGCCTTTCAAAAACTGCATGATGATGGTTTTGTCTGCGTTGTACATAAAAATCATCCTTTAGCCCAAACGTGCAAAAAGAGACGCCAAAAAAGCGTCTCTTCCAAAATTTTTTGGCCGTATCGTCAAATCATTGACATCCCGCCGTATTTGCTGAAGCACGTTTTTTCCCGTGGTCATCGCATCGTGCCTGTCAATGACGAATTGGACAATATTGTCTGTTCCACCACCAGCGAAGCCTATAATCTCACTTTAGCGGGAGTTGGCTTTTCCCTCATTCCTGAGCATTTGGCGCTGCCGAATAAGGAACTGGTATTTTTGCCGTGGGAAGAATCCCCCCGAGCCCCGATGGGTATCTATTATCACAAGCAAGCAGCCGTTGATAAAAACTCGGCTATTTACAGATGGATCTGCGTAGCTAAAAACTGCATAGAGGAAGCCATGCCCTGGCGATGATTTGACAATTCGCCAGGAATGCCCCGCCTGCTCGTATCATAGGGATGGAACAGGCAGGGCTCTCTGTCAAGAAGACAGCGAATTACTCTTACGCAGTCTCATCGGCCTGTTTCCTGCGCCGCATGTAGAGGAAACCGCCCGCGAGCAGCAAGGCCAGGACGATGATACCGACCGTCAGGGCGATGTGCGCCTGGTTGTAGATGCGGTAGCTCGCCTGCATCCTGACGTCTTTGCCTCCGAGATGGTCTTCTTGAGGTTCCAGGTCAGGCTCTTGCCGTCACCAGCGACGATGTCTGCATTCTGCGTCTCAGGCTTAGCGGGCAGGTTCAGCGTGAAGTTGTACTGGACCTGGTCGAGCATGCCCTGTACCATCTTCTTGCTCTCAGGGTCCTGCGCGCCCATGTCCGTCTCCTCGCCCTTGGCGAAGAGATCGAAGGTGTAGGCGTCGTAGAACCACGAACGCGTGACGGTGACGCCTGCATTGCGGCCTTCCATCGCCGTGAACATATCGCCGCCCTTGGCAGACAGCGTCGCGATATCCGGATAGGACACCTCGATCTCATAGCCCGTCATATCGCCGTCCTGGACTTCCTTGACGACGGCAGCGGGATTCTCCTTGATGAATTCATCTTTTGAGCCCTTCAGAGCCTCTGCGGCAAACATATTGCCGACCATCCGCGTCACCATCGTGCTGGATCCATCTTCCCTGATGGTAACCGTCTCTTCCGCCTTGATACAGCCTGCAGCTGCCAGGGAAGATACGACCAGCAGCAAAATCAAAACCCATCGTTTCACATGACTCACTTCCTTCTCGCCTGCTTATCGCCATACACCTGTCATCCTTGCCATTCCTGCCATGCTTGTCATGCAGGCCAGTCACAGCACTTCACTGATTTTCACTGTCCGTACATTTTCAGCATGAATACCTTGTCACCTGCTTCGAATCCGGTCTTCGCTCCCGGCCTCACGATGGCGAGTACCTCATTGTCTCCCATGGCCAGCAATTGGACGCCTGTCTGACCATCAAACAATTTATCGGCACTCATGAGATCGATGATTGAGCCATCTTTCTTGTTGAAGATATGGATCCGGCGGATGTTGCCGTCAAAGACAAAGATGTAATCCTCCGTGACCGCGACATCAAAGGCACTGGCCAGGAAGCCAGGCTTCCGCGCTCATCATGCTTATTGCCGAGAACATACTGTGGGATGCCATCGAGGCTGTAAACCGCCACAGCACCGACACTCATCTTGCCATCGAGCGTAGTGCCGTACATATAGACATTCGTGCCATCACACGTTATGCCATTCGGATCCTGAAGCAGTTTATTGCGTTCTTGCGGGATCACGACATTCATCTCGCTGCCGGCTTTCCCGTCCGCCACTGCATAGCGCACGACTGCAGCACTTGACGCAAACGAGAGGACTTCCTCCTTGCCGGGGACACCGAGCATGCCATTTATGCGCTGCTCAAAGAAGGGCGTGGCCGTCCCATCTGCGGCGAGCGTATCGATACAGCGGTTCGCATTGCGGTAGATCAGCTTCTTGCCATCGTTGGAGATAAAGGAGTCTTCGGGAACCTCCTTGACGATATCGGCCTTCGTGATCTTGAGGTCTTCACCGTCAAGCTTAGCCTCAGAGATGGTCTTCGTATTGGCATTCCGGATGTAGATGATATCTCCCATCTTCGTCAGGGCGCCCGTGCGCGAAAAGTTCTCGCTGATGAAGATTTTATCCACGTTGTTCAGTTTTACGATGCCCAGTTCGGTGCCCTGCTCCATCTTGACCTTCTCGAAAGGCAGGGAAACTTTTGGTGGCTGTTGTGGTTCAGCGGGCTGCGGTTTCTCGCTGTCACAACCGAGCATCAAGCCAGTTGCCAGCAAGCCTGTCAATAAGATGGTACAAAGCTTTACACGTTTCATGTCGTGCCTCCTTTGCTGTCAGATTGCGTGTGTCAAGCCTCTCTGCCATCAGATAGCGAAAGGCTTGTCCATCATCATTTTGCACCAGCCTGTTTCTCAAACAGGATCGTCATGCCGGAATAATCGGTCTTGACTTTTCCCGTTTCCACTTTCACGAATACCATCTCGTCGGACGAATCCTTGAGCTTGAAGCCCTTATCCGTTTCTTCCCAATCGCCGTTGCCTTTCTCGCTGCCGATGATGGCTTTGGCATCACCATTCGGCTTGAGTTCCAGCGTGAATTCACCGCCAACGACTTTGCTCACATTGATCTGGATACCGCCCATCGACCCCGTCGTGGCTTTCCAGACGCCAACGTATTCACTGTTCTCATATTTATCCGACATGCAGCCCGTAAGCAGCAGGCACAGCAGGCAGACTGCGGCCAATACAACGAACAGTCTCTTTTTGATCTTGATCATGGAAAGTATTCCTTCCTGATGAAACGAAACTATTTTTCTTTTTTCGCCTTAGGCTGACGCTTGACCTGTGTGTAGAGGAACGTATCGTGACTCTCGACAAGGGAGAAACTCTCTTCATCGAGATAGGCATCCGCCTTGGAAGCCGCGTGTACATTGCTCATGCTGGCAATCAAGAAATAACGCACTAGGAATGCGGCGCCAAGTGCCAGTACAAAGGATATCCCAAGAATCTTGGCCGTCATGGAAGCTCCCCCCTTACGATGTCATGAAGTACTGGACGATGAAGTAGAAGACCGGCCAAAACGCGGCGAGTGCAATAGCTGGATAAAGCCAGGACTTGCGCTTGTCAATGGGCAGGCTGCCGACGAATTTCCCAGTCTGACCATTCATCATGAACGTATACGGCTTGTCTTCATAACGCGTCGTCAAGATCCAGACGGGCATCATCGCATAGGAAATCTCTGCACGCTCGCGCAGGAAGGACGGCTCACCATCGACGGAGCAGCGGTCATATCCCTTGACGGTCTTCTGCAGTGCATCGACAGCCGTCGCACGCATGCGCGCATCGGCTCGCGGAATGCTCGCCTCTGCATCAACGTCGTATTTATCGGCTAAATGTCCCGTAAGATACGCCGCCGAGAACGGGATGAGTTCCCCATAATCGAAGGCTCAATGCTGTCCATATAGGCATCATCCATGCGCTCACTGCCATCGACAGGAATCCGCACAAAATGCATGGAACCGGCTCGTTCACATTGATAGACACTCGTCTCCGTGATGATCTCTGTTTCCGTTTCGTGGCGCACATCATTTCTGCGCGGAAATTGGCCCGTGAAAATACATCGGCATCAAAGAGCCAGAACGGCACGTACATCGCCTGGATGTCCTTCATGCGATTGCCGCCGGCAAAGCCATCAGGCAGGAGGTATTTCCCCTTGTAGAACTCCTGCAGGGCCGCCTGTGCGTCTTTCTTTGTCTTCTTATAGGGGATGATGAAGTCGGGCTTCATCATCCCGTCGAATTTGGCCGGCATCATGTTCGGGCTGCCACAGTAGGCACATTCGGTCGCCATCGTATTGCCATCCGAGACCAGTTCTGCCCCGCAGGAAGAACAAGTCTGCATCGTCATGGCAGCGCATTCCTCCGGCGACCACGCACTGCCCGCCTCTGCGGCCTTGAAATCGGCTTCTTTCGCTTCAGCAGCGCGCCGGGCCGCGTCCTGCTCACGGGCAAACATCTCCTCGATCGATGCCGCATCATACTCCGTACCGCAGTATTCGCAAGTGACCTTATCATGCCCCGGCAAAAAAGAGAGCGGCGCACCGCAATGGGGGCATTTGTAGCTGACAGAAGTCTCGCCCACGATACTCACCTTCCTTTCTCTGCTGCGCCATCACGCAGGGGACAACAATCTCATGGAACGATTCACTTCCTATCGCTCTCATCAAAGGGATCGCCGCACTCCGGGCAGAATTTGGGCGGATGCTTCGGGTCGCTCGGTTCCCAGCCGCACTTGTCGCAGCGGTATAGCGGCTCATTCTCCGGTTTCTTCGCGCCGCATTCCATGCAGAACTTCCCTTTGTTGACCGTACCGCAGCTGCAGGTCCAGCCCTCTGCAGCAGGTTTGGGCTGCATGTTCC
>ENA-OQBJ01001092-OQBJ01001092.1-human-gut-metagenome-genome-assembly--contig:-NODE-1092-length-11578-cov-1.272116_pt1 | contig 11578 bp, 17 predicted proteins | sample MGYA00242743_ERZ504545 | MGnify/ENA primary metagenome ERZ504545 (study PRJEB26092, sample SAMD00036252) | human gut metagenome | host: Homo sapiens | study: EMG produced TPA metagenomics assembly of...
AATGTGCGCCCCGAGTTTTTCCACCTCGACTCTATTCTTTTATAACCTTCTCCAAAATCGGTCCCAGGATCTCCGTCCAAGGCGTATATGCATCCTTTTCCTCCAGATGCGTCAGCGCCATCCAGTTCAGTCCTCCCGGTGTCATTTCTCTGGCAAGGTCTTCCAGATCTCCGTCCCACGTCGCCGCCTTGCGGGACAGCGCCCCGGTAAATTCGGTGATGTATGCCCGTGCGGACGGCTCATCCAGCCCGTTTTTCTTGCACCACTGGACAATGACAGTCAGAAGCATATAGTAAGCGCTCATAAGTCCCGTCGTGCTCCTAAGGATCGCAATCTGCCTCGGCGTATCGACCGGAACCGGCTTGCGACGTGACTCATCAGATCGACTACCTCCGGGATATCCGGGTAAATCACCACCGGTCCGAATCGGTTCGCTGCAAAGGTCAGAGGCACAACATCCGCCAGAATCTCTCTCGGTCCAAACATTTCCTCGATGCGCTTTAAGCTCAGCGTTGCAACCAGATTGATAAACTTCTTCTCCGGTCCGATATGAAGCGGTTTTAAGATCTCTTCCGCCGCCTTCGGAAGGAGCGCCGCAAAGACCCAGTCTGACCGATCCACAACTTCCTGGTTATCCGCCGCGATCGACACGATCTCCGGGTATTTCTCATGCAGCATCTGCGCCCGCTCTTTATTTCTCGGCGATACGACGATCTGCAGATTCTCCATTCCGCTCTCGCAGAATCCAGTCACGACGGATGTCGTAATGATTCCCGTTCCAATAAATCCCAGTTTCATAAACTTCTATCCTCTCTTTCTCCTCTCCGTTTACCCGAAATTTTTCCAGACGATTCCGAGCGAACTTTCCTGATAGTTACTCCCCCGATTTTATTCATATACACAGTATACAACCAGAAACACATATTTTCCAGCATCCTACTCATATCTCGACGCACTTTTCCGGTTTTTCATCGTAATTCCTCCTCAACCTTCGCAGCCCACTTTGATCCGGCGCCTTATTTCATCGTTCATATCCTCCTTGCCATTTTTTTGAAATTGTCCACTTCCGCAAATAAAGCGATTGAAATAAGCCCTCTCCTCATCTTTATTCAATCTTAATACGTCGTAAATCTCCCTTATCCGCTCTTAAAATCTCCAGCTGTATAATATGACCATCACAGAAATAAGGAGCTGCCTTTATGCCGGAAGAGATTATTCGACGAAAGCGCCGTCTTTCGTCTTTTCAAATTATCACATTGGGTTTTGCCGGGGTCATTCTACTCGGAGCGCTACTGCTGATGCTGCCGATCTCCACGACTGGAGAGAATGTAACTCCATTCAATGAAACGCTGTTTACTGCGACCTCTGCCGTCTGCGTGACAGGGCTTGTAGTACAGGATACAGGCAGCTACTGGTCAACCTTTGGGCAGGCGGTTATTCTGGCACTGATCCAATTGGTGGTCTTGGTGTCGTAACCGTAGCAGCATCGTTTGCGCTGTTGTCCGGGCGAAAAATTTCTCTGATGCAGCGCAGCACCATGCAGGATGCAATTTCAGCACCAAAGGTCGGCGGAATCGTCCGTCTGACACGCTTCATCCTGCGAGGGACGTTTCTGATTGAGCTGCTGGGAGCGCTTGCCGTGCTGCCGGTATTCTGCCGGGACTATGGATGGCGCGGCATCTGGATGGCGGTATTTCATTCCATATCTGCTTTTTGCAATGCCGGGTTTGACATTCTTGGGACAGAAAGCAACCGCTATCCATCTCTTACCGGCTACGCGGACAGCCCGGTAATCAATATCACGATTATGCTGCTGATCGTGATCGGCGGTATTGGATTTCTGACGTGGGATGACATCTTTGAAAACAAGTGGCGGTTTCATCGCTACCGAATGCAGAGCAAGGTGATTCTGGTCACGACAGGTTTTTTAATTTTTCTGCCTGCTATGTTTTTCTTCTTTTCAGACTTTTCCGCGCTTCCCGCCGGAAACCGGCTGCTGGCATCCTTTTTTCAGTCTGTTACGCCGAGGACAGCGGGCTTCAACACGGTAAATCTTTCCACGATGTCCGGTGCATCACAGGGCGTAATGATCCTTTTGATGCTCATCGGCGGTTCTCCAGGTTCTACAGCAGGCGGCATGAAAACAACGACACTGGCGGTTCTGCTTGCCAATGCCACTGCAACCTTCCGCCAGCGCGATAGTGCCCAATTTTTCGGACGCAGAGTCGATTGCAGCGCCATCAAGACCGCCGCGACCATTCTGACGATGTACTTGATGCTGTTCTTTAGCGGTGCTGTCTTTATCAGCGCATATGAGAATCTTCCGCTGTCTGCCTGCCTGTATGAAACGGCATCGGCGGTCGGGACAGTGGGATTGACACTTGGTATTACACCGCAGCTGCACATTCCATCGCAAATGTGCTGATCACGCTCATGTATCTGGCAGAGTCCGCGGTCTTACCTCATTTATGCGACATTTCAGCAAAAGCAGGGATGCAAAGCTGCCGCAGGAAAAATCACGATTGGATAAGGAGACTTTCACATGAAAAACATTCTATTGATTGGCACAGGCCGCTTCGGGCGGCATATTGCAGTACAGCTTTCTCAGCTGGGGCATCAGGTCATGGCGGTCGATACAAACGAGGAACGAATCAATGATGTGCTGCCATATGTCACCAATGCACAAATTGGCGACAGTACAAACGCGGAGTTTCTTCGCTCTCTTGGCATCGGAAATTTTGATGTCTGCATCGTAACCATCAGCGGTAACTTTCAGAACTCGCTGGAAACCACCTCGCTGCTGAAAGAGCTGGGGGCGAAGTGCGTGGTGTCGCGTGCCGAGCGTGATGTGCAGGCAAAGTTTCTGCTTCGCAACGGTGCCGACCAGGTAGTCTACCCGGAAAAACAGGTAGCAAAATGGGCAGCGATCCGATACACTGCCGACCATATTTTCGACTACATAGAGATCGACGAGCAGCACGCCATTTTTGAAGTAGAAGTTCCGGCCGGGTGGATCGGCAAAAGTGTTGGTGAACTGGATATTCGCAGAAAGTATGGCATTAACATTCTCGGCATCAAACATTCAGGAAAAATCGACGCTTCCATTACGCCAGATACGGTGCTGTCCGGGGAAATAACGATTTTAGCGTTGGGCGAATACAAAGCGCTGCAAAAGTGCTTCCGAATCTGAATGGACGGTGAGGGTATATGGAAGATAGCGTTTTGATCGCTGGGACGGCGCTAATGTTCCTGTTCGGCTGGGTTTTGATGAAACGGCTGGATCGCTTTCTGGACGAAAATCAGAAGCGCATCAAAGAATCGTCTGAACAACAGCAGGCTGAACCGTGCGTGCATCTGGTCGGAAATATTTCTCCTGACGAACTTGAGGAAACATTTTCTCAGTTTCGCAATAGTCATGCCCATGTAGAAATCGTGATCTATGATTCAGAGCAAATTTCTTTTCCGGACAACGAATCCGATTGGGCGCAGTAGAAACCTCCACATTTTGGTGCTATAATATTGTTTAAGAGGGGGTGAAAATATGCAGAATAAAGGAAGCGAAATGCCAAAAGAGCATATTCTTGTGTGCCTGTCCTCGTCTCCATCCAATGAACGCATTGTACGAATGGCAGGGAAAATGGCACAGGCATTTTGCGCCAGTCTTACCGCACTTTACGTGCAGACCCCCGGAGACGCTGATATGAACGCGGAAGATACCGTCCGTTTGCAGGCGAATATGCGTCTGGGGCAGCAGCTTGGCGCAGAAATTGTCACAACGCATGGTGAAGATGTGGCGACACAGATCGCGGAATATGTACGGCTCTCTGATGTGACCAAAATTGTGATTGGGCGAAGCGGCGTACAGCGGCGGCATTTCTGGAGCGAATCGACGCTGACAGAACAGCTCATTACGCTTGCACCGGAGGTAGATATTTATATTATTCCGGATGTGGAAGCCTATAAGAACTGCCGCAGAAATCAGCCACTTACTATCCGCCCGGCGTTTCCGACCGCCCGGGAACTACTTCTGACCATCGGAATTCTGGCAGTTACGACGGTCATCGGATGGATCTTTCTGCGGCTCAGCTTTGCAAATGACAATATCATCATGGTTTACCTGCTGGGTGTGCTTCTGACTTCCACTTTTACCAGCGGATATACCTGCGGTGTGCTGTCCGCTTTTTTGAGTGTCCTCCTGTTCAATTATTTTCTGACGGAGCCCCGGCTGTCTTTGGCAGCCTATGGCAGCAAATACCCGATAACCTTTGCCGTCATGTTCGCGGCTGCACTTTTGACAAGTACACTTGCGGCCAAGCTCAAAGCCCACGCACAGCTATCCGCACGGACGCTTATCGCACGAAGCTCCTTTTTGATATGAACAGACAGCTCCAAAAAGCGGAAACGCCGGAGGAGGTCTATCGGATGACCGCGACGCAGATACAAAAGCTCATGCAGCGAGACGTTCTGATTTACCCGGCACAGGGCAACGCTCTGCTGGATGGGAACATTTATCCGGCTGACGGAAGTAGTCCATACAGCATCCCAGATACCGACCGGGAACAGAACGTGGTTCAATGGGTCTGGCAAAACCGCAAGCGCGCCGGAGCAACGACGCAAAACTTTCCAAAAGCAAAACGGCTGTATCTTGCCATCCGTACCGGGCAGCAGATTTACGGTGTTGTCGGGATTCCGATGGAAAAGCAAACGCAGCCTGACGCATTTACATCCAGTGTTCTGTTCTCCATCCTCGGCGAGTGCTCTCTGGCGCTGGATAACCTGCGAAATGCCAGAGAAAAGGAAGAAGCTGCCGTTCTTGCAAAGAACGAACAGCTTCGCGCCAATCTTTTGCGTTCGATTTCCCATGATCTCAGGACACCACTGACCTCGATTTCCGGCAACGCAGATACGCTGCTGCACAGCTATGACGTGTTGGATGAACAGACACGGAAACAGATTTTTACGGACATTTATGACGATGCACAATGGCTGACGGGACTGGTTGAGAACTTGCTTTCCATTACGAAAATTGTAGACGGCAGCGTAAAGCTGCACCTTTCTGATCAGGTCGTGGATGACATCATATCGGAAGCATTCAGGCATATTGACCGAAGAGCGGCAGAACATCACATCGCAGTAGATTGCGGAGACGTACTGTTGCTGGCACGGATGGACGCAGGACTCATCATGCAGGTGCTCATCAATCTGGTGAATAACGCAGTCAAATATACTCCAGTTGGCTCGAACATCCGGATCACGGCAATCCCGCGAGAAAATATGGCTGAAATATGTGTCAGCGATAACGGTCCCGGTATTCCGAATGAACTGAAGGAACGTGTTTTTGAAATGTTCTTTACTGGGGGCAATCCAATTGGCGACAGCCGCCGAAGTCTTGGACTTGGACTTACGCTCTGTCAAACTATTGTCCATGCACATCATGGTGAAATGACGTTGAAAGACAATTCGCCGCATGGCTGCATCTTTTCCTTTACAATACCACTTAGTGAGGTGAACTTAAATGAATAAGCCGCTCATCCTCGTTGTAGAAGATGATACCCCGGTGCGAAATTTAATAACGATGACAACTAAAACTCAACGAATATAGGTATCTTTCGGTGCAAAACGGCGCAAGTGCGTGATGGAAGCGCTGTCTCACAACCCGGACATTGTACTGCTTGATCTGGGGCTGCCGGATATGGACGGCGTGGAAGTCATCCAAAAAATCCGGTCGTGGTCGAATATGCCGATCATTGTGATCAGCGCCAGAACAGAGGATTCCGATAAAATCGGGGCACTGGATGCTGGGGCGGATGATTATCTAACGAAGCCTTTTTCCGTGGACGAACTGTTGGCACGACTGCGGGTGACGCAGCGGAGACTGTCGATGATGAAAACAGACTCCGTGCAGGATTCTCCGATTTTTACGAATGGTGCGCTGAAAATCGACTATGCGGCAGGCTGCGCATATCTTGACGGCACAGAGCTGCACCTGACACCCATCGAATACAAGCTGCTGTGCCTGCTCTCCAAAAATGTTGGTAAGGTTCTGACACACACCTATATCACGCAGCAGATTTGGGGCAGCAGTTGGGAAAACGATATCGCTTCTCTGCGGGTGTTCATGGCGACCCTGCGCAAAAAGCTGGAACGCGGAAAAGACGGGCAGCAATACATACAAACACACATCGGAATCGGCTATCGGATGCTCCGCATCGAGTAAGTAATTCCTGAACTGAACATTCATGACTGAATGGAGTAGATTTCTTGTGGTCATTCCATTCTGCCCCAAATAAGCTGACCATCGTTGAAATAGCGAGGACTTGAAAGTCCTCGCTATTAGCATACATCGTCTTATATATTATATCTGTTTTTCCATCTTCGTTTTTGCTGCTTTCCCTACTTTCTAGCACACTCCCCATCAAGCCCCAAAAGGATTTTTAATCCATGATCCAGCTGCGGCAGAATGTACTCCAGACACTCCCGCACCGCCTTCGGACTGCCCGGCAGGTTGACGATCAGCGTGCTTTACGGATCCCACTTGCCGCTCGGCTTAACATCGTCCGCTTTGTAAATTGTAAGCTGTATGCCCGCATCGCCTCCGGGATACCCGGAACCATCCGTTCCGCGACCGCCAGCGTCGCCTCCGGCATCACGTCGCGCGGAGAAAATCCCGTTCCGCCCGTTGTTAAGAGCAGATCGGCCTTTCCCTCATCGCAGATCTCCTTCATCGCCTCTTCCAACATCGCCTGGTCATCCGGCAGCACCTTCTGCCAGACCACCTCATAACCAGCCTCTCTCACCATTTCTGCGATTACCGGACCACTCACATCCTCCCGTTTTCCCGCGTACCCAGAGTCACTGGATGTAATAATTGCTGCTCTCATTGGTTTCCCACCTCTCTTTGATCTCTTTCCTACGCTTCTTCCAGAATCTCCAGATTATCTCCCTCTTTGATCACGCTGCCGTGCAGCACCTTTTGTAAATACGCCCTCGCGCGGCATGATACAATCGCCCATCGCCTGGAAGATCGCGCATCCATGGTGGCATTCTTTTCCGATCTGTGTCAATTCCAGCACGACGTCGTTGCATTTAAATTTTGTCCGATCGGAGCGTCTTGAAATCGATTCCTTCCACGACCAGATTTTCACCGAACGCGCCGTCCTCGACTTTCGCACCGCGCGCGCGGAATTCCTGAATCCGGTCATATGAAAGAAGGCTGACCTGACGGTGCCATTTGCCCGCATGGGCGTCACCCTCGATTCCATAGTCCTCGATAAGACAGACTGATGGACATTTTTCTTCTGAACACCTTTGATTTCACTGGTACACGTTGCGATTACTTTTCCCATGATTGTTTCCCCTTTTCTTTATCCATAAATTTTCCGATTTCATATTTCATATACGATATTTCACTTGTAACATTCCGCCGGCTCACACTTTCACCGCAGAAACCATAATCCTCACAAACACCCTGCTTATCCGCCTATCTGGGACATTCCCCGGTGTTCCCGAGCCGTAAATTCCGTCTTTTTCTCAAAACTATGTCCCTTCGGCTTTTCCGCAAGCGCTGTCTGATCGCCCGGCGCAGGTCTTCATCGGTACCGCCGCCGCGCAGAATGGTCTTTAATTCCACCCCATTGTCATACTGGAGACAGGTCTTTAAGAATCCTTCTGAGGTCAGCCGGATCCGATTGCATTCGGAACAGAATTTATGGCTGACCGCGCTGATAAAACCGATCCGCCCCTGAAAGCCAGGGACTGCGAAATAATGGCACGGTCCATTTCCTGCCACATCCCGCACGGGGTAAAGGTTCCAAATGCCTCTTCCAGCGCATGCTTCAACGCATCTTCTTTCACAAAGGCAAACTGCGTCCCCATGCCGATCGGCATCATTTCGATGAAACGCACGTGCACGTTATGGTTTTTCGCCAGTTCCGCCACCTCTAAAAGCTTTTGCTCCTCGATCCCAAGCACCGGCGACACAATTTATCTTGATCTGCATCCTGCCTTTCTGGATCGCCGTCCGAAGACCGCGTCTGACCGCTTCGAGCTCATCCCGGCGTGTGAGCTGCCGGTACACCGACGCATCCAGCGTATCCAGGCTGATCGTGACTGAATCAACCCCCGCGTCCGCCAGCGCATCGTACATTTCTTCTAATAAAACACCGTTCGTCGTGATCGTCAGGCTCTTGATTCCCGGAATCTGTTTTAACGCTGCTGCTAACTCTGGCAGTCTCCGGCGCACCAGCGGTTCGCCTCCGGTCAGCTTGATTTTCTGAATGCCGTTCTCTGCCAGAATCTGGCAGACCCTCTCGATCTCACCAAACCGCAGGATCTCTTCATGTGAAATGCTACAGACGCCTTCCTCCGGCATACAGTACACACAGCGCAGGTTGCATCGGTCGGTCACGGAGATCCGGACGTAGTCGATCGTTCTGCCGTATCCGTCTATCATCGCACAAATTCCCCGCTCTTTCCTCCCGATTTTGCATCGAGATGTATCTCTCCGATCTCCATCCGCTTGTCGATCGCCTTGCACATATCATAAATGGTCAGAAGCGCCACGCTGACGCCGGTCAGCGCCTCCATCTCGACGCCGGTCTTTCCTTCCAGCTTAGCAGTACAAAGTGCCTTGATCGTCAGCTCTTTTTCATCCACCTCAAAATCCACGCTGCATTTCGTGATGAGAAGTGTGTGGCACATCGGGATCAGGTGTGCGGTCTGCTTCACCGCCATGATTCCCGCCACACGCGCCACCCCCAACACATCGCCCTTGGCAACCGTTCCCTCCAGAACCGCCTTCATGACCGCTTCATTGACGTGAATCTTGCCGGATGCCGTCGCCGTCCGGCTGGTAATCTTCTTTTCCGTTACATCTACCATGATCGCATTTCCCTTTTCATCAAAATGCGTTAATTTCTCTTCCATCTGTATCCTCCTTTTCCTCTTCTTCCGGCTCCAGAAAGATTTTCTCAAACGCTGCTTCTGCTGCCGCCTGCACTGCTGCTTCCATCCGGCGGAATTTTTCTAAAAACACCTTTCCCTCCGGCGTCAGCACAGAAAATCCGCCTTGCTTCCGCCCGTCTGGCGCTCTAAAAACTGGATTCCAGCTGCGCCTCCGCGATCTTGAGCATTTTCCAGCCCTTGCTGTAAGAAATATCCCGGATCTGACAGGCACCGAGCATTGAACCACTCTCAGCAACTGCCTCCAGAAAATCCGCCGTCAGCGCGCTGAAGCATTCTTCCTCGCGGCTCAGCGAAATCGACGCCCGAAATGCCAGCTCCCCGCGCTTCTGCCTGTCTTTTTCGTAGGCAAGCAGCGATTCGTAGTCCATTTTCGTGTTGGTGTCCAGTAAAACACCCGGATCTTCAACCTCGATCTCCCGGACACCTTCGCCCCACGCATCCATTGCGCCGCGGAGTCCTTTTCCGCCCCGGTACGTTAAGATGTGTCCAAACACTTCCTTGGACAGCATGACCGGGTGTCCTTTTTCCCTGACAGACCGGTACTGCCATGCTTCCGGGCGCTGCGCCATCTTCTCGATTGTGTCCGCCGTGATCATCGGCACGTCGGCAGGGAACAACAGCACCCGATCGGCTTTTTTTCTGGATATGGCGCAGTCCCATGCAGATTGAGCCGTACATCTGCGATGTCTCATACCGCTTGTTTCGGATACAGACCGCACCACGGTGTGAAATATGACGTTCCAGCACATCTGCCTGATACCCGGTCACGACGACGATCGGCGAGATCCCCGCCTGCCGGATCGTGTCGATCTCCTTCTGTATCATCGTGGTCTGCCCCATCCGGAGCATCGGCTTTAATTCTTCCATGTGCGCCGATCGCCCTGCCGCCAGGATGATCGCGCCTGTTTTCCCATCTGCCATACATATCCCCTTTTCTATCATTCTAACCTTCTTTTAAAAGCATGATATCTCCCGGTGCAATTCCCAGCCGGACGCGGTCTCCGCGCTGATACTGGTTTAGTGAATCACTCTGCTTATAGTCTACCTTCCACCAGATCACCTCGCGTTCCAGTGCATTTTCTTTGTCACCCGCTGCCCCTGCATTTTCCACCGGACGCAGCAAAACATCCCACTCAAATGGCTGGCAGAGTGTGTCCCCCCACTCGCACGTAAATTCATTCGCACTGCCGCGCGCTGGGTAAAACTGGTGCGCCCGGATGCCGATATAGGCATGCTCCGCGGCAACCGCTTCTTCGGTCTGAAACGTGAGTCCCCAGTCGAGCGCCTCCACCTCCATATTCGCCGATCCGCCGGATCCGGCTGAAGTTTTTACAGCCTGTCAGGCGTGCCGCAGTGACATTTTCCGGTTTCTGGAAAATCGCCCGCGTCTCTCCCTTCATCGCCACCTGTCCGCGGTTTAAGATGATGCTCTTCTCGCAGAACCGATAGACCTCGTCCCGGCTGTGGCTGACCATCAGCACATCGCCCGTGTACCCGCGGAGTACCTCGCGCACCTGGAACTGCAGTTGTTCCTTCAGATAATAATCAAGTGCCGAAAATGGTTCATCCAGCATGATCACATCCGGCTCATAGACGAGAATGCGCGCCAGCGCCACACGCTGCTGCTGTCCGCCGGAAAGCTGGGACGGATACCTTTTTCAAGCCCTTCTTAATTTAAAGAGACGGATCATGCGGGCAGCCGCCTCCTGTTTTTCCTCCTTGCTGCCCGAAAGCCCCGCTGCAATGTTGGTTTCTACGGTCATATTCGGAAACAATGCATAATTTTGGAATAAATAACCGACTTTCCGCTTCTGCGGCGGCAGGTTGATGCGCTTTTCCGAATCAAAGAGCACCCTGCCGTTTAACACGATCCGCCCTTCGTCCGGCGTCTCAATTCCGGCGATACACTTGAGCGTCATGCTCTTGCCGCTTCCGGAGCGCCGAGAATGCCCATGACGCCGCCATCGGTGTTAAGCGATACGTCCAGCGAAAAGCCGGAAAATCTCTTTTTGATTGCCGCCTGCAGGCTCATCCCGCGCTCCCTTCTGTGCATCCGCTTCCCTGTCCGCAAACAGTTCCACCGAAACCTTTGCATCCTGACCGCCCGCTTCCACACTGTTATCTTTCTTTTTATGATTGCTGCTTCCGCGCATATCCCGCCGCGACAGCACATTCATCAGCACGACGACCAGGAAGGAAATCACCACGATGATCCACACATACTGGTATGCCATCGACATTTTTCCAGCCGCCACCTGTGAATAGATGGCAAGCGGCAGTGTCTGCGTCTTTCCGGCGATATTGCCCGCCAGCATCGCGGTCGCACCGAACTCGCCCAGTCCTCTCGCAAAGGCAAGGATCGCGCCGCTGAGGACGCCCGGCATCGCCGACGGCAGAATCACCCTCCAGAAAATGCGGCTTTCGGAAAATCCCAGCGTCCGAGCCGCATAGATAAGCGTCACATCGACCTGTTCAAACGCGCCGCGCGCTGCCCGGTACATAAGCGGAAATGAGATCGCCACCGCCGCGATCACCGTTGCCACCCATGAAAATACAATCTTGACGCCAAACAATTTCCCAGAAAACAGCTAAAAAGTCCGAGCGGTCGTTTTAC
>ENA-OQBJ01001093-OQBJ01001093.1-human-gut-metagenome-genome-assembly--contig:-NODE-1093-length-11567-cov-4.037150_pt1 | contig 11567 bp, 12 predicted proteins | sample MGYA00242743_ERZ504545 | MGnify/ENA primary metagenome ERZ504545 (study PRJEB26092, sample SAMD00036252) | human gut metagenome | host: Homo sapiens | study: EMG produced TPA metagenomics assembly of...
CCTCCTTGAGGTTGTCGAGCATCGCCCGGTCGTCGTCATTGGCTCGTGCGCCTTCGTGATGTCGTCCACATGGCTTGAGAATTCGACGGCGATGTCGCCGTAGACCTTCGGCCCGAAGATGTCCGCAGCCTTGCCCACGACCTGCTCGTCGGGAATCTCCACCTCGCCCTCGTCGTTGATGGAGAGCTCGTCGGCTGTACCCTCATCGATCTCGACCTTGTTCTTCTCGGCGTTCTGCGCCTTGCCCTGCTCGTAGGGGTCGAAGCGCTGGATGATCTCCACGACCTCTGCCGGCGCACGGAAGACGCTCGCGATGTTCTGGAACAGGAAGTTGCTCATGAAGCCGCTCCTGACCACATCGCGGGCATGGATGTGCCTCGGCACGCTGAGCACCTGCTCGGCGTCGAGCTCGACCATCCGCCCCTCATCGTCCTCGCCGTAGACGGGGAAGAAGTTCAGCAGCTGGCGGATGTGGCGCTCGCGCGTCCCCACGTCGCCGCCGCCGCGCGCGGTCTCGCCGTACAGGTCGTTGGCGAACTGCTCGAAGATGGTGAGCGTGCGGGCGGGGTCGAAGTCGAAGACATAGGCGTTCTCCTTGCGCGCGTAGTTGCCGCCGCCCAGGTCGAACAGGCACGGGTTCTGGCTGCGGAAGGCCGCCTGCATGTACAGCGCGGGACTCGCCATATTCGAGAGCATGAGCACGGCGGTCCACTCCGGCACGGTCACGCCTGTGGTGAGCTGGCCGACCGATAGGGTGATGGTCCTGTCGTGGTCCTTGATCGCGCGGCGCACCTTGTCGAGCGACTTCTCGTTCTCGTCGTCGGCGTCGATCTTGCCGTCGCCGGCGGCGAGCACCACCTCGTAGTCCCCGAAGACGGGGTGAGCCTTCAGCTTTTTGGCGAGGGCGCGGGCGGAGTCGACGTGGTTGAGCATCCAGAACGTGTGGCGCAGTTCGTCGCGCAGTTCGGGCGTCGAGAACGGGAACTTCTCCTGCGTGGTGAGCGCGTCGAGGAACCTGTCCACGTCGCGTCATGCACGAAGCCGCCGTTCTGCTTGGTCGAGAAGAACTCGTTGAGGTCGAAGGCGAACTCGGTCTGCTCGCCGTCGATCTCCATGCCGCCGCGGGCCTCCTGCTCGACGATGTCGCTCATCTGGTAAGTGAGCAGGTTGAGCTTAGGAAGGTTGGCGTAGGGGTTCGGCTGCTCGGAGTCGGCCGGCCAGTCGCGCTTGGCCTGCTGCTCGTCGGCGTAGGTCCAGTTGTAGATGCGTCGTCGGCGAACTTCTCGTTTGCGATGGCCTTGAAGGGCGTGCCGGAGAGGTGCAGCGTGAAGCGGCGCTTGATGTGGTCGAACGCCACGTCGGTCTTGAAGGTATCCACGCCCTCGTGCGCCTCGTCGATGATGAGCACGTCCCAGGTGAGGTCGGCAACCTCATCGAGCTTCTGGTACACGCCGCCGAAGCGGATGGAGCCCTTGAGGTCCTGAAGGCTCACGAACTCAATGAACCCCCTGGGGCCCTCCGGTCGTTGCGGATAGCGCGAAGGTACTCCTCGCGGCTGAGGCAGTAGGGCTTGCCGGCCAGGCATCCACGCCGCTGATGAAGCGGTAGCCGCCCTCCACTCCGACGAACTTCACGTAGTCGTCGTACCAGGAGTTGGCGATGGCGGGACGGTTGGTAACGATAAGCACCTTCTGCGCGCCGATGCTGCGGCACAGGTCGTAGGCGGTGAGCGTCTTGCCGAAGCGCGGCTTGGCGTTCCACAGGAACTCGCCGCCGTGCGCGCCGCCCTCGTCCCAATGGGTACGTGCGAAGGCCCCCGTCTGTTCCACGGCGCGCTGCTGCTCATCGCGCAGGGTGTAGGAGGCTGCGCCGGGTGTGTCCAGCACGCCGTCGGTGTCGCGGAACCGGTAGAACTGCTGGTGCGACTCCTCGCCACTGATCTTGAACCATTCCTTTTTGGGTTCGCGCTCGACGCCCTGCTTCTCGAGGTATGCGTGGAAGTCGGTGTCGTGGAACGTGCCCGCGCGGTGCTCCCACGTGGCGTTGCCGCTCCACTCCAGATGCCACTGAACGTCAGCGGTGTGCGTCTGCTGCTTGATGCGCTCGCGCACGTCCTGTTCGGTGTAGCCGATCTTGGTCCAACCGTTATGGCGGGCGATCTCGGGTGTGGTGTAGGCGTAGATTTGCGGCACCGCGGGCGCGGTGGTTTCGATGATCTGGGAAATGTCGATGCTCGCCATGGCTAGTCCATCTCCTTCACATGGGATTCGATGAACTGAATCTCCTCGTCGTCGAGGCCGTACTTTGCATAAAGCTGGCGGTCGATGTCGGCCACGGACTGCGTCCAGTCGATGTCGGAGGCGGAAGTGAAGTCCTGCAGGGGGACATACTTCCATTTTGGTGCGGGATTGTGCTGCGTAATCTTCAGAATTCCGAGCATGGTCCGAGCGAACTTCGATTTTATGTATTTGAGGAGAGCCGTAGCTTCCGCTTCAGAGTCAAAACTGCCAATGCTAATGAAGGACTGCGTATGCCCTATTAAGGGCCGCCCTATTAAGGGCGTAGAAAGCACTTCTCCAAGCACACCCGATCCGTTGGCGGCAGGAACAAGTACTTTCCATTTGTCGAGGTTCGGATGCGGAGCGATATATCTGGCGGAAATGAATTTGTAAGCTCTTCCGGCACGGCCCCTTCCGAAGATACTGATGTAGCTATCTCCGTCGCCGGGCATCTTGTCAAAGAAAACTACGTTGTTAAGGTTGTCGAGAACGTTTGTCTTAAGGTCATAGTCGTGGTTCTTGCTCAACAGACCGTGGTCGTCGTCGACATAACGAATCTCGGGATGGTCTTCGTGCATGGCTTCAGTGAAGTGGTAGCTATCGGCCGCGAAGATGATATCGCCGAGGGGTTGGATGCCATGTTTTACAACCTTCTCTTTGATGGTGCGAAGCTCATCGAAATGCGTGAACACTTCTATTGCACCGAAATCCCGATCGGCATCTCGATAGGTAACGGCAACACCGCCCTTGATGTCGGTATTCGGAAAAACGCTTGACGCATCTGCTTTATAGCCCATCACTTTGAAATGGGAGTCGTTGAGCATCTTCCTGTTCCAGGCTTTTGGGGTTGAGCCAGCATCAAATAGGAATCTAGCGGGAGTAATAAGCTCAACTTTATTGGAAACCTTGAACGCTGAGTCCATGAACTCGTGGTAAATGGGCGGTGCGTAGGTCTTATTGCCGGAATCTGATTCAGGAACTGAAAGCTGGTAGGGTGGATTGCCGATTACCGCATAGAACTTCTTTCCCATATTCGCTGCCTTGCCTTTCAATGTGGCGAACTCGAAGGGCTCGCCGTTCTGCCAGTCGTATATCACGCAGAGGGGAACTGTTTCCCTTGGCTCCTCTTCCTTGGTTTCTTCGGTTGTCTTGTCGGGGAATACGTCGTCGAACAGGTCGAAAAGCGACGGTTGTATCGGTTCCGGCTCGGGCTCCTCGAACGTCCCCAGGGTCGACTCCACCTCTGCGCCCATCTTGTTGGTGGGCACGGCGTCGGTGAAGCCGTCCATCTGCCAGAAGTTCCAGGAGACGATCCACGCCGCCTGCTCGAGCTCTCCCTGCTCGGGGTCCGATCCCCAGCGGTCGCGGAAGTGTTCGGCAAACGTCTCGAGCACGTTGATGCGAGCGATAAGCAAGTTGTCGCCCTGATACTCGAAGCCGTACGTCGCGCGCAGCGCGTCGAGGGCCCGGCACCCCCATTCCTTGCGGGTCTTGGCCTTCTCGGTCACGATGCGAAGTTTGCGGTCAAGGAGCCCACGCGCTCGCCTACGGGCAGCTCGTCGCCCGTCACGGTGTCGTAGCGCGAGCACACGAAAGGTGCCTCGCCGCACGTGATCTCGAGTCGAGGCGCCTCCACGTAGGCATGCCAGCCACGCCCTTTCGACTTGGGGAACGTCACCGGCTCCGCCGTGGCCATCCACGTCTTGACGTCATCATCCGCAACGACCTCGGTGTTGAAGACATCACGCCGGCCGAACCATGCCTCGTCCAGGTCGTTGTTCATCTGATTGCACAGCCAAGACGGGGTGAACACCTCGGCGCGGCTTTTGGTACGCTGGGATTGCCTCTCCTGCTCCTTGGCAATGCGCGGCTTGATGACGCCGGAGTTCATGCCTGTGATCTTCTCGACGGTTATCTCGTCATCGCCCATGTAGCCGTCGCCCAGGGCCTCGTATTCGTTGTCGGCCCATATGATGTTGCGCCCCGTCGTGCGGTCGCACAGCAATGTCTTGAGAATGAAAGTCGGATATCGTCGGTCGAAGGACTTTATGAAGCCTTCGAGCGAGATGTCGTGGGTTGGCTCGGTCACGGGCTACTGTTCCTTCTTCGCGAGCTCTTCGATCATGCACGTGCGTACGAAGGCGGAGAATCCCATGCCCCGCAGGGCCGCCTCCTCCTTCGCCGTGTCGCGCAGGGTGTCGGGGATGCGCAGGGTCACGGAGACTTGGTCGCCGTTCACCAGGAAGCTCCTGATCTCGGTCTCGTCGGGATTGCTCTTGATGAGCTCCTTGTAGCTGTCGGGCATCTGCGCTCCATCGCTCGAAATGCAATACAAATGCGTTTGCAACATTATAACGCGGCGGCACGGAGCGGCACTGGGAATAGGGGGACGTCGGCCGCTCAGGCTCAATGCGAAGATGTCCCTTTGGTCCGCCGCAAGATGGCGATGCGGTTCCTGTACGCGATGAACTTCCTGCACAAGCGCGGCGTGTGCCACCGCGACCTCAGCTACGGGAACGTGCTCATACACACATATGATGATGGCGCGTTCGCAGTCAAGGTCTCCGACTTCGGGCTTGCCAAGGAGAGGGGCTCGGACCTCACGAGCACGGGCTCGTCGATGAAAGGCTCCATAATAGATCCGGCCTGAAATCGTTCAGGGATTTCAAGCCGGTCAACGACATATATTCGATTGGTTTCATTCTCAACTACATCCTCACTGGCAAGGAGAACCTTGTCACCGATGGATCGCGGCTGGGCTCCATCATCCAGAAATGCTCGGCCACCAACCCCGCGGACCGGTATCAGAAGGTGGAGGACATCATCGGAGAGATGAAGGAGCTGGGGAATCTGCAGACCATGCGATAGCCCCCCAATGAAGCGGCAGGTCGGGCGACGGGTAGGGATGCGACGTCGTCCGACCGTTTTCCGACCCCGACCAGATGTCGTCGGATATGCCGCAGACTTCGCACTACCCTCCCGGGCTCCCCTTCTCAGGTTGCATTCGATGCACAGCATGCGGCAGTTGCCGGCCACGGTACGGCCGCCGCGGCTCCACGGGACGATATGATCCGCCTGCATGTCCCCCAAATCGAAGCGTTTCCCGCAGATTCCACAGCAACCCTTCTGCGCCTCGTACGCGGAAAGCCTGTCGGACTCGGAGAACGCGCGGATGGAAAGCAGACGCTCATCTGACGCGGCGGGCTCGTCGATGAGCACGTACTCGTACACGCCCTGCTTGCGCGTCACATCCGAATCGGAAGCAGGACGGAAACCCGCTTCTCAAGCTCCATCGGATCGTAATGATTCGCATGATACCTGTCATACAGCACGCCCCAATCGACTTGACGTTCACGCAACAGCGCTGTCCAATCACCGCTACCTATGCTTATGGCAAGACCTGAATTATGGGTAAGGATTACCGTAAAACGTCACAAACCATATCCTTACCGCTCAGCATATCCAAGTTTCAGCTTGCGCATCCGATTGCCAGTACCAAGCGAAATCTCGAAAAGACTCATTCATGCGGAACAGGTCAGCTCCTTAAGTCTCATGCGCATCGCCTTACGTACAGTGCTGCGTGACTGCGAATCCTTAAGCATATCCTGGTATGTTCTGTCACCCGGACGAGCCTCACGCAGCCATTCCATACAGCTAAGCCCTGCTTCACGAATGGCATCTGCGGTATTATCTATTGCTAATTCTTCACACCATTCCTCTATTAGATCAGCTTCTTCATAGAACGGTTCTGTTGCTTCGTTGAACGTAAACGTGGGAATCACAACCCTCGACAGATAATGCACCCATCGTTGGAGCAATAGGTTGATGCCTATTGGTGCTAACAATGCGATTCTGTTAGCTGCCTCCAATTGTTCCGGCGATACGGTGTATAAATTATCGAACTCGATGGCGTGGTTACGTCTCTTGAGGTTGTCGCTTCTTTCGAGTTCCGGGAGCGGCATGATACCGAAATAGCCTCCAGTCCATTCATCGGTGGTCAACGCTTTGCGCTGTGAAACCTTTGCCACGAGGATCGAACCTTTCAGATTGACGCCATCCTTCCGCATGGAACAGGGATGTTGCAGAATGGCCACCCGTCTTTTCTTTTCCCCTCCCGCGCCATTGGGAACAGACACTCCATCGAACACATCACCGATGAGGTAGGGGCGGCATAGCGAAATTTCCTCATCACCCCGGGCAAGATAGAGTTTATCAGGGTCGAGCCGTTCATCGTTCCCCGGGAATTCGAGATTATTCATGTCTACAACTCCTTTTTCACAATGGAGAAGTTGCCATCAGACGCGGTCACTACATCGAATTCACTACGGTAGCGCTCACGCCATTGAGGATCGAATTCGTTCATCAACTGTTCTGGATCGTTTTGTGAACTGGCATAGTCAAACACAAGGTCAGTGCGTTCAGCAGCGTATAAATCGATAGGGGTAATCGGAGTCCCAGGCAACGGCATCTCGAACCAAGACGCTATTTCATCAACCATGTAATGATTTGTAATCAAATTACATGCCGCGAGCAGTCCAGCAAGTTTCCTTCTGCTGTCGCCGGAAGCGGCATCACCCCGCCTCCATTTTCTGATAGCGGGTACACTCACATGCACCATACGCGCAATATCGCGCCATGAAAAACCGCTTTCGGAAAGCTCATTAAGCAGTTTCCTAACGCTTTTCTTGCCCATCTCAGCGGTTTCTTTCCGCCATTCGCAGTCGAGAGAGTCCCGGTGCAGGTCACCGTACTTCGCCGCGAGAACGCGCGCTAGGCCGCGGTCGCCTCCAATTTTGTCGGTAAGGACGGCTATGGATTGACCCGTCTCTGAATTCGAGGAGCGTTTTATCGTTCCTTCGGCAGTTTCCGTCATATTCCGTCCGACTTCCTTGGTGATAGTGTCAGCCACGACGAAGCACCTCGTTCCTGAGTCTGTCAGTGATCAATCCCTCGAACATGGACCGAACCGGAGCATGCAACAAGTCCGCCTTTGCGAGAATCTGATCCGGAGTGAATTCTGAAATGTTCTCTGGATGCCAGTAGCTGTCGATGTCCAATTTGAACAACGGTCCCGGAGACGGCGTCGGACGGCGAAGTCGCGGCGTTGATTCGATGACATTACTGTTCTGGACACCATATCGAAGCACCAGTTTAGTCGCATCGCCGCTGGAAAACGCTAAAGTTCCTTCGCTTTCAGTGGGCGACAACCCCTGTCTAATTCCTACATCGCGAGGACCGACCAAGGATTCGTCGACCCATTCACTCCATTTCGGCATGCCGGAATCATTATCCGACGGCACACGAATTTCATCGATGTACCTAAGACCGATACGCGTGACTCCTTCTAAGGCTACCGCATCGACAAGTGCCGTCAGCGTCTGCTTCAGAAGCTGACGCACGTCCTCGTACCGGTGATATTGCGTCGTCTCCACGGAGATGGCGTCTGGACTTATGGTGACAACCGTCCTTTTATCACGCTGGAATAGCGCCGCACTTTTATCTGCACGAGCTGTGGTTCAGACAAGGAACCGTCCGAAGCGGCGGAGAAAGTGAGCCGTGGTTCCTCCCCGTCGTCTCCGATAGGGAGCATCTCCTTAACCGCTTCATAGATTATTCTGGACTGTTTCTCATCCAATGGCTTATGCTCAACGTGTTTGATTTCAGCCACCATGAGCACAATGGGCGCATTCGGATAGATTTCTTCTTTCATGTTAACAACCATATCATTTTTGCAACCAAAACTGTAACCATTTCTCAAACCAAGAAACACATCTTTTCATCTTTGGAAACCAGTTCCGCAGTTCAACAGCTCGAACGCTCTCCCTCCTCATTGCTTCTCATATCACGAATACAAATAATCAAACGATGAAAATAGTGACGACGCAAGACGTCAGCCGTGGCTCTGTCGACGGAATCCAGAAAAGGCTCTGACATTTTTATTGGATTCCACAACACGAATACGCCCGTATTGCAGATGACGCCGGATGAAAATGCGGCCGTACTTCGCTTTCCCCTCGATGCACGGCCTCAGCTCGCCGCCCAGCCAGACGCCGCCGGACATCCCGCGCCCGTTGGATTCGGTGATGCCCAGGATCTCGGAAATGTTCGGGATTATAGGAATCAAGGAACGTGATCGGCACGCCCCAATAGTCCTCTGGGATGCCCTTGACCTTTGACACCTCGATGGCGTCGTAGTTGTCGTAATGCGGATAGCGTGACGGGTCCTCCGTGTATCGACGGTAGAGGAGCAGATCCTCGTGGCGTTTGGTGATGTCCAGGTTGGTGTACCAGGCGATGGCGGGGACTTTGCTTATCTTCCGCCCGTACTTATCGCGTTCGCCGGTTTTCGATTCGTATTCCTCGGGCATGGCGAACTCCATGGCCTTGTTGAAGAAGAAACCTGGCCAGAGTCTGCCATCCGGATCAGCGGGAAGATTTCCTTGTAGGTGATGGCATTGATGTTGCCCATGATGACGAATCTCTTGTCATGCTCCATCAGCGTCGCCACATACTCGCGGAATAGGCTGAACGGCGGATTGGTCACGACGATGTCCGCCTCATCGAGCAGTTCGAGGCACTCGCGGCTACGGAAATCGCCCGCGCCGTAGGTCCCATCGCCGTGCAGCTCCGTCAGTTCGTTCTCCCCGGAGTCCAGCAGGTTCCTGATGTCGTCCATGTCCAGGCCGCCGTCGCCGGTGGCGTCGCGGAAGACGTTGACGACGGCCTTGTACGCCCTGCGGTGGCGTCCGGTGTCCTCGTCCACGTCATCGTCGAACAGTGACGGCTGGTACTCGCCTCCGGCGATGGGGGAGCCGCTGTAGCAGGTGGCGACGAGCTTCTTCAGTCCCAGGTGGTTGAAGTTCAACGCGAAGTACTTGAAGAAATTGCTCTCGAACGGGTCGTCGCAATTGCAGAGGACGACCTTTCCTTTGAAGTGATCCTTGTAGTGGACGAGCTCGTGCTCGATGTCGGTCATGCGCGTGTAGAATTCGTCGTTCTTGGCCTTTTTCGCGGCCGATAGTTGGCTGTTACCCATGCCCGAGGCTAGGCGTCACGGCGCATGCGGGACGGAGGGCCGATGAAGTCCGCCCGGATATGGCGATGCCGCCAATCCGCATGAAGCCCGTCATTGGCTTCGGACGGCGCCCCTTTTTTCCATCGTCCTCGGCCCGCTTCATCGGGCTTCGACATCCCAATCCGGGATATGGGTTTCAGTACCCCCTTACGGCCTTGCGCCCCAGACCGGCCGGGATGGCCTCCAAGTGCCCGACAGGAGGCTTCTTACGCATACGGACCTATTGGAAAAGAAAAAAGGAAAACGACCATCCGATTTGTCCGTTATACGTAAGAAAGGGCCGAAAGCCCATATGGGAGTAGGGTTAAGCGTCTTACGCACAAGCCGCTTCTTACGCGTTAGATCGCGGTGGAGACGTCTTTTCGGGCTTTTCTTACGCGATGGCGGCAGTTTATGCGTAAGACGTCGCAGGCCGTACCTGTGCCATGGCCGACGCCCGTTTCGCCCGTATCCGCCGTGCACAGGACGCATAGGGACTTCATGTCAACAGAACAACAGAAAGGACAGTGGACGATGGACCATCTCCCGCGGATGTACACACCGGCCGAATGCGCGGAGGTCTGGCGGGTCAAGCCGGACAATCTGCCGGCCATGTGCCGCCGCATGGGCATCGGGGTCTACAGGCTGAGCCCGCACGCCGTGAGAATCGACGCCGACGACTTCGACCGCGTGACCCTGGAATCCCGGCAAGGCTAAAGGGAAACCCCATGGTCGTTGGCGCGGCCATGGGGCGGAAGACGGACTTGCGCTTGATCCATCCCTCCCTCCCTATGCGTCCTGAGGATCCAGGATATGCGGGGAGTCCTTTCCTTCACATGAAGGAGGGCACGTTCAATGAACGTCTTACCAGAGGTCAATCTCGCCCCGCTGCCGCCGATAACGGACGAGGACCTCGCCATCGTCCCCGGCACCACGTGCGCATGCTCCGCATGATCAAGGGACTGACCAATGCCTCGAGCATGGCGGAGGACTACGATTTCATCGGCTGCGACGGACGTCTCGTCCGCATCCCGGCCTCGACCCGCCGGCTCGGCGCCAAACTGGAGGGCGCGGCCCAGGCCGCCTACCTCCTGCGACTGGCCCTGACCGGCGACCAAAGGCTCGCGTTGGACGCGGAGGACGGGTTGTGGGTCCGTCTGACGGACCAGTGGCGTCCGACCTCGGACATCCTTGCCCTGACCGGCGAGAAGGCAGGGGCTACGACGAGCTCATCAAGGCCACGCTCTCCAAGAACGCCGGCCTGCCTCGTCTCCAGCTGGGTGTCCGTTTCTCCAACGTCGCGCTGCTGCGCTCCGGCGGGGCGGTCGGCCCCGACGACCCGCTGTTCAAGGCACCATGGGCGATGACGCTCGACGACCGGGAGTTCTCCCCCGACCGTGTCCGCAGGGGTCTCGAGGCGGCCACCGCGGTCACCGCGAGCATGGACGACGCGCGCATGCTGTGCCGTGTGGCCGCGGCACCGCTCATGCGCGACTACCTGCAGTACATCTACGACCTGCTGGGCACCGGCGGCAACGGCAAGGGCCAGTTCCTGAACGCGTTGCTGCGCCTGTACGGCGATCTGGGCTCCCCATTCAACTTCGGTGACTTCGCGGGCATCGGCAAGGTCAGCTCCACGTCCTGCGAGCAGGCGAGCCTTCCGCTGACGAACCGCCTGCTCGCCGTCGACACGGAGGTCGACGATCCCGGTCTCGGCAATCAGGGGCTTGTGAAGAAGGCGGCGACGGGTGAATGCGTCCCCCTCCGTCTGCTGGGACTCAACAGGCGCGAGGTGGCCGCCATCGCGGTCATGGTGATGGCGTCGAACAGGGCGCCGTCCATCGAGTCCGATCCGAGCCAGGACCGCCGCTGGCGCTACGTCAACTTCGACAAGCGGGGCGCCGTGGTCGATGACTGGTGGCACGCGCTGAAGTACGAGGACCTTATCGTCGATCTGTTCATGGCGGGCTGTATCGAATGGCTGGAGGACCCGGTGGGCGTCAACCCCCGTCCGGGCCTGGTCAACGATCTGGACGACTGGGGCACCGAGACGCTGGTCCGGATGCTTGAAATCGGCACGCCCGACCCGGAGCTCGGCTTCGACCCGGACGCGTACCTGCACTCCTGCTGCATCACCGTGCCGGAGGGCAACCGCGACAAGCGCCCAGCTGGGCATGATGGGCCTGACCAGCAGGCCGAAGTATGACGTGCTGTGCCTTGCGGGGGACGAGCCG
>ENA-OQBJ01001094-OQBJ01001094.1-human-gut-metagenome-genome-assembly--contig:-NODE-1094-length-11564-cov-6.355950_pt1 | contig 11564 bp, 8 predicted proteins | sample MGYA00242743_ERZ504545 | MGnify/ENA primary metagenome ERZ504545 (study PRJEB26092, sample SAMD00036252) | human gut metagenome | host: Homo sapiens | study: EMG produced TPA metagenomics assembly of...
TGTTACTATTCACACACCACTATCCCGCGAGGTGTTTTTGGCATGAATATGCCAAAATCCCGAGACATACAAGCCAAAATTCCATTGCCGTAGGCAATCTGGAATGAATTTTGGCTACGTTACTGTGGACGGAGTGAACAGTAACAATATTTTGTCAGTACAGCAGTGCGTAAATATAAAGGAGAAGATTAATTATGGCAAAAGAATGTAACAACACTTCATGCGACAAAGCAAGCTGCGAAGGTTGTTCCAGCAGCAAGAAACAGCAGAGCTTTCAGGCAGAAATGAATGCTCAGTCAAATGTAAAACATGTGATTGGGGTTGTCAGCGGAAAGGGTGGCGTTGGTAAATCCTTCGTAACAGGTTCTCTGGCAAACATGATGGCAGCACAGGGATACAAAGTTGGTATCCTGGATGCGGATATCACAGGACCGTCCATTCCGAAAATGTATGGATTAAAGGGTGCAGCAATGGCAAATGATGAAGGTATCTACCCGATGATCACAAAAAACGGGATCAAGGTAATGTCCATCAACCTTCTGCTTCCTACAGAGGATACTCCTGTAATCTGGAGAGGTCCGGTTCTTGCAAATATGGTAAAACAGTTCTGGACAGATGTTATCTGGGGCGATGTAGACTATCTGTTTGTGGATATGCCTCCTGGAACAGGTGATGTTCCGCTTACAGCATTCCAGTCTCTGCCGATCGAAGGAATCGTGATCGTAACCTCACCTCAGGATCTGGTTAAGATGATCGTTAAGAAAGCCTTTAATATGGCTGAGATGATGAAGATACCGGTACTTGGAATTGTAGAGAACTACAGCTATGTGAAATGTCCGGACTGCGGAAAAGAGATCAAAGTCTTTGGTGAGAGCCATATTGATGAGATCGCAGCAGAGCTGAAGGTTCCTGTACTTGGAAAAATGCCGATCGATATGGATTATGCAACCAAGCAGACGGCGGATTCTTTGCAGCAATCGACAATCAGTATATTACTGATGCACTGGCTGTAATGCCGAAATAAGAAAAAGAAGTTCTCATTCAGTAAGAAACGCGATTATAAAAATTGTTGTTTCAGTACTGAGTGAGGACTTCTTTTATTATATGGAAGTAAACATTTCAATAAAGCGTTCAGCAGCCTGAGAGACAGTAAGACTGTCATGCTGGGCAAGTACAAGCTGACGTCCGGGAAGAGGCTCTTTTAACATGAGTGGTGTCAGCTGATCATTTTCTTTTAACATATAATCAGGAACGCAGGCAATTCCCAGTCCGATCCGTGCCAGATCCAGAAGCAGGTCATTACTGTTTAACTCTACTTCAGGAAGAAGCTTGAGATTATGGGCTGTGAATGCCTCTCGCAGATATTCACTGGTGGTACTTTTGGGGGAAAGCATCAGGATTGGATAGTTCAGAAGCTCCTGCAGTTCGGTCTGAACAGTGTGTACAGGAAAGTAATCCGTATTGGCAACGAATACATCGTGGAATTCTTTTAGTACACGTGTCTGAAAATGGCTGCCAAGTCTGGAATTAGGACAGTTGCATACAATCAGATCTGCCTGACCTTTCTCCAGAAGCTCTGCACAGCCGATGGAGGTACTGTTTGTGACTTTGATACGGACATCCGGGTAGGTTTGATGGAATTTCTGAAGATAATCAATGAGAAAATACCGGCAGATCGTATCGCTGGCAGCAATACGCAGCTGGCCTTTCAGCAGATTGTCTCCTGACAGGAGAGATTCTCCCTCGTCCAGAAGTTGGAGAGCCGGTTTTACATGCTGGAGCAGAAGTTCTCCTTCAGGAGTTAACAATACTTTCTTGGTACTGCGGATAAAAAGAGGATGATTTAGCTTCTTTTCCAGAGTTTTAATGGACTGGCTGACTGCTGACTGGGAGATAAAAAGCTGCCGGGAAGCCTCAGAAAAACTCAGGGTGATGGCAACATAGTAGAATACTTTGTATAATTCCAGATTAATATCCATAGAAATAAATCCTTTCATAAAATAATGCGGTGATATAAATTGTCTGCGGCAATGGACGTTAGAGCTTGTATGTCTCGGGATTTTGGCATATTCATTCCCAAACATCTTGTCGACAGTGGCGTGTGAACGGTGATTAATTAATTATATTAATAAAAAATATAAGATATATTAATTTTACTAATGATATTTCCTATGATACTATAAAGGAAGCAATAGTTCAAGCAGCAGACTCACAGAGTCGGGCTGCAAGATGCTTTAAAAGCATTTTTAAAACAATGCATACATAAGAAAGGAGTTTCTATGAGTAACGTAAGACGTGTCTATGTAGAAAAGAAACCGGCCTTCGCTGTACAGGCAAAGGAATTAAAACATGAGGTCAGCAGCTATCTGGGAATTAAATCCGTAACAGCAGTACGTGTGCTGATTCGCTATGATGTAGAAAATATTTCTGATGAAGTTTTTGATAAAGCATGCAAAACTGTTTTTGCAGAGCCACCTGTAGATGATTTATACCTGGAGAATTTTGAGGCAGCAGAAGGCTCCCGCATCTTCTCTGTAGAATTTTTACCGGGACAGTTTGACCAGAGAGCAGATTCTGCTGTTCAGTGTGTACAGTTCCTGGATGAGAATGCACAGCCTATCATTCGTTCCGCAACTACTTATGTAATTGAAGGAACTATCACAGATGAAGAATTTGATGCTATCAAGCATCACTGCATCAACCCTGTAGATTCCCGTGAGACAGGTCTGCAGAAACCGGAAACACTGGTAACTGTTTTCCCGGAACCCGAAGATGTTAAGATTTTTGACGGATTTAAGGAAATGCCGGAAGCAGAATTAAAGGAACTTTATGATTCTTTAAATCTTGCAATGACATTCAAGGATTTCCAGCATATCCAGCATTATTTCAAAGAAGAAGAGAAACGTGACCCGTCCATGACAGAAATCCGTGTACTTGATACATACTGGTCTGATCATTGCCGTCACACAACCTTCTCCACAGAACTGACAGATGTAAAATTTGACGAAGGTGATTATAAAGCACCGATCGTAGATACCTACAACAAATATCTTGCTGACAGAGAAGAACTTTACAAAGGCCGTAAGGACAAATTTGTCTGCCTGATGGACCTGGCTCTGATGGCTATGAAGAAACTGAAAGCAGAAGGAAAGCTTGCTGATCAGGAAGAATCTGATGAGATCAATGCCTGCAGTATTGTAGTTCCTGTAGATGTTGACGGTAAAGAAGAGGAATGGCTGATCAACTTCAAGAATGAGACACATAATCATCCTACTGAGATCGAGCCATTCGGTGGTGCAGCTACCTGCCTTGGCGGTGCGATCCGTGACCCGCTTTCAGGACGTACCTATGTATATCAGGCAATGCGTGTAACAGGTGCGGCAGATCCTACTGTTTCTGTAAAAGAAACTCTCAAGGGTAAACTTCCGCAGAAGAAACTGGTAAGAAGCGCAGCTCATGGCTACAGCTCCTATGGAAACCAGATCGGTCTTGCAACAGGTTATGTAAAAGAAGTTTATCATCCAAATTATGTGGCAAAACGTATGGAGATCGGTGCTGTTATGGGTGCTGCTCCCAGACGTGCGGTTATTCGTGAGAATTCTGATCCGGGAGATATCATTATCTTACTTGGAGGACGTACAGGACGTGACGGTATCGGTGGTGCTACCGGTTCTTCCAAGGTTCATACAGAAGCTTCTATCGAAGTATGTGGCGCTGAGGTGCAGAAAGGTAATGCTCCTACTGAGCGTAAGATCCAGCGTATGTTCCGTCGTGAGGAAGTCAGCCATATTATCAAGAAATGTAATGACTTTGGTGCAGGCGGTGTTTCCGTTGCTATCGGTGAGCTGGCAGCAGGTCTTAGAGTAGATCTTGACAAGGTTCCGAAGAAATATGCAGGTCTTGACGGAACTGAGATCGCAATCTCCGAATCTCAGGAACGTATGGCTGTAGTAGTTGACCCGAAAGATGTAGATACTTTCCTTGGCTATGCAAATGAAGAGAACCTGGAGGCAATTCCTGTTGCAGTTGTAACAGAGGATCCTCGTCTGGTACTTGTATGGAGGGGAAAAGAAATTGTAAATATTTCCCGTGCATTCCTGGATACCAACGGTGCACATCAGGAAACAACTGTAGAAGTAGAAATCCCTAACAAAGAAGGTAATCTCTTTGAAGAGCGCCCGGACGTTGCAGATGTAAAAGCAAAATGGATGGAAACTCTGGCAGACTTAAATGTATGCTCCAGAAGGGACTTGTGGAAATGTTTGACGGTTCTATCGGAGCAGGCAGTGTATTTATGCCATACAGTGGTAAATATCAGCTTACAGAGACTCAGTCCATGGTAGCAAAGGTTCCGGTACAGAATGGTAAAACAGATACTGTAACCATGATGAGCTATGGCTTTGATCCGTATTTATCCTCCTGGAGCCCATATCACGGAGCTGCTTATGCAGTGACAGAGTCCGTTGCAAGAATCGTGGCTACAGGTGGTGACTATAAGAAAATCCGTTTCACATTCCAGGAATACTTCCGTCGTATGACAGAAGATCCTAAGAGATGGAGCCAGCCTTTCGCAGCACTTCTCGGTGCTTATGCAGCACAGATGGGATTTGGACTTCCATCTATCGGTGGTAAGGACAGTATGTCCGGTACATTTAATGATATTGATGTACCTCCAACACTGGTATCTTTTGCAGTTGACGTTGCGAAAATCCAGGATGTGATCACACCGGAATTAAAGAAAGCAGGAAACAAACTGGTATGGCTTCGTGCACCGAAGGATCAGTATGATCTGCCGGATTATGCAGGAATCATGGATCAGTATGAAAAACTTCACAAAGATATGCAGGATGGCAAAGTTGTTTCTGCTTATGCACTTGACCGTCATGGTATCGCAGCAGCAGTTGCGAAGATGGCATTTGGTAACGGCATGGGCGTGAAGATCGAGCATAATCTTGACCCGAGAGATTTCTTTGCACCTGGATTTGGCGATATTATCCTGGAAGTTCCGGATGGTAAGGTTGGTGAGCTTTCCATCACTTATACAGTGATCGGTGAAGTAACTGCTGACGGTAACTTCTCCTATGGAAATACAGTGATCACTGTAAACGAAGCTGAAAACGCATGGAAAGGTACTCTGGAAAAAGTATTTAAGACAGTTTCTTCTGAGAATGACAAAGAGGCAGCTGACAGAGATGAGAAGCTTTATCGTGCAGACAGCATTTATGTATGCAAGAACAAAGTTGCAAAACCTCGTGTATTTATTCCTGTATTCCCTGGAACAAACTGCGAGTATGACAGCACACGTGCATTTGAGCGCGCAGGCGCAGAGGTGGATGTAAAAGTATTCAAGAACCTGACTGCTGAAGATATCCATGACTCTGTAGAGCTTTTTGAGAAAGCAATCGATCAGGCACAGATCATCATGTTCCCGGGCGGATTCTCCGCAGGTGACGAACCGGATGGTTCTGCGAAATTCTTTGCAACTGCATTCCAGAATGCGAAGATCAAAGAAGCTGTTATGAAGCTGATCAATGAAAGAGACGGTCTGGCACTTGGTATCTGTAACGGATTCCAGGCTCTGATCAAGCTTGGTCTTGTACCTTACGGTGAAATCTGCGGACAGAAAGCAGATTCTCCTACACTGACATTTAATACTATCGGACGCCATATTTCCAAGATGGTTTATACGAAGGTTGTTAGTAATAAATCTCCTTGGCTGCAGAAGGCACAGCTTGGCGGTGTATACTGTAACCCGGCTTCACATGGTGAAGGACGTTTCGTTGCAAATGAAGAATGGCTGCAGAAGCTGTTTGCAAACGGACAGGTTGCAACTCAGTATGTAACTCCGGATGGACAGCTCAGTGTTGATGAAGAATGGAATGTCAATGGTTCTTATATGAATATTGAAGGTATTACCAGCCGGATGGACGTATCCTTGGTAAGATGGCACATAGCGAACGTCGCGGGGACGGAGTTGCTATTAATATCTATGGAGAGCAGGATATTAAAATATTCGAGTCTGGTGTGGAATATTTTAAGTAAAATAGGGGAAAACTTTCCAGACGGAAGGTTCCCAGAGGAAGGACAGAAAGCGCTGTCCCTCCTCTGGACTCCACCCTTGCGCTTTCTTTTTAGGAGCGCCGGGATTGTGGTGTGGAGGAGTGTATTAACTTTGCGTATTCGCCTGGTTGGGTAGCGCCCTTTTTTGAGTGTGAAGGTCGCCACTCAAGTTTGACACCAAAACTAACGGGAAGCCAGTAAAATCAAGGCTTCCCGTATTTTGTCTGCATGTGGTATATTCGTCCGATTTAGACATGAGAAAAATTTTTTTAATATTTTAGCAATCTGCGCATCTGCTCTTGGGTACGGTATTTATGGTTTAATTCCAGATTGAAAACATGTCCGATTTCTGTTGGAAGACTTTTAGGTGTTATTAGTGCCAGAAATAGGTAATGGGAAGTTATTTAGAGTAAAATAAAAATTGTAAAAAGTAAAAAAGAAAGGATAAAAAATGAGAAAAAAGATTCTGAAAGTGTTTTTTGTGATATTGACAGGTATCACGGTGACCCTGACAGGATGTGAATTGTCAGGAAGCAACGAATCCGCGCAAACGGAAAGCGAAAGTGGTAAGGATGCTGTAAAGTTTATTCCAAATCTTACTACGGCTGTTACCAGGAAGCCAACGCCCACAGCTGTGGCAGCAAATCCAGGAGACAGTGTGCAGAATCAACAGTCTGGAAATAACGCAGAAGCGGAAATTTACCAAAGCCAGGGAGATTCCGCAGATCAGGAATCTGCACAGGAAGAAACTTATGATATCCAATATATCACTGGTAATATTCTGTATTCCGATGAAAATACGATAACAGTAGAAGTGGGCGAATCAGGAAATTATTATAATATGGTTTTTAATATAGAAAACGCCGTCCTGAATATAGCTAATGGGAGTGCTGTACGATCCGGACTGAATGTTGACCTGGAGTATTATAGTCAGAATAACGTTAATATAGTAATCATGCTTACGAGTGATGGGGAGGAATATTTACCTTCCAGTACATTAGAGGAAGCGCAGAAAATGACCGACGAATATGTACCTGATGTGAGTGAATCGGAAAACGAAGATTTTGAAGATACCTCTCCCAGTGAATATTAGATTTTCTCGCATTTTCTCGGAAAAGGCACTGCATATGCAGCGCCTTTTTCTCAGGTGCGCTCGTCAGGCGCATGTTCAAAAATCGTTAAACACCTGCAAGCTTTGCAAAAGTATCTCTTCCCGCAATTCCATCCGCAGTTAATCTCTTAGAAGTCTGGAATTTTTTCACACCTTGCTTTGTGGCGGCTCCAAAGGCATTATCAATCCCGTTATTCAGGGTAATACCATGAGCATAAAGACCAATCTGCAGAACTCCGACATAAAGGTTATTGGCCCCTTCTGAAAGCACATGAGCAGCACAGGCATTGGATGTGTTTGTTCCCCAGATGCCATCGGTTGTAAGGCCAGTGCCGTATACGGAATTAAGTGCAGTCTGGATTGCTTTAATATATGCTTTCTGACTCGCAGATCCCCAGATACCGTCTACAGTCAATCCGGCTTTGAACTTTGAGTTCAATGCAGTCTGAGCTGTTTTAACTGCGGAGGAACCTGTGGAAGCAGTTCCTTTGCCTACATAATCCTGATGCATATAACCGATTCCGATTCCAGACACTTTCACATGAACCCATACACCAGAGTTGGTTCCATCTAGCTCAAGGCTGGTTCCCTTTGATACCGTACCCATGATGGCTCCGCCTGGCGTCTGACGTACATAAACGCCATCTCCAGTACATACCCCAGTGCTTTTCGTTGTCCAGGTAGAAGGAGTTGTTGTTTCGCCAGAGTTATTAATGGAATTAATAATACTATAATCCGGCCTGGCGAATCTTGTACCGGAGGACGCACTCAATGTACGGTTTCTCTGATATACGCCGATCCCTTCAGCTACCACACCGGAACCGTCATTTGTATTGCCTTCAATGGTAGTATAAGAATTACCACTAACAGCAATAACAAGTCCAGTATGATTAAATACCGACCCATTATGATACATTACGATGTCTCCAGCTTTCGGCGTAGAATAATTGGTAAATTTGGTTGAAATGTTTGGAACACTTATATACGGCCAATGCTTTAATAATTCCGAAGCCTTCGACTTGTTAAAGGCTTTCATAAATACCCAGCTTATAAAGCAGGCACACCATGCCTGACCCTGGTATTCTGGTGCAACATCCCGCCAATACTTTGTATAATTAGCGGTTCCTGCATTTGCGGTCTTGCTGTCAAGATTTGCATTCGATGCTTTCTCACGATAACCGATTTCTGCTTTTGCAATATTTATCGCTGCCTGAATTGCATCGGATGCTGTCACCTTATAATTAGTGATATAGGTCTTTAATGCATTATATACCATTTTCTGTCGGCTCTTATATGCTCCGACTGATTTCCGGTATCTGTCTGGCAGGCAGTATAAAGATGATCCAGTGTGTAAGGCTTTGTAGTCTTGGCAAGAATCCTTTTCACCGCAGAAAGTCCACCCTGATGGCGAAAATTTGCACACATCATTTTGGCATCCATTGCTGTAACGCCCAGAGAAGCTGCTTCCTTCACATAAGTTTCCATCTGTCCATCCATAAGCTGATCCTGGCAGCGATGACCAACTGTTGAATTGATAATATGTACAATTGCCTTCGCTTTTGCCGAGGTTTTTGAGAGCTGATAGTTTGACCAGTCTGTTTTATTAAGATCCGCCGCGACACCGGCCGTATCATACTTGCTGAAAGTTGCGGCATCAGTAGTTTTAATCTTAAGAAGAAGTGTACGAGCCTCATTGCCATACCACTGTCCGGCACCGATTGTGATCGCATGTTCCGCAGAACTGTTGGTATATGCTTCCGTAAAATCAGCATAGTCCTTTTGTCCATATACTTGTCCGCCAGTTTCCACTGCATAAATAATATTTCGCATTACAAGTTTTTCATGATCTGTCATTGTGTTTTTTCTCCTTTTGAAATTTTGGAATTTGCAAATTCATTTTATAAGGAGAAAAATAGTCTCAAAATGTAAACCGCTAATCAAGATTTTTGACAAAAAAGTGCCGTGAAATCCAATGAGCAGAAGTGCAAAAGCAGGATTCATGTTCGGCAAGTGATGAAGAGCAAATTTGATGGCTGAAAACGAAAAAAGCCCTTGGGCTGTACCGTATGCTACTGCGCAATGACTTTTGAGAATGAAAATGAGACAGTTGTTACTGTTGGAAGACTTTTAGGTGTTGTTAGTGCCAGAAATATATTATGGGGTGTTATATGAGGTAAAATAAAGAAGTAAAGGTTGACAACAAGGATAAACGATATGTCAATGTAACTATTGACTGTATAGATGGGAATGGGATGAGGGGAATACCTCTTAGATGTCCTTACCTCTATACCATAAAAAGAAATAAGTCTGTAAGAGATTTCTCTTGCTTACAAACTTATTATACGAGATGGAGAAAAGCATGTGCGGAATTTGTGGATTTTTCGGAAAGAAAAAGAACAAAAGAGAGATTGTGGAAAAAATGAAGGAAAAGCTGGTACATCGAGGTCCAGATGCGCAGGGCAGTTTTGTAAATGACAGCGTGGCCCTTGGATTTCGCCGCCTGAGTATCATCGACCTGGAAGGCGGCCTGCAGCCTATGAAAAGCAGCAGTCAGAACCTGACAGTGGTGTTTAACGGAGAAATCTATAATTACCAGGAACTGCGGGAGCAGATGGAACGGGAAAAGAAGATTCTTTTTGTCACCCGCTCGGACACGGAGACGCTGGTGAATGGTCTTGAGGCTTATGGTCCGGCGTTTGTGGAGCAGCTTCGTGGAATGTTTGCCTTCGCCGTCTGGAATGAGAAAAAAGAAGAACTGATGCTGGCGAGGGATTTTTTCGGAATCAAGCCGTTGTTTTACACAGTGTGGATGGAAATTTCGTGTTTGCGTCGGAGATTAAGAGCATCCTGCAGTTCCCGGGCGTCCCGAAAAAGTTGAATGAACGGGCGCTGGAGCAGTATCTTTCTTTTCAGTATTCCGTGCTGGAGGAAACTTTTTTTGAGGGAATCTACCGCCTTCCGCCGGGCTGTATGCTGTTTTACCGCCAGGGAAAGTATGAAATCTGCAGATATTTTCAGCCGAAGCTACAGCCCGAGGCGGGGTGTTCGCTGGCGGATATGGAGAAAAAACTGGAGAGCGTGCTTAAAAAATCCGTCCGCCGCCATATGGTCAGTGATGTGGAAGTGGGAACTTTCTTGTCCGGCGGTGTGGATTCGGGTTTTATTGCCGTGTTGTCCGGGGCAAAAATGGCGTTTACGGTGGGATTTCTGGATGGGAACAGCGGCTACAACGAGGAAAACAGGGCCAGGGAGGTGGCCCGGTATGCGCATCTTTCTTATCACATGCATACTATCGGGAAAAAGGAGTTCTGGGATGTGCTTCCAAAGGTAATGTACGCCCTCGACGAGCCCAGCGGTGATGCTTCTGCCGTCGCCATGTATTTTTTGGCTGCCAAGCGTCTCGTTATGTGAAGGTGGTGCTCTCCGGGGAGGGTGCGGACGAACTATTTGGCGGTTATAATATCTACCGGGAGCCTCTGGCTCTTCAGAAAGTGGCCTGGATTCCTGAAAAGATCCGGCGTGCGGTTTCCCGGCAGGCGAAAAAACTGCCGGACCGCCGCGGCAAGAGCTTTCTGATCCGGGCCGGCCAACGGGTGGAGGAACGGTTTATCGGGAACGCCCATATTTTCACCGACGAGGAGCGCCGGGAGCTTTTGAAAAATCCGACCGACACGCCGTCCTGTCAGGAGTTTCTGCGAAAGACTTATGAAGAAGCCGCCGGGCTTTCCGACCCGGAGAAAATGCAGAACATCGACCTGAAATACTGGCTGGCCGGGGATATTTTGCAGAAAACCGACCGCATGAGCATGGCCCATTCGCTGGAGGTGCGCGTGCCCTTCCTGGACCGGGATGTGTTCGAGGCTGTCCGGACACTTCCGCCGGAGGCAAAATTTGCCCACGGAAAGACGAAGTATCTGTTTAGGAAGGTGGCCCGGAAATACATCCCGGAAGACACGGCCGCGCGGAAAAAGCTGGGATTTCCGGTGCCTGTCCGTGTCTGGCTGCGGGACGACGACTGGTACGGGAGAGTTAAAAAAATGTTTCAAAGCCCCATATCCCGTCAGTATTTCCACACGGAAAAGCTGACGGCGCTTCTGGAGGAGCATCACGCGGGAAAGAAGGACAACAGCCGGAAAATCTGGACGGTGCTGGCGTTTTTGTTCTGGTATCAGGAATATTTTGATGAGTAAAAATAATAAGAATAACCCAAAAAAGATTGTAAAAATAGATTTTGAAAGTATTTTTGGTAATGATGGCGGGAAGCAGCTGTAAAATATATAGCTTCTGTAGTGAGGATTATATGCAGGTGGAAATTGGAATATTGTTTAAATACAATTAATTCCTTTTTTATAGTATATAATGAAACCTTTGATTCTAAACAAAAAAAATAAAA
>ENA-OQBJ01001095-OQBJ01001095.1-human-gut-metagenome-genome-assembly--contig:-NODE-1095-length-11560-cov-2.509140_pt1 | contig 11560 bp, 11 predicted proteins | sample MGYA00242743_ERZ504545 | MGnify/ENA primary metagenome ERZ504545 (study PRJEB26092, sample SAMD00036252) | human gut metagenome | host: Homo sapiens | study: EMG produced TPA metagenomics assembly of...
GAGTGCCATCCGGCCGGCGGCGGATCGTGCGCTTGGTGAGGTGGCGGGCTGTCGTGGAGCGGCCGGAGCATCATTATACGATGGAGCCCATGCGCTTTGTGCCAGCGACGGAACCGCTCTCGCCCGTGCTTCGTGGCCGCGTGCGGGAAAGGCGGCTGCTGGAGGATCTTTTTCTCATGCTTCTGCCGCGGCCGGGCAAGCGTTTGAGGACTCTGTACGCTTGCAGCAAACGCCACAGACCATTTACGAAGCGGTACACGGCAAGGCGAGACCGGCGATGGAGTTCCATGAAGCGCAGGCCGCTCTGCAGCAGGAGCGCCGCCAGGAAGCAGCTTTGCAGCCTGTATCGCCTGCGCGCGAGAGCAAACAGGGGGCGCAGGCTGCAAAGAGCCTGACGGCACAGGATCCCTGCCGGGAAAGCGGTGTGCTACTCGAGAATGACGGCAATATCATCCCCATCGGGCAGGTTGACTTGACGTATATCATTGCGCAGGATGCCAAAGGGCTTTACATCATCGACCAGCATGCTGCGCACGAGCGCATCCTGTTCGATAAATTCTCGTCCATGGCAGAGGGCATTCCCTCGCAGCAGTTGCTCGTGCATCAGATCCTGTCCTTTGATGCGGGCGAGGCAGCATTGGTCGAGGCCAATCAGGATCTCTTTGCTTCGCTGGGCTTCCATCTGGAGCCGAGCGGCGAGCGGGAATTCCGGCTGACGGAAGTGCCGGCGGATGTACCGGTCAGCGAAGCGGAGGATATCGTGCGGGAAATCCTGACCGATCTGCATGATATGCACCGTACCACGGCCAAGGAAATCCGGCAGGCCTGCCTGGCAACGACAGCCTGCCGTGCTGCCATCAAGGCCGGCGAGGAACTCAGCCTGCGCCAGATGCAGATCATCCTCGATGAACTCGCGCATACGCCGTTCCCGTATACCTGCCCGCATGGACGGCCGACCATCTTGAAATTCAGCAACGATGAACTCGCGAAGATGTTCAAGCGCACAGGCTTCGGTTTTTGACGTGTAAGGGGGAGAGCATTTTGCGCGAAACAACAGGAAATGCGATGGGAAAGACAGCGGTACAGGGCGTATCTGCAGCCAAAGCTGTCGCGACAACGGGTCGCAAGCAGTCGGCAGAGGCTGTCGCGCTCGCCAGGTGGGCTGCCGGGCATGCCGGCATCTCGTATGTGGAGCGGGACAACCTGTCTTCTGAGGCTCTGCGCAAGCGTTACGGTGCAGCGTTCCTGCTCGTGGCCAAGCACGGCCTGCTGACGCTCGAGACGCCGCAAGGCGATTTGTTCTTTCATCCGAATATGGCGCATCTTCGCCTCAAGAACCTGCGTTTTGGCAGCGGCGGCGAGGGCGACCGCATGGTGGAGGCTATGGCACTCGCACGCGGCATGCACGTACTTGACTGCACGCTGGGCTTTGGCGCCGATGCCATCGTCGCGAGCTTTGCCGTGGGGCCGGAAGGCTCTGTGACAGGCGTGGAGTCGGAACGGCTCATCGAGACGGTCGTCGGCTATGGCCTGCAGCATTTCAAGGCGGAAAACTGGCCTATCCAGGAGGCGATGCGCGGCGTCCGTACTGTTTGTGCTGAGGCGGCGCATTATCTCAGGACACTGCCGGACAAGTCTTTCGATGTCGTGTATTTTGACCCGATGTTCCGTCATCCGCTGCTGGAGAGCCGCAATCTCACGCCGCTGCGCATGGTGGCAAATCATGGAGCCGTTACGCCGGAGATGATTGCAGATGCCTGCCGCGTTGCCCGTCATCGCGTCGTCTTCAAAGAAAATGCGCGCAGTCTGGAATTTGCCCGCCTGGGATTTTCGCACATCATGGGCGGTAAATACAGTAAGGTTCATTACGGTGTCCGCATTCTCGACGAAAAAGACTGAATCAATAAGGACTTCTGTGCGTATTTCTTTCCGTTTGCGTAGAGGCCGCTTCCTCCTTGAGAGGAAGTGGCCTTTTTCCATGGAATTTCGTTGATTTATGAGTGGCATGATGATAAAATAAAAAAGAATGATTTGAGCGGCTACAATTTCATAAGCACTTCCTGAAGCAAGGATGCTTCAGGTCTGCTTGTCGTATTACGGATTACGAACGCAATAAAATTCACTAATAGAAAAGAACTCAATCAATATTATCAGTGGAGGTGTACTTTTTTTGTCTAAAGGAACACAAAAATTACAGATCATCCTCTCGGAGGCCTGGGGGAAATCGGCAAGAATATGACGGTCATCCGTGTGGACGATGAGATCCTGGTCATTGATTCCGGCCTCATGTTTCCGGAGGAGGACATGCTTGGCATTGACCTCGTCATCCCGGATATCAGCTATCTCATCGAGAACCGTGACAAGATCAAGGCCATTGTGCTGACGCACGGCCATGAGGATCATATCGGCGCCTTGCCATACGTCCTCAAGCAGATCCATGTGCCGGTCTACGGCACGCGCCTGACGCTCGGCATCCTCGAAGGCCGTCTCAAGGAGAATGGCGTGGATTCGAGCAATCTGCATTCGGTCATGCAGGGCGACATCATCAACGTCGGCTGCTTCTCTGTCGGTTTCATTCGTGTCAATCACTCAATCCCTGATGCTGTCGGCCTCTCCATCAAGACGCCGGTCGGCATGATCGTACACACCGGCGACTTCAAGCTCGATTATACGCCGATTGACGGCAAGATGACGGATTTCCGCCGCTTCTCGGATCTCGGCAATCGTGGCGTCTCGTGCTGATGGCAGATTCCACGAATCAGAACGCGAAGGCCATACGCCCTCGGAGCGCACGGTTGGTGCGGCTTTTGACAAAGCATTCCATAATGCGCGCGGCCGCATTATCGTTGCGACATTCTCATCGAATGTCCATCGCATCCAGCAGGTCATTGATACGGCAGTGCGTTACAAGCGCCACGTTGCCGTACTCGGCCGCAGCATGGTCAACGTCGTCAATATTTCCCTGGAACTCGGCTACATCACGGCACCGGAAGGAACGATCGTGGATATCGATGAGATCCACAATTACCGTATGGAGCAGATGGTCATCATCACGACAGGCAGCCAGGGCGAGCCGATGTCGGCCTTGACGCGCATGTCGATGTCGGATCACCGCAAGGTCGGCATCGTGCCGGGCGATACGGTCATCATCTCGGCTACGCCGATCCCAGGCAATGAGAAGCTCGTCTCGAAGACCATCGACAACCTCATGAAGCTCGGTGCCAATGTCATTTACGGACGCAACCAGGGCATCCATGTCTCGGGTCATGCGAGCCGCGAGGAACTCAAGCTCATGCACAATCTCGTGCGTCCGAAATTCTTCATCCCGGTTCATGGTGAGTACCATCATCTCGTGCAGCATGCCCGTCTTGCACGCGAACTCGGCATGCCGAAGGAGAATATCTTCATCAGCGAGAATGGCCAGATCCTTGAGTTTACGCGCGAGAAGGGGCAGGTGGCCGGCAAGGTCACGGCCGGCATGGTCATGGTCGATGGTCTTGGCGTCGGCGATGTCGGCAATATCGTGCTGCGCGATCGCCGCCAGCTTTCGCAGGACGGCATCCTGATCGTCGTCGTGACAATGAACAAGCAGACGAACCGCGTTGTCGCCGGTCCGGATATCGTTTCGCGCGGCTTTGTCTATGTGCGTGAGTCGGAAGCTCTCATGGATGAAGCAAAGGCTCGCGTCCAGCAGGCGCTTGACCGCTGCGAAGACGAAAAGGTCAAGGAGTGGGCCGCCATCAAGGCGAATGTGCGCGATGCGCTGGGGCGCTATCTCTTTGAGAAGACCCGCCGCCGCCCGATGATCCTGCCGATCATCATGGAAGTCTGAGCATCATAAGGAATTTGAGCCGGAGCTGAGCCTCCGGCTTTTCTGCTGATTGCAGATGGTTTGCCTGATCTTATTTTATCCTTTGGGAAAGGAGTGCGAGAATGCCATTTACTCACCTTCATGTCCATACGGAATTCAGCCTGCTCGATGGTGCGAGCCGCATCAAGGAACTCATCCGTGCCACGAAAGAACTCGGCATGGACAGCATTGCCATTACCGATCACGGCGCGATGTACGGGGTCATTGATTTTTATAAGGAAGCGAAAAAGCAGGGCGTAAAGCCCATCATCGGCTGCGAGGTTTACGTGGCACCCGGTGACCGCAGGGATCGTCAGGAAGTAGGCGGCGTGCGCTATTACCATCTGATCCTGCTCGCGGAGAATCAGACGGGATACCGCAATCTCGTACAGCTCGTTTCGCTCGCGAATATCGAGGGGATGTACTATAAGCCGCGTGTCGATAAGGAATTGCTTCAGAAATACCATGAGGGCATCATCTGCTTGTCGGCTTGCATCGCCGGTGAGATCCCGCGTGCTATCCTGCAGGATAATATGGAGCATGCCGATGCACTGGTGCAGGAATACCTCTCGATTTTCGGCCACGATAATTTCTTCCTCGAGATCCAGAATCACGGCCTGCCTGAGGAGCGCAAGGCGAATGCCGGGCTCGTGCAGCTCGCAAAAAAATACGGGGTCGGGCTCGTGGCTACGAATGACCTGCACTACGTGCATCGCGAGGATAGTGAGTTCCATGATATCCTGCTCTGCATCCAGATGAGCAAGACCATCGATGATCCCTCACGCATGCGTTTTGCGAGCGATGATTATTATCTGAAGTCACCGGAGGAGATGGCTGCACTTTTCCCGGAGTATCCCGAAGCAATCGCCAACACGGAGAGAATAGCGGCCAGATGCCAGGTGGATTTCGAGTTTGGCCATCTGCAGCTGCCGTATTATCCAATCCCTGCGCCGTATGCTGATGATGAAGCGTATTTGCGTCATCTCTGTGAGGAGAACCTGCCGCGCCGTTATCCGGAGATCACAGAGGAGGTGCGCCAGCGGCTCGCGTATGAACTCGGCATCATCCATCGTATGGGATATGACAGCTACTTCCTCATCGTCTGGGATTTCATCAATTATTCGCGCGAACACGGCATCGGTGTCGGTCCAGGGCGCGGCTCCGCGGCTGGCAGCATCGTCGCGTATCTGCTCGGCATCACGGATCTCGACCCCTTGAAGTACGACCTGCTCTTTGAGCGCTTCCTGAATCCGGAACGCGTGACAATGCCGGATATCGATGTGGATTTTGACTACATCCAGCGCGGCAAGGTCATCGATTATGTCAAGGAACGATATGGCTACGACCATGTCGCGCAGATCGTGACCTTCGGCACGATGGCAGCCAAAGGAGCCATCCGCGATGTCGGGCGTGTACTCAACATGCCGTACGCAGAAGTGGCGGATATTGCCGGACTCGTACCGAATGAGCTCAAGATCACGCTCGACAAGGCCATGGATGAATCCGCGGATTTTCGCCGGGCCTATGAGGAACGGCCGGAAGTCAAGCGGCTCATCGACCTTGCACGCAAGCTCGAGGGGCTGCCGCGCCATTCTTCGACGCATGCGGCCGGTGTCGTGATTGCGCGCAACCCTTTGACGGATTATGTGCCGGTCTCGATTTCCGAGGGGACTCTCGTGACGGAGTATGACAAAGACCATGTCGAAGAGCTTGGCCTGCTCAAAATGGACTTCCTGGGGCTGCGCACGCTGACGGTCATCAGCGATACGCTCGCCAATATCGAGAAGAGCCGTCATAAGACGATCGACATCGACAAGATCCCGCTGGAGGATGAAGTTACCTCAAAGATGCTCTGCGAGGGCCGCACGGGTGCCGTGTTCCAGATGGAGTCGTCCGGCATGACGCAGCTCGTGCGCGACCTTGCGCCGGAAGGGTTTGCCGATCTCATCCCGCTTGTTGCGCTCTACCGGCCAGGTCCGCTTGGCAGCGGCATGGTCGAAGATTTCATCGCTGGCCGCCATGGTGAGAAGGAAGTCACTTACATGCATCCCCTACTCGAGCCTATCCTCAAGGAGACATTCGGCGTCGTACTCTATCAGGAGCAGGTCATGCAGATCGTACAGGTGCTGGCGGGCTTTACGCTCGGCCAGGCCGATCTCCTGCGTCGCGCCATGGGCAAGAAGAAGCACGAGATCCTGATGGCCAGAAGGAGAATTTCCTGCAAGGCTGCGCAAAGAATCATATTGAGCCGGGCCTTGCCAATACCATCTTTGATCTGCTGACGCATTTTGCCGATTATGGCTTCAATAAGTCACACAGTGCCGCCTATGCGCTCGTGGCCTGGCAGACGGCATACCTCAAGGCTCATTATCCGGCGGAATTCATGGCGGCGATGCTCACGAGCATCATGGATACTCCGAAGGTCTCGACTTACATCGAACTCAGCCGCCGCATGGGCATCCGCATCCTGCCGCCGGACATCAATGCGAGTTCCTCGTTCTTCAGTGTCGATGGCGATGCCATCCGCTTTGGCCTTGCGGCTGTCAAGAATGTCGGCGAGAGTGCCATCGAGAGTGTTGAGAAAATCCGTACGCAAGACGGGCCGTTTGCTTCTTTGCAGGATTTCTGTGCCCGTGTCGATGTCCGCATCGTCAACCGGCGCGTGACAGAAAGCCTCATAAAATGCGGTGCATTTGACAGCACGGGAGCTAGGCGCAGCCAGCTGCTCGCCATCCTGCCGCAGGCCGTCACGGAAGCGTATCAGAAACAGCGCGACCGCCAGAGCGGCCAGCTCGGCCTCTTTACAGCAGAGACGATGGGAGAAGCTGGTGAGATCAAGCTGCCAGATATCCCGGAGGTCTCGAAACAGGAGATGCTGAATTGGGAAAAGGAAACGACAGGATTTTACATCACGGGGCATCCTTTGGACCAGTTCGCCGACAAGCTGGCGAATCTGCCGCGTATCGGCTCCCTGCAGGAAAACGGCATCAGGAATCACCAGGTCGTGCGTCTCGGCGGCATGATCACGGAGGCCAAACGCATCACGACCAAGAAAGGCGATACGATGTGTTTCGTGACGCTGGAGGATTTTACGGCTTCTCTGGAGGTCACCGTATTCCCCCGGGTTTTCTATCAGCATGTCAATATGCTCGTACCCGATACGCCCATCGTCGTGCAGGGCCGGGCAGATATCACGCAGACGGCGAGCTCAAGCTGCTGGCTGACACCATCTGGCCGCTTGACTTGTACCTGACGGAATACTACATTACCCTGCCGCCGGAGGGCCTAGAGGAGACGAAGAAGCAGGCGCTGCATGAAATTTTTTCCGCGCATCGCGGCAATCATGTCACGTATTTCCACAGCCGGGGGCATTGGCAGAAAGCATCAGGTGCCTTCTGGCTCGATGGCAGCCCCGAGGCGGATGCGGCACTTTGCGCACTGCTCGGCAGCGGAGCCATCAAGAAGCGATAATGCCGGACTTTGTTGCGATTGGCGGGGCAGGATGATAGAATAAGAAAAGTATATCAATTTTCCCGCGACAGGGATCACAAGGAGCGTTTTTTAGATTGAAAAAGAGAACAGCCGGCCATTTGCTGCTGGCAGGGAGCGTAGCCCTTTCTTTCCTCATCAGTCCGTTCAGCCAGTCACAGGCTTGGGCGGAAGCCGTATACGATATCAAAGAGATGCCGCGTCCCGATGTGCCGGGGCTCGTCATCCGTCCCGATGACCCCCTGCAGAACCTGACGGCCCGCTCGGCCGTCTCATGGATGCCGCGACAGGGCAGGTCATCTATGCGCGCGATATGGATGCGCGGCGTTCCCCAGCCAGCACGACGAAAATCATGACGCTGATCCTGGCTCTTGAGAATTCGAATCTCGATGATGTGGTCACGGTCAGCAGCAATGCAGCTGGTACAGAAGGGTCAACCATCTGGCTTGAGGCGGGCGAAAAGCTCCGCATGGGCGATTTGCTCTACGGCATGATGATGCATTCGGGCATGATGCGACGGTGGCCGTCGCCGAACATATCGCCGGTTCTGTCGATAAGTTCGCGGTCATGATGACCAGGAAGGCGCACGAGATTGGCGCGGTCAATACGAATTTTGCCAACGCCAACGGCCTGCCGCGCGATGACCATTACACGACGGCCTACGATATGGCACTCATTGCATCGTATGGCTACAAGGTGCCGGGGTTTGAAGAAATCGTCAGCACGAAGGAAATGCATTTTGACTGGGTCAAGGATCCGGAACACCGCCTGCGCAATGAGAATCAGATGCTCTGGCTCTACCGCGGAGCCAATGGCGTCAAGACCGGCTATACCGATGCGGCGGGCCGCTGCCTTGTCTCAGCGGCCAAGAAGGATGGCCTGCAGCTCGTGGCCGTCGTACTCGATTCCGTTTACATGTGGAATGATTCCATCAAACTGCTTGATTACGGCTTTGCACATGTGGAGCCTGTGACGCTGGTGACAGAGGGGGATACGGTTGGCTACGTACCGGCTGCAGGTGGAAATGGTACGCGTGTTCCTTTAAAGGCGGCGGGAACAATCACGCTCGCGAAGCTCAGGGAGGCGATGCCCGTCAGTATGAGACCAGGCTGGATGTGCCGTCGAAGCTCCAGGCTCCCGTTGCGGAAGGGGATGTGGCCGGACGTTTGTCGTCCTGCTCGACGGCAAAGAAGTCGCGTCGACTGACCTGTTGGCCGGCACGAGTATCACGCGCCGTTCGTTCTTCCTGACTGCCTGGCATTGGCTGCAGTCGCTGTTCGGCCATGTGATAGTGCCAAGTGAGAGATGACGGAACGGTTTGCCAGGCGTCGGCAGTGCGTGATGGCAGCTGGCAGCATAAGAAAGGAATCGGGAAATAGCGATGGCAGAGCGTTTACAGAAAATCATCAGCCAGGCGGGCGTTGCGTCGCGCCGGGCAGCCGAGAAGCTCATCGAAGCCGGGCGCGTCGCGGTGGATGGTCGAGTGGTAAAGGAACTCGGTTTGAAGCTCGAGATGGCAGAGCATGTGATCACGGTCGATGGGAAGCCCCTGGCGCAGCGGGAACATCACGTTTATTTCCTGCTCAACAAACCGAAGGGATATCTTTCGACGGCAAAGGATGAAAGGGGCCGGCGCACGGTGCTTGACCTGCTGCCGGAGGTCCGTGAGCGTGTCTATCCCGTCGGACGGCTCGACAACAACACGGAGGGACTCCTGCTCATCACGAATGACGGCGCACTCATGAACGGTCTGCTGCATCCGAAGTACGAGGTGGAAAAGACGTATGTCGCACGTGTGACGGGCGAACTCACGCTGGAAAGGCTCAAGGCCCTGCGCGAGGGCCTGTTGCTGGAAGATGGCATGACGCACCGGCCAGGGTGGAGCTTTTGGGCGAGGAGCGTGGTCTCACACGTGTCGCCATCACCATCCATGAGGGACGCAACCGCCAGGTGCGCCGCATGTTCGCGGCTGTCGGCTGCGACGTGCGTGCGCTCAAGCGCACCTGTTTTGCTGGGCTTACGTTGAAAGGCGTGCCACGCGGCCATCACCGCGCGCTGCAGGCAGGAGAAGTGCAGGCACTCTATCGGCTGGCAGGCCTGCAGGAGACGGAGGCAGAATCATGAAACACGTATTGGTGATCGGCGCGGGGCCAGCTGGCATGATGGCAGCCATCCGCGCGGCTGAGAATGGGGTAGAGGTCACGCTGCTCGAGAAGATGAAAAAGCCCGGGCGCAAGATGATGATCACGGGCAAAGGCCGCTGCAATATCACGAATGCAGCCGATGTGCCTGAGATCATCCGCAATGTCCACGGCAATGGCGCTTTCCTCAATAGTTCCATGCGCGCATACGACAATCGCGATGTCATGGCCTTCTTCGAGGAGCAGGGCGTGCCCGTCAAGGTGGAGCGCGGCAACCGCGTCTTCCCGGTCAGCGACAAGGCGCAGGATGCTGTCGACGCATGGTACACCGGCTGCATGAACTCGGTGTGACCATTGAGCTTGAGACGCCCGTGGCCGATATCCTGACGCAGGATGGCCGTGTGGCCGGTGTGCGCACGAAGACCGGCGTGCATTACAAGGCCGATGCCGTGATCCTTGCGGTGGGCGGCGCGTCGTACCCGGGCACGGGATCCTCAGGCGATGGCTATGCGATGGCGGAGAAGCTCGGCCATACCATCGTGCCAATCCGTCCCTCGCTCGTGCCGCTCGAGACGGAGGAAGACTGGGTGAAGGATGTCCAGGGACTTTCGCTGCGCAATGTGCGGGCAACCCTACTGGCAGATGGCGAACCGGTGCAGGAGCTTTTTGGCGAGATGATGTTCACGCACTTCGGCGTGACGGGACCCATAATCCTTTCCGCAAGCCGCAAGGCTGCTGACTGCCTGGCGAAGGGCAGTCTCGTGGAGCTGGAACTCAATCTGAAGCCAGCGCTGACACCGGAAAAACTCGATGCCCGCGTACAGCGTGACTTTGAGCGGTATATCCGCAAGTCTCTCAAGAATGGACTCGTGGATCTTTTGCCGCACAAGCTCATCGAACCAGTGCTTGACTATGCTTACCTGGATCCCGATAAACCCGTGCATCAGGTCACGGCCGAGGAACGCCGCCGGCTCGTGGAGACGCTGCAGCATCTGACACTGACCATCACGAAGACAAGACCTCTCGCGGAAGCTATCGTGACGGCCGGCGGCATATCCGTCAAGGAAATCAATCCGAAGACGATGGAGTCGAAGCTCGTGCCCGGTCTCTACTTTGCGGGTGAAGTCGTCGATGTCGATGCCTATACGGGTGGCTACAATCTGCAGGCGGCTTTCTCGATGGGCAATGCAGCCGGGTGCTGGAGCGTTTGGAACGACGACTGACACCGTGCCTGGCGTCTGAGAACAAGGTATCAATAGGAATTATGAGAATGGAGGATTCCTTATGGAACATACGAAAACCATCCCGCGGGCTGTGCGCGGCTTGCACGGGGAAATCGCAATCCCGGGCGATAAGTCCATTTCCCACCGCAGTGTCATGTTTTCGGCGCTCGGCTCGACGCCCGTACATATCACGAATTTCCTGCATGCGCAGGACTGCCTTTCTACGGCTGCCTGCATGAAAGCACTCGGAGCCTCTGTGACGTTTGCCACCGATACGGAACTTACCGTTTGCGGGCATGGCCTGCACGGCCTTGCAGAGCCTTCCTCCATCATCGATGCAGGCAATTCCGGCACGACACTGCGCCTCATGATGGGCATCCTCGCGCCACAGCCATTCCTCACGACGTTCACAGGCGATGCATCCCTGCACAAGCGTCCGATGGGACGCGTGATAAAGCCTCTGACACAGATGGGCGCGAGAATCTATGGCCGTGCGCAGAACACGAAGCTGCCGATCACTGTGGTGCCGGCTGGCAGGAAGCTTTCCGGCATGGTTTATGAGAGCCCGGTCGCGAGCGCACAGGTCAAATCAGCCATCCTGCTCGCGGGCATGTACGCCGATGCCCCGACGACGGTCGTCGAGCCGTTTACCTCGCGTGATCATACCGAGCGCATGCTGGAGGCTTTCGGCGTCCGCACGGAGAAGCAAGGCACGGCGGTGACCATCCGTCCCGTTGCAGGATTCACGGCGCCTGAGTCCATCGAAGTGCCGGGGGATATCAGCTCGGCTGCTTACTGGCTCGTGCTGGCGCCATCGTACCGGGCAGCAGCCTGCTGCCTGAAGAATGTCGGTGTCA
>ENA-OQBJ01001096-OQBJ01001096.1-human-gut-metagenome-genome-assembly--contig:-NODE-1096-length-11554-cov-1.732738_pt1 | contig 11554 bp, 14 predicted proteins | sample MGYA00242743_ERZ504545 | MGnify/ENA primary metagenome ERZ504545 (study PRJEB26092, sample SAMD00036252) | human gut metagenome | host: Homo sapiens | study: EMG produced TPA metagenomics assembly of...
TATAAGCACAAAGTAATATAGACGTAATTGGAAAACCGAGGAACAGAACCGCCAGACAAAAATGATAATCCCAATTTGTGAGTTTTTGGGAGTTTCTTGTGAATACCTGTTATCTGGCGAAGAACATAATTCAGCTATTTCTTTAGAAGATGCTGAGTGGATTTCCTTAATACATCAACTACCAAGAGATGCTCAACTTGAGTTCAAAGGAGAATTAAAAGGATATATTAAGAGAATGAATCAAGAAGATGAGGGTTCAGAGAAATTGAGAAGGGCAAAATAATTCCCTTCGAGTGGTACCGGAGGGGGAAAAGATAGGTATGAAAAAAAAGAAGAAATCTTCTGGTTTATCTGAAATAATCTCAGCAGTCATTATGATTGCTATACTATCTCCAATTTTGCAAATAGCCGGAGGTATTATTTCAGTATTAATAATTGTCGCATTGCTTGTCATCGTTTGCTATATCATATATATGGTCATTATATATTCCAAAAAGAAAAAAGAGGAAAAAATAATTACTGATAATTCCGAAAACGAAAATATCCTATTTTATCAAAAATTTATATCAGAAAACAGTAATTCTACAGTTTCGTTGAAAGATGAAATTGAAAAGAGCCCGAGAAATTATTTATTTCTTTCGATATTGAAAATACTGTGGAATCATTTGATAAGAACTATTTTCTGGCAGATGAAACAGCAAATTCCATAAACGATTTAAAAAAGCAAGAAGATTTTTGGGATAATTTTTTTTCAAGCATTCTTAACGAGAATATGTTTTCGAATGATGTAAGAGATCGGATTTCTTCTGCTAAAGAGTATACAGATTTAGTGCAAGGAATAAAAGAAACTTTGGGGATATACTCTTCTCAAAAGTGCGGATATTCCGAATCCACTTATTATGCTTTTATGCAGAATGCTCGGATGTACTCTGAATTTTCTCTAGAAAACGGAATAGAATTCGAAGAATATTGTGCTTCTCTTCTTTCCCAAAATGGTTTTGAACAAGTCAAGACAACAAAATCTAGTGGAGATCAAGGGATAGACATAATAGGTTATTCTAAAAACGTGAAATATGGGATACAATGTAAATTTTACTCTAAACCAGTTGGAAACAGAGCTGTGCAAGAAGCTTTTGCAGGAAAACAATTTTATAAATGTCACGTTGTTATCGTTCTTACTAATAACACCTTTACAAAATCAGCAATAGAACTGGCAGACTGCTTGGTGTTGTATTGTGGATGGTAATGTTTTAAAAAAATTAGAATACAAACAGAGGTCTTTGTATGAGTAATATCGGAGAAAAAATAAAGGAATTGCGGACAGAATCCGGAGCCACCCAGTTGCAGCTTGGTGAGTATGCCGGATGCTCAGGGCAAGTAATTTCAAACATCGAAAGAGGATATACGAATCCGTCCGCACAGGTTTTAAATAAGATAGCAGAATTTTTCCATGTTCCTTCAGATTATTTATTGGGAAATCAAAATCTCAGTGGATTGCACTTGATCCAGAAACGAGAATGCCTTGCATCGGATCACGTATCTCTGATCTGATGCAGGATGCGAATATGTCTCCGGAAGATCTAGCGAACCGTGTAGAAATATCTGTACAAACTACTCTGGAAATTTTAAGCGGAGCAATAACTCCAAATATAGACGTGTTGGCCAAGATCTCTAAAGTGCTAAACACTTCTATTGATTTCTTGATCGGCGCCGTCCCGTTTCAGACAATCATATCCTCCGAGGAAGAACAAGATATCATTCTTTATTACAGGGGAATGTCAAAAAGCGGGAAACGGATGATCATGGGAGATTTTGAAAAACTGAAAGACAGATAGGAATATATAATGTACTTAACCGGGGAACCGTTGAGGTGCTATACAGCCGCCGGACGAAAGAAAGGAGGCTGGTGCTTATGGTTACATACAGTGACTTGTTTACCTTTGTCATCATGCTTTGTGCTGTAATTACCCTTGTCGTAACGATAATGAAGCACAAAAATAGCGCCCCTGTCCTGGTAAGATAAGGCGCTATTTTTATAGTTACACATTTTACCGGCGTCAGGTGTACACTGACCAACGATTCCCTTGTTAAGTACATTATATCCAATACATTTCCATTTGTCAAATACTATGCAACAAGGAGAAATGTTATGCCTGCATATAAATATCAAACAAAGGACGGGAAAACAAAATGGTATAGCAAATTTTTAACTATACAGAACTGGCTCGGCGAAAAAAAGCATAAAATGCAAACGTGGATTTGATACAAAAGGAGCTGCCAAAGAGTATGAACGGCTGTTCTTGGATAAGTATTCCAAAAGCCCAACAATCCTCTTTTCCTCTTTGGCCGGAAATTATATGGAAGATATGGAATCCAGACTGAAGCGACAACATTAAAGGGTAAGAAATATATTGTCGAAACAAAGCTGCTTCCTTACTTTGGGAAAATGCAGATATGCGACATTGATGCAGATCTTGTTAGAAGGTGGCAGAATAGCTTAATTGATTATCGTAATGAAAAAGGTGAGGCTTATGCCGAAACATATCTGCACTCAATAAACTCACAGCTTTCGGCTGTGTTTAACTATGCAGTCAAATACTACAAACTTGGAATAAATCCATGTTATGTCGCAGGAAGCATCGGGAAAAGCCGGGCTGAAGAAATGAATTTCTGGACCAAAGAAGAATTTGAGCACGTTATGCAGTTTGAACAGAAACCGTCTTATATAGTTGCTTTCAAGCTGCTTTTTTACAGCGGCATGAGGGAGGGGGAGCTGCTTGCGCTTACACCGGAAGATTTTCCACGAGATACCGCAATTGTAGATGTAAATAAGAACTATGCCGTAGTAGATGGTATTGAATATTTTTTAACTCCAAAGACAAAGCGGAGCATACGGAAAATCACAATACCAGATTCTATACATGCAGAAGTTCTTGAATTCATAGACAGTATGTGCCTTGAACCAGAAGAACGTATATTCTATTTCAAAAAGGGCGGACTTTACAGCGAATTCAAAAGGATGATCAAGCGTTCTGGAGACAAAGAGATAAGAGTTCATGATCTGAGACACAGCCATGTGGCCATGCTGGTTAATATGGGGTTTGCAATCGAAGAGATCTCCCGCCGCCTCGGACACGATTCAATAAAAACCACATGGGATACTTATTCACACCTTTATCCCGGAACAGACAGGGAGTTAGCGCAACGAATAGAAGTTGTTATTAAAAAGGAACAGGAGGCTTCATCCGTCGCCGAAAATGAAGACGATGGCATTGTTGTAGATATGGTACCTGGTTCGCCGCTTGGCCAGATCAGCCAACACGCTCTGACAACGGCTGAGCAGCAAGGAAACGAACATATACGAAAAAACAACAAAAACATCTTTATAAAATATGGGATTGATATTGAATCAGAAATGGTTTACGGATATAAACTGGAAACGTATCTGGATTTGATAGCTTTTGGGGATGCAATTATACAGACTATTTCTTCTTTTAAACCTTCGGCAACTCTCAAAGATCTTATTATGGCCATGTACTCTGATGCCATATCATCTTGTGAATTGTCGCAGGGAAGCTTAAAAAATCTTGATCAGTTTATGGTTGATACAACGATTCCGAAATACAGCAAACTGTATGGAATAGGTGGAAAATAGAAGTTTTAACATCACATTAACATCACGAGGATGGAAAAATTCCCGGGAGCCCTTTATTTTCAAGGGTTCTCGGGATTTGCTTATTATTCAAACTCTATTGTTCCAGGTGGTTTTCCCGTCAGATCATACACTACGCGATTCACATGATTTACTTCATTGACAATTCTGCTTGTTACCTTATGCAGTACTTCCCATGGGATCTCTGCTGACTCTGCTGTCATAAAGTCAATCGTATTGACTGCGCGAAGTGCAACTGCGTAATCATAGGTTCTTTCATCCCCCATAACTCCAACGCTTCTCATGTTTGTCAATGCAGCAAAATACTGTCCGACTGTCTTGTTCATGCCTGCTGCGTCCATCTCTTCACGGTAAATCGCATCTGCATCCTGAACGATTTTTACTTTTTCTTCTGTTACTTCTCCGATAATACGGATTCCAAGTCCCGGTCCCGGGAACGGCTGTCTGAACACCAGACGCTCCGGAAGTCCGAGCTCCAGACCTGCTTTTCTTACTTCATCCTTGAACAAATCACGAAGCGGCTCAATAATTTCTTTGAAATCTACGTAATCCGGGAGTCCTCCTACGTTATGGTGAGACTTAATCACTGCGGATTCACCGCCGAGACCACTTTCTACTACGTCCGGATAAATGGTTCCCTGTACCAGGAAATCAACCGTTCCAATCTTTTTCGCTTCTTCCTCGAATACACGGATGAATTCTTCTCCGATGATTTTTCTCTTCTGCTCCGGCTCTGTCACTCCTGCAAGTTTCTCATAAAATCTCTGCTGTGCGTTCACCCGGATAAAGTTCAGGTCATAGTCACCTTCCGGTCCGAAGATTGCTTCTACCTCATCTCCCTCGTTTTTACGAAGAAGTCCATGGTCTACGAATACACAGGTAAGCTGGTTTCCGATTGCCTTGGAAAGCATAACTGCTGCCACGGAAGAATCCACACCGCCGGAAAGTGCACACAATACTTTTCCGTCGCCTACTTTTGCACGAATCTCTTTGATTGAGTTTTCTACAAACTCATCCATCTTCCAGTCGCCGGCACATCCGCACACATTTCTCACGAAATTGCTGAGCATCTCTTTTCCCTGTACTGTATGAAGTACTTCCGGATGGAACTGGATCGCATACAGCTGTTTCTCTGCATTTTCCGCTGCTGCTACCGGGCAGTCTGCCGTATGTGCTGTAATCTCAAATCCCGGTGCGATCTGCGCAATATAGTCGAAATGGCTCATCCAGCAGATTGTAGATGCTGACACGCCTTCAAATACTTTTGAAGAGGCTTTATCGATCAACACCTCAGTTTTTCCATATTCTCTGACATCTGCACGTTTTACTTCACCACCAAGTACATGCATCATCAGCTGGGCTCCATAACACAGTCCCAATACAGGGATTCCAAGTTCAAACAATTCTTTTGTATAGGTCGGGGAGTCTGCCTCATAGCAACTGTTCGGACCACCTGTCAGAATGATTCCTTTTGGATTCATATCCTTGATCTTCTGAAGGTCTGTTTTGTAAGAATAAATCTCACAATATACATTGCATTCTCGAACGCGTCTTGCAACCAGCTGATTGTACTGCCCGCCAAAATCGAGTACGATTACTAATTCGTTTTTCACAAATGTTTCCTCCTAATGTTTATCCTAGTATTTTTATTATAATGTAGCACTTCTGAATTTACAAGTTTCTTTTCTTGTAGTTTCACCAGTTTTACTTTCAAATACTCTAATTCTAATCTGTCTGATCAAAGGATATAGCTGTCTGCATTGATCACTTTCGCAAAGAGCAGATCCTGAATTCCGATATTCTTACCAGGCAGTTCTTCTCCATCAGCTTCTCCAATTTGCGCTACATTTTGCGAAATGGCTGCAATCACACTTTTCTGTTCTTCATTACACAATACCTGTGCGCAGTTTTGAATCCTGAGGTAATTTAATATCAATTCCGGCGTTACATCTTGTGCAATCTTTACAGTGGCTATATTTCTTACAAGAACTTGATCTGAAGAATTTTCAAGCAATATTTTATCTATGCTAATATTAGGCTTATTTTCAATGATTCTGCCCTCCCATTCAAATTCAAGTCTCTGATAGTCCACATTTAACTTTTTAAATGACGCTTCTTGATTTTTCATCAAACTACCGTTTCCTTTACCATGAGTTTTGAAATCAACTCATCTAATGTATCTAATTTGACATCTTCCGGTACTTTTAGATTTCCGTACACATAAATGCTGTCTCCCTCTTTCTTCAGTAATTCTTCATTTAAAACTGCATCTCCATAATGAAGTGCCATTCCTGCAGGGATGACTACAAAATTCACTTTTTCATCAAATAGCTCGATACACGATTCCACCATTTCTTCCGGAATGATCAACTGTTCTGTAACAAACCGGACATTTTTTTCGACTAGCTTTTGCATATCTACCGATTTATCCTGAATAATTACTTTGTCTTTTACATAATATTTGTTGTCTTCTTTTGCTCTCAAAGGGAAATATTTATCTACAATGAATGTGTCATTTAATATCATACAGTCATCCGGATAGATCGAAACGGAATTACTTGCGGATAATTTTGTCAGATAACCCGAAATACTTTCCGCACATCGAACAGAACCGTTCACATGAATTTTCTCATATTTCTCTAAAATTTCTTTTGTACCTGAATGTATATTGAGGGCTCCATTTACGATTAACAATGTATGTTCCTGAACAACCATAGATCTGTTATTTCATACGATCCATTGATTACTTTTAACTCTGTCTCAACATCATCTGCAATTTCTATTGTATAATCTTGATTTATCGTGACAGGAAGACGATTTAAAATACTTTTACTGGAAGTACTGACGATAACAATATCTGCATTGATTATCATGTTTTATAGTTGTTGTAATCTTCTTCTTTCATTTTTCTGGCATCACAGATATCACAATTTAATACATAGTTTTTCTTATCAAACATATTTGTTCCCTCCTAAAATTCTTTTTAAATGTTGACGTGCAGAAGAAAGTTTGGATCGGACCGTTCCTGGTGAAAGCAAAAGGATATCTCCAATTTGTTTGGAATTATACCCTTCCAAGTAACGTAACGAAAAAATTACTCCTTCCAGATCCGGTAAAGTTTCCAGCAGCTTCTCCCATTCTAATCGAACCAGTTCTTCAGAATCTATTTGTGCTGCGAAAACTCATCCAAGATGATTTCCTTCTTGCCATGTCTGAGACGATCTACATATAAATTTTTAACAGTTCGATATAACCATGAGCGACTTTGCTGTTCTTTCAGCGTGGATAAGGTATCCTCATGAAGCATTGCGCGCAAGAAAGCTTCATGCACCAGTTCCTCCGCGGTATACAGGTTTCCTGTCATACTATGGCACCAATTGATCAATTCCTCATAATATTTCTTATACAGTTCCTCTATCATACCTTGCGATCCTTTCTTTTGCCTTTCACTTATAAGACGGATAACCGGACAAAAGTGTTGAAAAATATTTCTCTATCCTCATTTCCTCTATTTTCTATTTCTTTGTATACTGAAAAGGCCAATGCACTTTCGTACATCGGCCTTTGGAATTCTCTCCCTTAGGTTTGCTTAGTGGGGAATTTGGAGTCAGATTTTCATCTAACATCATATTTAGGAGGGCTGCCGTTAGGCAGCGTAACGGGAGATTTCCTTTTTCAGTTCTTCGCAATGATCACCGTAAACCTGCAGTGATATCACGTTGTTCAGCCCGAGATTCATGATTCCTAAAATAGATTTTGCATCTACCACAAATCTTCCTCTCTTCATATCCATATCATATGGATACTTTGCCACTGTATTTACAAAATTTAGAATTTCCTCGGGGTTTTTAAAGCTAACTAACATTTCACTCATCATGAATACTCCTCTTCTATCTATACTGATGTCTTCCTATGATGCCTTCCATGTTTTACCCTTACGAGGTTATCACATTCTTTCAAAAGAAACAGGGTGAAATATCTTAAAAAGGGAGATTTTTTTAATGAACCGATTTCCTGAAGTCATTTGGAAGCATCCCAACTTCCTCTTTAAATACCTTACTCATATATTTCGGATCTGAATATCCGGCAAGCTCCGCAATCTGATTCAGTTTCAAATGTGTATTTAAAAGCAGCTCCTTTACCTTCTCTATCCTGTATTTGCGGATTGTCTCGGTAAAAGTACTTCCGGTTTCTTTTTTAAACTGTGCGCTTAAATATTCTTCCGATACATAAAGCTTATTCGCAATCTCCTCCAGCGTAATCCCCTGATCATAATATTTGCGGATCAGCTTTTTCGCCTGTTTTACCAGAACACTTGTCTCCTCGCCTTCCTCTTCCGTCTCAAACTCAAACAAACCGAAAAAGGCTTTCAATGCAGCTTCCAGCTGATTCCAGCTCACTGCTACTGTAATTTCCTGCAGGATATTCTGCACTTCCAGATCCAGTTCAACCGAAACTTTTGCCTTATAGATTCCGAATACAGCCAGGCTCAAATGAATGATCGCCTGTTTGATATCTGTCGGTGTATGAAACTCTTCTTGATAGCAGTTCGCCAGTTCCCAGAAACATTTTTTTAATTCCTTTTTGTTCTCCTGTAAAACCGCCTGTTTTGCCTTTTCTTCCAATTCCACAGGATATTTTAACGGTACCGGATGCTGCTGCTCAATCAACTCGTTGCTGATCAGTGTTCCTTTCGGAAACATCAGATTCCATTCCCTCTGTACACGAATCTCCTGCAATGCAGACGGCATATCCAACAGCCGTTCTACCGTTTTCCAGAAGCAGACCACCGGAGTTTCCAGCTGACTGCAAACCATTGGGACAACGGACTTTTCAAATCGCTCTTTCTGGGACGCTCCGTCTTTCACCTGATAAATCACCATCGTCAACAGCTGCCAGCTGTCGGATTCCAAAATGCAGGACTTATAATGTATAGCGTGATCCCCCACCGTTTCCAAAATCTGCCTGGTCAACGACTTCTGTTTTCTGTAACTGTCCCCTAGCCACACACCAAAAAGTTCTGCCGGTTCTTCCAGAGAAACACCGTATTTTTGCTGCATTGTTTTATTTAATTGTGAATTCTGGCGCACCTGACCATGCATACAGGCCAACATAATATTTCCACGGAAAAAATCTGCTCTGTCCCCTGATCCTCTGAGATTTCTCTCTCTGCCTGTTTTAAGGCACTTTTCAATTCCGGAATCTTAATCGGCTTCAGCAGATAGCTGTCTGCTTTGAGTTCAATCGCCTTTTGGGCATACTGAAATTCCGAATATGCCGAAAGGATAATGGCTTTACATTTTATATTTTCCTCCCGCAATTTCTTCATCATGCAATCCCATCCATTTTGGGCATCCGAATATCCATAATGACCAGATCCGGATTCAGTTCACGAATCAGCTGATAGCCGGCTTCCCCATCCGCCGCTTTTCCTACCAGCTCATATTCCGGATTGATCTTGCTTAGAAGCTTTGCCATTCCTTCACGAATCGGCGCTTCATCCTCAACCACTACAATACGCATGTAGTTTCCTCCTCTATCGGTATAAATAAGTGTACTTTTGTATAGTTTCCAACTTCACTTTCAAAATATAATGCTGCCTGTCCCCCATAATACAATTTCAGGCGCTTTCTTACATTTGCAATTCCAAGATGTCCTTCCATCTCACACTCGTCCTGATTAAGTTTGGCTACCATGTCCGGATCCATTCCCTGTCCATTGTCCTGGATCAGAATATGCAGCTGTTCTCCGCTTTTCTTCATGCGGATATTCAAAGCACACTCTTCCTGATCTGCAAACGCATATTTGATCGTATTCTCCACAAACGGCTGTAAAAGCAATTTGTGGATTCTGCATTCCTTCACATCTTCCGGCATATAAATCTTTACATCCAGACGCTTTCCGAATTTTGCACTCTGCAGCATAATATATTGCTTCAGCCAGGCAATTTCTTCGCTGATACTCGCTGTTCCTCCTGCATTTTTCACTGTATAACGCAGAATGTCCGCAAGTGCACCAACCATTCCACTAATCTCATACTGCTCATTTTCAATCGCCTTCCAGTTGATCGTATCCAGCGTATTATAGAGAAAATGAGGATCGATCTGTGCCTCCAGGGCTGACAATTCTGCATTTTTCTGATCCAGAACCGCCTGTTTTACTTTTGCAATCAACATCTCCAGATGTGCAACCATCTCATTAAATCCTGAACTGATCTGTTGTATCTCCATAGGCAGATGCGGGTTCACTCTCACCTGATGATCAAACTCACCCTGTTCTACACAACTCATTACGCCGGTAATTGATTCTACCGCCTGAATGTATGGTCTGCTGAAAAAATGAAGCAATATGAACATGATCACGATCGTCATGCTGATAATGATAAACAGATAAATCCATTGACTGACGGACATTTTCCAGTAATACGCAAGTGGCTGCTCATTGCAGATTGCAAATCCGCTGATTTCATGATCTGCTGTCGTATACTGGTAATTTTCGGAATCCTGTATCTCACTGAGCTTCTTCCCGATCTTCTTTGGATCAGACGCACTCACAATCACATCGTCGCTCAGCAGATATTCTCTGGAACCAATATCCGATGCAATTGCTCTGCGAATTCTCTCCTCATTGACACTTAATACGACCGTTCCCTGAAAATTCTCGATAATACGATAGTCTGTAATATTTCTTGCAATATAAAACATATAATGATTCTTGTCAGCAATCTTCACTGGCTTTCCATCTCCGAAATAAACAGCCCCCCGTTCTATTTTCGGAATCTCAACCTTATCTGCCCACGTCTCACTTCCAGAAAATGACGAAAGACTCTCATAATATATGATCTCTCCCGTCTTTAACTGTATCGTGATCCCTTCCACTCCGGTAAACTGATTGCAAATATGACTCAGTTTTTTCCTGAGACTGGTGCTGTTACTCTCACGATCCCCCCGGCTCTCGTTCAATGCTCTTACAATTTCCAGAACATCTTCATCCGTGCTGAAATCATATAAGATTGTCTCGTACTTATCCAGAACCATCTCCAGATTTTTCTCTGCCGTATCTAGATTACTCTTTATTCGGTCTGATAGATTTTCTTTTAATCGCTGCTGTATATTGATCTGCGAGATAATTGCAAAGATCAAAACCGGAATCAATGCTGTCAAAAGAAAAATTTGTCATTAATCTGCGTTTCAGGGTGCCTCGTATTTGCCCGTTTTTTCCTTTGTCTCAATTAGCTTCTCCTGTATCTTACTTTTTATTCTCAGCATACCTGCTGACTTTCTTCCTTATTATAGCACACATTCCTATGTCAGCTCTTGTTCTTCTCATGCTGGTGTAAATATTTTTCCTTTGTAGCCAGTCCACCGCGTATGTGACGCTCTGATTTGTTCATATCCAACACTTTTCGCGCCTTTGCCGCCAGTATCGGCCGAACCTGAAGTAATCTTTCTGTCACATCCTTGTGCACCGTACTCTTACTAATCCCAAACTGCTTCGCTGTCTGCCTCACTGTCGCATTATTTTCTATTATATAAGTTGCGATCTCAACGGCCCTCTCCTCAATATAATCTTTCATGGAAACCCCTGTATAATTTGTTTATACAATCTATGCAGGGCTAAGAGACAGTATGCGGAATGTACACTCCGATTCGTCCATATTTCTTTTGATATCTACAACAACTAATCTGAACCTGTTTCATTTTTCTGTATCTATTCGATTGTAAATAATTCAGGCAAGTTCCACCACATGATTTATACTATCAATTACAATATACTTCCATGATATAATCTCATAACATGCCTCCGTTTTTTTCGGCACAATATCCCTAAGTCTTCTATTATTGTTCCAAAATCTAAGGTATGCTCAACTTCATAATTTTC
>ENA-OQBJ01001097-OQBJ01001097.1-human-gut-metagenome-genome-assembly--contig:-NODE-1097-length-11546-cov-3.272178_pt1 | contig 11546 bp, 15 predicted proteins | sample MGYA00242743_ERZ504545 | MGnify/ENA primary metagenome ERZ504545 (study PRJEB26092, sample SAMD00036252) | human gut metagenome | host: Homo sapiens | study: EMG produced TPA metagenomics assembly of...
AGAAAAAAAAGTTCCAATTCATAAAATATTAAAAAAAGGAAAAACTTAATCAGATGTAAGACTAATATTTTATGAAAGGAAGAAGATTATGAAAAACAGAAAAAAACTGCTTGTATTGCTGATGTGTACCTGTATGCTTCTGGGCACGACTGCATGTGGAAACAGAAGAGATACACAGAACGATACAACAATGAATGATGCAACTGACAAAACAAAGGACAACAATGACAAGACAGACAGAAATGAAAACCGTACAGATGACAACAGTAACGGAAAAGCAGACAACGTGGTAGATGATGTCACAGACGGTGTGAATGATGTAGTGGATGGTGTGACCAATGGAGTGGATGATCTGACAAGGGGAGCTACGGATGCGGTAGATGATGCTGCGGATGGAATGACCAAAGATCATAACACACAGAACCGGGAGAATAACAAGTAGGTTTGAATACCGGATAAACAAGTGCTGCAGAAGAAGTTTTTGCAGCACTTTTCTATAAAAGGAGAATTGTGATGAAGTTCAGACCTTGTATTGATATACATAACGGAAAAGTAAAACAGATCGTCGGCGGCAGCTTAAAAGATGAAGGCGATATGGCACAGACCAATTTTACTTCAGAACAGGATGCAGCCTGGTATGCAGAAAAATATAAACAGGATGGACTCAAAGGAGGGCATATCATTCTGCTCAATTCCAGAGATTCCGAATATTTTGAGGCAACGAAAGCGCAGGCGCTTCTGGCGCTTTCGGTATATCCGGGAGGGATGCAGATCGGCGGCGGTATCACGGCGGAAAATGCGGAAGAATATCTGGATGCAGGCGCCAGCCATGTGATCGTAACCTCTTATATATTTCGTGAAGGAGAGGTGGATCGCAGCCGTTTGAGACGACTGAAAGATATGGTCGGAAAAGAGAGAATAGTTCTGGATCTGAGCTGCCGGAAAAAGGGGAATGACTATTATATCGTGACAAACCGGTGGCAGACGTTTACCAGAGAAAAACTGTCAGAGGAATTGCTTGATGAAATGGCGCAGTACTGTGATGAATTTCTGGTACACGGTGTGGATGTGGAAGGAAAATCTTCCGGAGTGGAAGGAGAGCTTGTAGAACTGCTTGGCAGATGGGAAGGGATTCCTGTTACTTATGCGGGCGGGATCGGAAGTATGGAAGAACTGGAAAAATTCAAAAGTCTTGGACATGGAAAGCTGGATTTTACGATCGGAAGTGCACTGGATCTGTTTGGAGGGACAATTCCTTATAAAAATCTGCTCCGTTTGTAAATGAAATGTAAACAAAGCGGAACAAAAACATGAATTGGTTGAATTCATGGAAAGTTAGTGATAGAATGGTAGGCAGAGTAAATTTAGACAAGGAGCAGATTGCAGATTATGGGTTTAATGGATAAAATTTTCGGGACTCACAGCCAGCACGAGCTGAAGAGAATCTATCCGATCGTGGATCGCATTGAGGCGCTGGAGCCAGAGATGAAAGCACTTTCGGATGCGGAATTAAAGGATAAGACAAGAGAGTTTAAAGAACGTCTCAAAGAGGGAGAGACACTGGATGATATTCTCCCGGAGGCATATGCAGTTGTAAGAGAAGGTGCATATAGAAGTATGGGGATGCGCCATTACCGGGTACAGCTGATCGGCGGTATCATCCTGCATCAGGGACGTATCGCAGAGATGCGTACAGGTGAAGGTAAGACACTGGTATCCACACTTCCGGCATATCTGAATGCGCTGGAAGAAAAAGGAGTTCACATTGTCACAGTCAATGATTATCTGGCAAAGCGTGATGCCGAGTGGATGGGAAAAGTACACGAATTTCTGGGACTGACAGTCGGTGTGGTTCTCAATGATATGGACAATGATGAGCGCCGTGCGGCATATAATTGTGATATTACATATGTAACGAACAACGAACTGGGATTTGATTATCTGAGAGACAACATGGTGATCTACAAGGAACAGCTTGTACAAAGAGGGCTGAACTTTGCGGTTATCGATGAGGTTGACTCTGTATTGATCGATGAAGCCAGAACTCCGCTGATCATTTCCGGACAGAGTAATAAATCTACAAAATTGTATGAGGCATGCGATATTCTGGCACGCCAGCTGGAAAGAGGAGAAGCAAGCGGTGAGTTTTCCAAGATCAATGCGATCATGGGAGAAGATATTGAAGAGTCCGGAGATTTTATTGTCAACGAGAAAGAAAAGGTTGTCAATCTGACAGAAGACGGTGTGAAGAAGGTAGAAAACTTCTTCCATATCGAGAACCTGGCAGATCCGGAGAATCTGGAGATTCAGCACAACATCATTCTGGCGCTGCGTGCGCATAACCTGATGTTCCGCGATCAGGATTACGTGGTGACTCAGGAGGGAGAGGTTATGATCGTGGATGAGTTCACCGGACGTATCATGCCGGGAAGACGGTATTCGGACGGACTGCATCAGGCGATCGAAGCAAAAGAGCATGTGAAGGTCAGAAGAGAGAGCAAGACACTGGCAACTATTACATTCCAGAACCTGTTCAACAAGTATGAGAAGAAGAGCGGTATGACAGGTACTGCCTTGACTGAGGAAAAAGAGTTCCGTGATATTTACGGAATGGACGTTGTAGAGATCCCGACCAACCGTCCGGTTCAGAGAAAAGATCTCGAAGACGCAGTATATAAGACAAAACCGGAAAAATACCACGCAGTCGTTGAAGCCGTGAAAGAAGCGCATGCAACGGGACAGCCCGGTCCTGGTTGGTACAATCACGATCGAGGTTTCAGAGCTGCTCAGCAAAATGCTGAAAAAAGAAGGAATTCAGCATAAGGTATTGAATGCCAAGTATCATGAACTGGAAGCAGAAATCGTGGCAGATGCGGGACAGCACGGAGCAGTCACGATTGCGACCAACATGGCCGGACGTGGTACGGATATCAAGCTGGATGATGCTGCAAGAGAGGCCGGAGGTCTTAAGATCATCGGTACAGAGCGTCATGAATCCAGACGTATTGACAACCAGCTGCGCGGACGTTCCGGACGACAGGGAGATCCGGGAGAATCCCGTTTCTATATTTCTCTGGAGGATGATCTGATGCGTCTGTTTGGTTCTGAACGTCTGATGAGTGTATTCAACACACTTGGTGTAGAGGACGGAGAACAGATCGAGCATAAGATGCTCTCCAGTGCGATTGAGAAAGCACAGAAGAAGATCGAGGGCAATAACTTTGGAATCCGTAAGAATCTGCTGGAATACGATCAGGTTATGAATGAGCAGAGAGAGATCATTTATGAGGAAAGACGTCGTGTTCTGGACGGAGAGAGCATGCGAGATACCATCTACAATATGATGACAGAATATGTAGAAAATATGACAGACCGCTTTGCCGCACCGGATGCAGATTCGGAAGAATGGGATCTGTCAGGACTGGAGCTGACACTTCACGGGGAGATTCCGATGCTGAAGATGCCGGATGCAGAGGAAGTCAAGGACATGAGACAGAAAGAGCTCAAGCATACATTGAAAGAGCGTGCTGTAAAAGCATACGAGGAGAAAGAAGCAGAATTCCCGGAAGCAGAGCAGCTGCGTGAGATGGAGCGAGTGGTACTGTTAAAGGCAATCGATACACGCTGGATGGATCACATCGATGATATGGATCAGCTCCGTCAGGGAATCGGTCTGCAGGCATACGGACAGAGAGATCCACTGGTAGAATATAAGATGATGGGATACGATATGTTCGGCGAGATGACCAATTCCATCGCAGAGACGACGATCCGTACCTTATTCCATATCCGGATCGAGCAGAAGGTAGAAAGAGAGCAGGTGGCACAGGCGACCGGAACAAACAAAGATGACAGCGCATCACACACTCCGAAAAAACGGGAAGAGAAAAAGGTTTATCCAAATGATCCATGCCCGTGCGGAAGTGGCAAGAAGTACAAACAGTGCTGCGGAAGAAAATAGTAACCAGGTAAGTGCCTGAATATTTTGTTGACTGTGTGTATACTGCATCAGACATTGTGCTGCAATATATACACAGTCAATGTTGATTTAAAACAGATTTTTGAAAAAAGAAAGAGGTGATCAAGGTGGTTTTATTAGATGAACTGAAAGTAAGACTGAGTGCATACGAAGAGCCGCTGAAAGATTTGAGGGATTCACTTTGACTTAGCGTCAAAGAAAGAACGAATTGAGGAATTAGAAAGAACGATCGAGGAGCCGGGATTCTGGGATAATCCGGATCAGTCCAGACAGACGATGCAGGTATTGAAAAGTCTTCAGGATTCGGTAAAGCAGATTGAGCAGATGTACGCAGATTATGAGGATCTGGGACTGCTGATTGAGATGAGTCAGGAGGAACAGGACGAAGAGACGGTGCAGGAGATCGAGGAAGAACTGCTCCGTTTTGAAGGAGAGTTTGAAGAGCTGAGGATCCAGACACTTCTGACCGGAGAGTATGACAGAGATCATGCGATCGTTACGCTTCACGCCGGAGCAGGCGGAACAGAATCCTGTGACTGGGCAAACATGCTTTACAGAATGTACACCAGATGGCAGAGAAAAAGGGATTTTCCGTAGAAGTTCTGGATTATCTGGAAGGAGATGTTGCGGGAATCAAAGGCGTGACATTTGAAGTACGAGGAGAGAATGCTTACGGATATCTGCGCTCTGAAAAAGGGGTGCACAGACTGGTCAGAATTTCTCCGTTTAATGCGGCCGGAAAGCGGCAGACTTCTTTTGCATCCTGTGATGTGATTCCGGATATTGAGGAAGATATTGATATTGAGATCAATGATGACGATATCAGGATCGACACATATCGTTCCAGCGGAGCAGGTGGACAGCATATCAATAAGACTTCTTCGGCAATCCGTATCACGCATTTCCCGACAGGAATTGTTGTTCAGTGTCAGAATGAGCGTTCTCAGCACATGAATAAAGACAAAGCCATGCAAATGCTCAAAGCCAAGCTGTATCTGATGAAGCAGCAGGAGCAAGCAGACAAAGTGTCCGGTATTCGCGGTGAGATCAAGGAGATCGGATTCGGAAGCCAGATCCGTTCCTATGTCATGCAGCCGTATACACTGGTGAAGGATCACCGTACGAATATGGAGATCAGCAATGTGAACGGTGTGCTGGACGGCAACCTGGATCCGTTTATCAACGCATATTTAAGTGCTCCGAAAAACCCGGAAGAGTAGGACAGATGCAGAAAAAAGAACAGGAAGGAAGGCGAATATGGTAAATATAGCAGTTATGGGATATGGCACGGTGGGATCCGGAGTCATTGAAGTATTACAGACCAATAAGGAACGAATCGACCAGAGAGCCGGGGATGAGATCCATGTAAAATACATTCTGGATCTGAGAGATTTCCCGGGAGATCCGATTCAGGAAAAAATCGTACATGATTTTCAGGTGATCGCAGAAGATCCTTCCATTCAGATCGTAGTAGAGGTAATGGGCGGGATTGAACCCGCATATACTTTTGTGAAGAAGTGCCTGATGGCCGGAAAAAGCGTGGTGACCTCAAACAAAGCGCTGGTGGCAAAGCACGGTGCAGAGCTGCTTTCCATTGCAAGGGAGAAAAATATCAATTTTCTGTTTGAGGCCAGTGTCGGAGGCGGAATTCCGATCATCCGTCCGTTAAATTCTTCAATGACAGCAGATGAGATTGAAGAAATCACAGGGATTTTAAACGGAACGACCAATTATATGCTCAGTAAGATGTTTTATGAAGGAGCAGATTATGAGGAAGTTTTAAAAGAGGCGCAGGAAAAAGGGTATGCGGAACGAAATCCGGAAGCGGACGTGGAAGGATATGATGCATGCCGGAAGATTGCGATTCTTTCATCTTTGATTTCCGGACAGCAGGTGGATTTTGAAGATATTTATACAGAGGGGATCACGCAGATTACAAAAGAAGATATGATGTATGCAAAGGCAATGGGAATGACGATTAAGCTTCTTGCATGCAGCAGAAGGATGAAGATCATATCCATGCCATCGTTGCTCCGTATCTGCTGAGCTCTTCGCATCCATTGTATAGCGTAAATGATGTCTTTAATGCGATTTTTGTACATGGCAATGTACTCGGAGATGCAATGTTTTACGGAAGCGGTGCAGGAAAGCTTCCGACAGCGAGTGCGGTTGTTTCTGATATTGTAGATGAAGTAAAGCATTTGAACCGGAATATTATGACGATGTGGGATCAGGATAAAGTGGAACTGCTTCCGATCTCGGATACGAGCAAGCGTTTCTTTGTGCGGATCAAGGGAGAACCACAGGCAATGAAAGCACATCTGGAAAGTAAATTCGGACCGATTGAGATTGTACAGGTGGAACCGTTGGAGGGAGAATTCGGATTTCTGACAGAAATTATGACAGAAGGACATTTTGAACAGTGCCAGAAAGAATTTCCGTCCATTCTCCACCGGATTAGAGTAGAAGGGTGAGGATGCGTATGAAATATGTTGTTGTTTTATGTGACGGGATGGCAGATGAACCGTTGGAAGAACTGGGCGGTATGACACCTCTGGAGAAGGCGCATACTCCAAATCTGGACCGCATGGCGCAGATTTCAGAGATTGGCATGGTGCAGACTGTTCCCGACGGGATGGCTCCGGGAAGTGATACGGCGAATCTTTCTGTGATCGGATATGATCCAAAGGAATATTATACCGGACGCTCCCCTTTGGAGGCGTTGAGTATCGGGGTGGATATGCGCCAACCGATGTATCTTTTCGCTGTAATCTGGTGACCTTGTCCGAGGAAGAAGAGCGGTATGAGGATAAACGGATTCTGGATCACAGTTCCAGCGAGATCAGCACTGAGGATGCGGCTGTTCTGATGGAGACCCTGATGCAGGAAATGCGAAGAGGTGGGTATGAGTTTTATACAGGCACGAGTTACAGGCATTTGCTGATCCATAAATTCGGAAGTGTAGTCGAATTGACAGCGCCTCATGATATCCTGACAAAGCGGATTGGGGAGTATCTCCCTCAGGATGCGGTACTTCGGGAAATGATGGAGACCAGCTACCGGATCTTAAGCAATCATCCGCTGAATCTGGAGCGAAAGGCAAAAGGACTCAACCCTGCCAATTCCGTATGGTTCTGGGGGGCAGGTACCAGGCCGATGCTGACCTCTTTCGAGGAAAAATATCATAAAAAAGGAGCCATGATCTCAGCAGTGGATCTGTTGAAGGGGATTGCTGTAGGAGCAGGGCTTGACAATATTATCGTAGAAGGTGCAAACGGAGGACTTCATACGAACTATACAGGAAAAGCGGAGGCAGCAGTGGACGCGCTGGCGGCGCAGGATTATGATTTTGTATATGTACACATTGAAGCACCGGATGAGATGGGACATCAGGGAAGTATTCCGGATAAGATTAAGGCGATTGAAAATATCGATCAGAAGATCATCGGACCGATCGTTGGGGAACTGGAAGATCTTTGCATGGATTTCAGAATGTTAGTCCTTCCGGATCATCCGACGCCGATCTGTGTCCGCACACATACCGGTAATCCGGTTCCGTATCTTTTATATGATTCCAGAAAGAAAGCAGAAGGAATGCCGGAGTATTCAGAAAGACTGGGCAATAAGAGCCCATTGTTCGAGAAAGAAGGACACAGGCTGCTTTCCCGTCTTTTTGAGATGGACAATGAACGGTAAACAGAGAGGAAGAAAAAATGCTGATAGTAAAGAAGTTTGGCGGCAGTTCGGTCGCAGATAAAGAGTGTATTTTTCGTGTGGCAGAGCGCTGCGCGGAAGATTATAAAAACGGACACGATGTGATTGTGGTCCTTTCAGCGATGGGAGACACAACAGATGATCTGATCGCAAAAGCAAAAGAGATTAATCTGAATCCATCCAAGAGAGAGATGGATATGTTGTTGACAACAGGGGAACAGATTTCTGTGTCACTGATGGCGATGGCATTTCATAAGCTGGGAATCCCAGCAGTATCGCTGAATGCATTCCAGGTAAAGATGCACAGCACATCCACCTATGGAAATGCAAGATTCAAGAAGGTAGAATCTGAGAGAATCCTCCACGAACTGGGATACCGGAAGATCGTGATCGTCACTGGATTTCAGGGAGTGAACAAATATGAGGATTATGCGACAATGGGACGGGGCGGTTCAGATACCACGGCAGTTGCAATCGCAGCGGCTCTGGGCGCAGATGCGTGCGAGATTTATACGGATGTAGACGGTGTGTATACCGCAGATCCACGAATTGTTCCTTCTGCGAGAAAATTAAAAGAAATCAGTTATGATGAAATGCAGGAGCTGGCATCCATGGGGGCGAATGTCCTGCATAACCGTTCTGTGGAAATGGCGAAAAAATATGGAGTACAGCTGGTTGTACGTTCCAGCATGAACAGAGAAGAAGGTACGGTGGTCAAGGAGGTAGTAAAAGTGGAAAAATTGTTAATCAGCGGAGTTGCATCTGATAAAAATACAGCGAGAATTTCTGTCATCGGAATCGAAGACAAACCGGGAACAGCGTTCAAGATCTTCAATACACTTGCAAAGAAGAATATCAATGTGGACATCATTCTTCAGTCTGTAGGAAGAGACGGTACAAAAGATATTTCCTTTACAGTGGCAGAGGATGATCTTCAGGATACACTGGCGATCCTGGAAGAAAATAAAGAAGCGCTGACGATCCAGGAAATCAATTCTCAGGAGAGTGTAGCGAAGATCTCGATTGTCGGAGCAGGAATGATGAGTAATCCGGGTGTTGCTGCCAAGATGTTCGAGGCACTGACAAATGCCAGAGTCAACATCCATATGATTTCAACATCAGAAGTAAGAATCACGGTTCTGATCAATGAAAGCGATGTAGAACGTGCGATCAATGCAGTTCACGAGAGATTTGGACTGGGAGAATAATAAAAAAGGAAATCCGACTGGAGCTGGCGGATTTCCTTTTTCTTTATTACAACAGTTTTTTCAATAGTAATTTATCTTCCGGATTCATGGCCCGGTATCCCTTGATCAGTTCGACTTCTTCCCGCGTAAGATAGAGTGTATCGGCAGTGTCGATCTCCATGGCATACGTAAAGGGACCTTTCTGTTCGAGGATCAGTCCGTCTTTTGTACAGGGATGATTAACCAGCTGGTCGAGAGATACTCCATAGATATCAGCCAGACGCATCAGAGAATCCAGATCCGGTGTCCGTTTACTGGTTTCGTAGTTGGAATAAGCCTGTCTGGAAATATTGAGCAAGTCACTGATCTCTTGCTGAGTGTAGTGATGTGCTTTACGAAGACGGTATAAATTTTCAACAAGCTGAATATTAGACATTGCTGTACCTCCATTTACAGGGAATTGTTAAAAGCTTAGTAAATTATAACAATTTTCCCTATAAATAGATATCTATGCGACAAAACGTAGCGAAAGAACAAAAAGCCACAAAAAGTTGATATCAGAGTTTGCTGAGTGTACTGTTATGATAGGAAGAAGAAAAGGTAACGTCTTCGCCGAACCATTTGGGTGGAGTAAAGTGATTGGCAGTCTCTTCATCAGGAAATTCTACTTCCGCAAGCATCAGAGGCGCAAGGTCTCCGGAAAAAATATCAAGCTCAATAAAGAGGGAATCCTTAAGAGGGATCACATATCTTTTTTTCGTGATGAGCCGTCCGTCGATTTTTTCTTTTAAATGTTCATAGGATTCTTTTGTCAGCGGAAGATTGTATTCTTCCCGGATCATCATTCCTTTGGATTTGTAAGTCAGAATGTAGTCATTGTTGTCCCGGCGGATACGTACCACAGGTGCAGTGGAGAGATATCCCTGTTCGATCTTGCGGCATGGATATGATGAAAGAGCAAAGGGGACAGATGAAATCAGATATTTGCGCTCGATTTCCATGAAAAACTCCTTTCTTTGAAAACATCGTTTGTTGTTTGATATCCGGTATCATCATAATATGAAAAACGGAAAATGTAAACGGGGAGGCATTGCATTTTTAACAGGGATTTGCTACACTTTTTACCATATGAAAGAAATGAAAATCAGGTTCAGATTTTAAGTCAGGAGGAAATGATCATGAAACAGATTGCGGTATTTCTCGCAGAAGGATTTGAAGAAATCGAAGGACTTACGGTTACGGATCTGCTGCGCAGGGCAGGTGTTACTGTGACGAACGTATCGGTCACAGGAGAAAAGACAGTACATGGCTCACACGGAATCGGTGTCGAGGCAGACGCCCTGTTTGAGGAGATGGAGTTTGAGGGAATGGATATGCTCGTACTGCCGGGTGGGATGCCGGGGACAAAGCATTTGAAAGAACACAGAGATTTGTGTGCGCTGCTCAAAGAATTTTATGCAAAAGAGCGTTATCTGGCAGCAATCTGTGCAGCGCCTACTGTATTTGGAGAACTGGGATTTCTGGAAGGAAGAAAAGCATGCTGTTATCCGGGCATGGAGTCAGGACTTTCTCACGCAGAGACAAATGAAGAGCCGGTAAATGTAGACGGGCATATGATCACAAGCCGGGGACTGGGAACCGCGATTCCATTCGCATTGAAGCTGATCGAGCTCCTGTGCGGAAAGGAAAAGGCAGAAGAAATCGGGCATGGAGTAGTTTATTATTAAAAAGTACTGGAAATATTGAAGTGACTATGCTATACTAATTCAATGACTGCGAATATACAATTTGCGTTTGAATGGTACGAATCAAGGAGGAAATAGAAAGATGAGTTTACAGGTAGAAAAGTTAGAGCATAATATGGCGAAGCTTACAGTAGAAGTAGCTGCAGAAGATGTAGAGAAAGCACTGCAGGCAGCTTACTTAAAACAGCGCAAACAGATCAACATTCCGGGATTCCGTAAAGGGAAAGTTCCGCGTCAGATGATCGAAAAAATGTACGGACCGGAAGTATTCTATGATGAAGCAGCAAACAACATGATTCCGGACGCATATGCAAAAGCTTATGATGAAAGTGAACTGGACATCGTGTCTCAGCCGAAGATCGAGGTTGTACAGATGGAAAAAGGAAAACCGTTCATTTTCACAGCAGAAGTAGCTACAAAACCGGAAGTGACACTCGGAGATTACAAAGGACTGAAAGTAGATAAAGTATCTACAAGAGTGACACAGAAGGAAGTTGATGAAGAGATTGAAAAAGAGCGCGAGCGCAATGCAAGAACAATCGAAGTGACAGACCGCGCAGTTCAGGATAAAGATGAAGTAACATTAGATTTCGAAGGATTTGTAGACGGTGTTGCATTTGAAGGTGGAAAAGGAGAAGATTATCCGCTGACAATCGGTTCCGGATCATTCATTCCTGGATTTGAAGAGCAGCTGATCGGAGCTGAGATCGACAAAGAAGTAGAAGTGAATGTGACATTCCCGAAAGAGTATCACTCTGAAGAGCTTGCAGGAAAAGATGCTACATTTAAGTGTACAGTACACACAATCAAAGCAAAAGAACTTCCCGGAGCTGGAATGATGAATTTTGCTTCTGAAGTTTTCTGAAATGTGAGACAATTGGAGCATACAGAAGCGGAAGATAAAGAAAAAACATCAAAAGA
>ENA-OQBJ01001098-OQBJ01001098.1-human-gut-metagenome-genome-assembly--contig:-NODE-1098-length-11538-cov-2.836211_pt1 | contig 11538 bp, 8 predicted proteins | sample MGYA00242743_ERZ504545 | MGnify/ENA primary metagenome ERZ504545 (study PRJEB26092, sample SAMD00036252) | human gut metagenome | host: Homo sapiens | study: EMG produced TPA metagenomics assembly of...
CTTCTCTCTCTTACTCATTTTTTATCAAAAATAGCACTGTTTTATGTTTATTACAAATACAGGTACGGTCTGATTTCTTTCTAATGTTTTGTTTTTGAGGTTATTTGTGTGAAAAATGCGGATTATGCGGGCGAAAAAAATATGATATTTTTAGTTGAAAAATTGCTACCTTTGTAACAGTGGAGTAAAAACGTTATGAGACGAATACTAATTTATACAGGTGCAGGCTTGCTGCTGTTATTACTGTTACTGGCTGGTGGGTTATGGATTTTTCGTAATCATATTTTAAACCGGATGGCAGAAAGGCGGATAGCCAAACTGGAGCAGCGCTACGGATTGGAAGTGAATTATGATGATTTGCGTTTTGAGGGAACCGGACGTCTTTTCTTGAACGGGCTGTCAGTTGTTCCCGAGAAAAGGGATACATTACTGACACTTCGGTCAGCCACGTTTAACTTGGGATTCTGGCAATTGCTGAAAGGAAATGTGGAGGTGATGGACATGGCGTTGGACGGATTGACCGTGGATTTTGTCAAAGAGAACCATCAGGCCAATTATGATTTCTTGTTCCGAAGCAGATCGGAGGGAGAAAAAGAAACGGAACGGGCCTCCGAAAAGGTGGGGTATGACAAGCGTGTGCAGACTTTGTTGAATGGAGTGTTCCGTTTGTTGCCTTCTGAAGGACGTCTCACTCGCCTGCATGTACGCGAACGGAAGGACAGCGATTCCGTCAGTTTGTATGTGCCGGAGTTCAATATTGAGAATCACCAGTTCCGCAGCCAACTTGCTTTTGTAGAAGAAGGACACACGCAGCATTGGGAAACGGAAGGAGAAATCAATGCCGGTGAACGCCGTGTGTCGGTCAGCATTCAGGCACCTGAACTGACTGTGCCTTACATTCGTCGCCGTTTGGGAGCAGAAGTGGCCTTCGACAGGTTGTGGTTAAGTTTCACGCAGCAGAAAGAAGACGAAAAAGTAATCTTACTTGGTCAGACAGAAGTAGACGGATTGAAAGTATTCCATCGTCGCTTGTCGCCGGAACGTATTAATCTGGATCGTGGTAAACTCGATTTTCAATTGAATGTGGAGTCGCATGCCCTGGAACTGGACAGTTGCAGTACGATACGTTTCAATGATTTACAGTTTCATCCTTACCTGCGGGTAGAGTCGCCCAGCCACCTCATGGCTTCCATACATCAACCCCTGTTTCCGGCTAAGGAGCTTTTCAACTCCCTTCCGCATGGACTTTTTGAGAACTTGGAAGGAATTCGGGTGGAAGGAGAGCTGGCATACGATTTCGAACTGGATGCCGATTTGGCCTGTCCTGACAGCCTGAAGTTTTATTCCGACCTGCGTCCGCAGCATTTCCGGATACTGGGTTACGGAACAACCGATCTCAGCAAGATGTCAGAAGAGTTTGAGTATACGGCCTATGAGGATGAGATGCCCGTACGCACTTTTCCGGTGGGGCCGTCGTGGAATCATTTCCTTCCTCTCGATAGTGTGCCGCAGCTGATGCGCATGGCCGTATTGCAGAGTGAGGATGGAGGGTTCTTTTACCATCAGGGATTTCTTCCCGATGCTATTCGTGAAGCGATGGTTTATGACTTGAAAACACGTCGCTTTGCGCGCGGAGGAAGTACAATTTCCATGCAGCTGGTTAAGAATGTGTTCCTGAACCGCCGGAAAAACATTGCACGGAAACTGGAAGAAGCGTTGATTGTCTGGCTGATAGAGCAGAACCGACTTACCTCAAAGGAACGTATGTTTGAGGTGTATCTCAATATCGCTGAATGGGGACCGGGAGTGTATGGGCTGTTAGAGGCATCAGAGTTTTATTTTGGCAAGCGTCCGTCGCAACTGACGCTGGAAGAATGCATTTATTTGGCTTCTATTATCCCAAAGCCGAAACATTATCGCAGTTCGTTCGAAGCTAATGGACGGTTGAAAGAAAATCAGGAAGGACACTTCCGGCTGGTAGCCCGCAGGATGGCGGCCAAGGGAGTGATTTCGGAAACGGCTGCAGAAGGAATCGACTTGTCGCGCGTGGTGTTGACCGGAGAAGCCGGAAGATGTTTCGCTGACAGTCTCAGTCTCTCCATGCCACAGCCTGCTTCCTGAGTTATTCTCCGAGGATGGTAGCCACGATGCGCCGTCCTCCTCCGTGGTTGCGGAATTCACAGAGGTAAATTCCCTGCCACGTGCCTAAGTTCAGTCGTCCGTCGGTGATGGGGATAGACAGGCTGGCGCCCACCAGTGAGGATTTGGCATGGGCAGGCATGTCGTCCCAGCCTTCCAAAGTATGGTCGTACCAGGATTCGCGTTCGCGCACAAGGTTGTTGAATATCTTTTCCATATCGCTGCGTACATCAGGGTCACAGTTTTCGTTGACTGACAATCCGGCGCTGGTATGCTGGATAAAAAGATTGAGCAGTCCGGTCTTGGGTAAGGCGGGCAGATGACTGAGCACTTCGTCGGTCACAAGGTGAAAGCCGCGCGCGCGTGCCCGGAGTGTGAAAGTAGTTTGTTGTATCATAATAATAAACGGTATGAAAGATTACAGATTTTATCCGTTCAAAGATAACACAAATCTTTCAGAAGGAGGGGGTATAGCGTGAAAAACCTCCTTTTACCACTCATTCAGCCATTCGTCCAGTGTTTTTCCATCCGTGAAGAGCTCAGGCTCCAGTGTTTGGATGCGTTTCTTCATCCGTGATTTCTGCTGGTAGACTGAAGTAGGAGAGATGGCCGAAAGTACGGCAATCTGCGATACCGTAAAATGAAGTTTGATAAGGATACAATATTGAATATCCATTTCCGTCAGATTCGGGAAACGGGTGGTGAGGCGTGAAGTGAAGTTATTGTACACGTCGTCTACCAAAGCAGCCAGACAACTTTTGTCTGCTTCTTTAATGAAGCGCGGGCTGTGGCGCAATTCGTTGATGAGCGGCTGTTCAGAGATGAGTCGTTCGGCCAGTCTGTGTTCTCTTTCCCTCAATTGTTCCATTTCATTGGTCAGCGTCTGAATGTGCTGGATATGGCTTTTGTGATTCACTTTTGGCTGGGTCGCATTTCGTTTTTCGTATATCTTTTTCAAACGATTCATCTTTTCTTTGGAGTTTATTTTTTCACGCTATAATTATACTTTTGGCAAAGTTAGCGCATTCTTGCTTACTTTAAAATAAATCCATATATACAGCCTTTGTTTTGTAAATGCTTGAAAAAGTGTGCTTTATGTTGTTTTCTTTTTGTATGTATATATACAGAGGGCCTTTTTTAGAATCTGTGAAGCCATAAATCCAGCGTTTCTCCTTCGGTAAAGCTGTCCGTTTTTTGTTGCAGGATGCGTTTCTTCATCCTTGATTTTTGCTGCGATACGGAGGTGGGGGATACCGCCATGAATACAGCTATTTGCGACACACTGAAGCCTAATTTGATGAGGCAGCAAAGTTGCTGGTCCAGCTCAGTCAGGTTGGGGAAAGCTTCCGTAAGCCGTTCGATGAAATGCGGATAGATTTTGTTGACCAAGGTGGCAATCCGGACAAAATCCTCGGGTTGCAGAAAGCGTGGTTTGCTCCGAAGTTCAGCCACTAACGGGTGGGTGGAAATCAGTTGTCCGGTCAGTGTCTCTTCTCTTTCTTTGAGTCGCAGCATTTCGGTGGTGAGTTCCTGAAGATGTGGAGTTTTGAGCGGTGCGCTTTTCAATTGTTTCCAGTGCGCTTCAATCTGGTGTTGCAGATTTTGGTTGGCAAGATTCAGTTGCCGGTTCTGTTCTTCCAGTTGCTTGATGAGCGACAATTTTGCTTCCTGTTCACTGGCTTTCTGGGTAGAGAGTTGCATTTGCAGCTCTTGGATACTTTCATTGTTTTGTGCCATTAATACCTCGTTGTCCTTTAATTGCTTGCTGTACTTTTGCAGTTCGCTGGAAAGACGGCGAATGGTGCGTTCCTTCTTCTTCAGGTTCTGCTGGTAGAGGACGATAAGTGCCAGAATCACTCCTAATAGCAAGGACACAACTACTGCAATGCGGAGTTCCATTTGCTGGCGGCTGATGATGAGCTCGTAGTTCCGTTGTTGCAGCTGGCTCTGGTTTCCTGTTGCCGCAATGCCGTATTGTGCTTGTCTTTGAGGTCTTCTGTGATGGAGTCGCAATACCGTCTGAATACCTGTCCGCTATATGGAAGGCCCATTCTTTCATTTAATGCGGACTGCATCTGATAATATAAGGACTTGAATGACAACATGATTCGGTCCTTTTTCAGCTTTTGCTCTTTGTCCATGCTTTGGGCAGCTTTATCCAAATAATAGAACGCCGAATCATTCTTTCCTAAGTTTATATAAATCTCTGCAAGGCTTAACTGGACAGCATACGGCAGGAAATCGGGATTGAGACGGATAAGCCGTTGGAATTGGGCGATGGCTTCCCTGTATCTGTGTGCTCCTACCAGCATACAGCCATGGTTTCGCAGAATATGATGGGCGAACAAGGTATCACCGGCCTCTAATGCCAGCTGAAACCCTTTCTCCGGACAATCAATGTTTGATGTATCTCCTCCCAACTGCGATACAAGGGCCAGTGAATATACCATCTGGTAATGTTCTTTCACCGGTAGTTTGTGGGCAATGCGAAGCATGTCTTCAATCATTGCTTTACACTCTAAAAAACGGCTTTGCTTGTATAGCACTTCCAGTTTCTTGCGCTGTAGCATTAACATGTTGGTGGTGTCTTTTCGGGAGATGGCCAGGGTAATGCCTTTGTCGAACACTGTGATGGCCTCATCGTTTGCTTCTTTCCATCTCAGGTACATGCCTTCGAGCAGGTAAGTATCCAGTAGTCGTGCGGTATCTGTTGGATGTTGGCGGTAGTAGCAATAGCCTGATAGAGCAGGGAATCTTCTAACAGAGACATTTCCAGCTGGTAGTGGGCCATCGCCTTGTTCCATACCAGTTTCATCCGTTCCGTTTCCGGAAGAGACGTTTCATCCTTGATATTAAACAGAAGTTGCAAGGCAGAATCTGGTTGGTGATGATGCAGCAAAGAGTCTGTTTGTTGTAGCAGAGCACTTGCGTGCGGTTACCTTGTGCAAGTAGCAAACAGCAGCAAGATGCCTGCTATATAGAGAATGGGTTTTATTTTGTGTTTCATGTGGCTGTTGATAAGGTGATATCACTTTTTCGTCATACAAATATAGCGATTTCTTGTTACATACGGTTCTTTTGGCTTTCACCAGCTCCGGTACTTGTATTTGCTCTTGGTAGCATTGAACTTGTAGCGCATGGTCAGTGAGACTCTTCTGAAATTGGTGATATAATCTGTCATGGTTTTGATGCCGCTATAAATAGTGCAATCCACATCATCTGTTTCAAATAGATTGGTGACCTGAAGCTGGAAACTCAGCCTTTCTTTGAAGAAACTCTTGTAGAGCCCCATAGACACATTCAGGGAGTTGATACCCATGTACATGTTCTGTGAATGTCCTTTGGTGTAATAAGTACCATCTACATCAAATAGGAATCCTGCCGGAAGAGTGAAACTGTTACGCCACACCATGATTGTCCTTGGTTTGCTCAGTGTGAGTTTGCCGCCCGGTCCTTCTGCATGAAACCACTGCTTAAAGACCTGTGCGGTAAGCTGCGGACTCCACCAGCCGATAGTAGGCGATAAGGTGATAGCTGATATGATATTGTTGTAGGGTTCCGTATTGACGGTCTTTAGCAAGGATATGGTAGGGGCAGCTTCCGAATAAGGTTCGCAAACCTGAATAATATCGTCTTTCGTACGGTTATAAGTAAAGCTGAAATTCACCCATTTATAGGATGCGGAAAATATGAGGTCCTGATTGATGATAGGTTTGAGAAATGGATTTCCCGTCTGGTAAGTATATCTGTTGCCGTAATATATGTTTCCTCTTAGCATATCGTATGAAGGACGCGTGATACCACCGCTATAGCTCAGCTGAATTTGTGTTTTTCCTATGGGAAAGTTTATGTTGACAGAAGGAAATACATTGTTGAACGTGCGGCTTTGTTCGTCGATGTGTTTTCCTTGCTCATAGTAGTCGAACTTCACGTTCTCGTATCTTACTCCGGCCTGCACATCTACCTTGCCGAACGAGTGTGAGTAGTCCATGAAAGCCGCAGTGGAACCTTCCTTTATTTTACTGTCATCATTGTCGAGGATGCCCTCTTGGTTGTGATAGAGGTTTGTTCTGCTGGTATACGAATACTCACCGCCGAATGACAGATTCCCCTTCCATAAAGGATACGACACGATCAGTTTTGTGGCATACAATGTTCCGTTATTTTTATTGAAGGTATTGACATCGTTCTCCGTTTCTCCATTGGTGATTTCCCTTGTATGCTGGCTTTCTTTTTTTACGTTCCACAAACCGTCGGCATTGAAATCAATGTTCCAATCGCCTATCTGTCCGTTGTAGTAATAGTTCAGGCTGTGTCTTGTAGAAGGGTCTTCACCAATCATCGTACTTGCATTGTTTTCGTACAGTTCTTGGTCGGCGTAGATATTGGCTGTGTAACGCCAGTCGCCTGTAGAGTTGAAGTTTTTGTCCATATCGTAGCGTACACCCATGGAGTGTTTCTCATTGAACTGGTAGTTTAGTGAAAGAACACCTTGGACATTACTATTGGAGTTCTTTCCGTAAGAAGCATCCATTTTTTGTTCCCACAGTTTGTCGAGATAAGTCTTCATGCCAATCTGCTGGTTATTTCCGTTGCGGAATCTACCTCCGAACAATGTTCCCGACAGGTCGAAACCTCCTTTTCGGTAATTGAAATTAAACTGGTCAAAAGTAGTCCACCCGTACGTTCTTCGGTGTCGGGTTACAAAACGGTTATTAAATCCGAATCCTTCGCCTGCTGCTTTCTTTGTGATGATGCGAATGACGGCTTTCACGGAAGCATCGTATCTTGCTCCGGGATTCTTCACAACCTCCACGCGCTTGATTTGTTCGGACGATAACTGGTCAATTTCTGAATTGTTGCGTACCTTGCGTCCGTTGATGTAAATCTCGGCAGTGCCCGAGCCAAATACGTTTACTTCTTCATCTTCCGCAGAAACGCCCGGAATCTTGTTCAGTAAATCTTCACCTGTTCCAGCCTTTTCGAGTACACTACCCGTAACAGTGGTAATCATGGCATCACCTTTGAGTTGCATCTTGGGCAAATCGGCCTTTACCACTACTTCTCCTAACTGTTGTGTGTCTGATGTTAGCTGCATTACCCCTAAGTTGGCAGGTTGGACGGGTTTGTACACAGTGTTATATCCGATGGAAGAAATACGTACAAGCTGATTCGGTGTAGTGGTATTCAGACTGAACGTGCCGTCTTCAGCCGTGACGGTTCCCGTAACGAAGGTTGAGTCGGGGAGTGTCAGAAGAACTACGTTGGCGTAAGGAAGAGGTTGTTTGTTTTCGTCGATTAATTTTCCACTGACGGTCTGTGCGGCTATTTCACCGGCAGATGTGAGGCTGCATAATAGCAGGAGTGCTTTTCCAATTTTGTGCATACGATAATTTGTTTTTCTTATTATTTGCAAAGTGTGTTTGTCTACTTTTTTTGATAGTAGTTTCTGTATTGCAAATATAGAAAGAAGTATTGCATGTATGCGAAAAACGGTCTCTACAGGTTTGTTCTTGATAAAATCTGTATATGTCTGATTCATTGTCTTTTAAATATAACATCGGAGTCATGTATCTCTACAATTTGTGTTTTTTACGTTTTAAGAGCTGATAAGTTCTTGAAGAAAGACATTTTCGATAGTCTGTTTTTCTATGCATGCAGTTTTCAGAATAACAAATAAAGGACAACTTCTTGCGAGGCTGTCCTTTAAAATGTGATTAGAGTGTGATTTTTATAATGATTGTACAAGTTTATATGGTTATACCGGTTTCACGGTCTACATATTTGTAGTCTTACTTTCTGCATTGTGTTTCTTTGCATGAGGCAATAGATGACAGTTCTCATCAATCAGTTTTTCGCTTGCTGAGGAGCCTGCCAGAAGTATCGGTCATCGTTGACGGAATAGTTCCTCGGGTTCCGTTCCTCGCTGTCGCAGCCTGTAGGTTGCAGGAAGATGTAGTTGATGAGGTTCTCCCGGTCGCTTTCCGTGTTGAACCGTAGCGTGTCCAGCTTTCCAGGTAGAACAGATTTTTGGCCATGTACTCGTACAGATAGTCTTCCGTCGTGGTCTTCTTTTCATTATTCCAGTTGGCTTCTTCGTTCACCCGGACTGGCTGGCCGTTTCTGAGGCGTGCACGCACTTCCTGTACGCTCAGCAGATTGCCCTGTCCGTCTGTCACCCAAGCATTGTTTGTGGGGTCTATCCAGAGCCATTTGCCGAGAGTGAACGAATAGACGGCGTTGATGACGTGGCAGTCGTTGATATACGTCTTCGGCATACAGGTAATGACGCGCGACGGAATGCCCATCGACAGGTAGCACTCGTTCAGTACCGTAGCCAACCCGCGGCAGTTCAAGCCCCGGCTGCGTCCTTGCAGGCTTCAGCAAAATTGATAGAGTTATTCTCACCCTTCGGATTGCCGTTCTGCCCGTCGTGACGTATCTTGTCGTGGATATAAGTCAGGATACGTTTGATAGTAGCTAATTCATCGCCCACCACGGCTACGCTATCTAGTCGGAAATAGTCACGGACACGCTTCAGGTCGGGTTCGTCGGCCTGCGCATAGACAATCTGGGGCAGGCTGTCAACTGACTGCGTGCGGGTGTATTCCGGCGCATTCTGCAGGATATAAAGGTAATCGGTGGTTTCTTTCAGACGCTTCAGGGCGGATTGTAGTTCAGGTGCGTCCAGAATGCCTTTCAGGTCTTCGTCGTTGGTTATCTTGTTGTAGCTTACTTCAATCTTTCCGCTGTCCAGTGCTTTGAGCAGGCTGTTGGCGGCTTCTTGTTTTTTCCCTTGTATTACCTGGACGCTGGCCATGTTATAGTAGCTGGAGTATTTGAAGTAAGCATAGCCTTCGGCCAGTTGCGTCGCGTGTGCGTCGTATAAGTCGATAATCTTCTTGCAGAGGGCTTCGGCAGCCGAATAGTCCTTTCCGGTATATGCGTCAAAGAGCAGTGTGTTCAGCGAGTCGGTGGAAGCCAGAAACTTCCGTTCGGCGTCGGTTTGTGCCGACAGGCTTGTAAAGCAGACTAAATGCAAAAGTAAAATCAGTAGGTATCCTTTCAGTCTTTTCATGGTGTATTCTGTTTAAAAAATGGTTTTCAATAGGGCGTTCAGGTTATAAAACATTATATTCTTCAGTCGTACCTTTTATGACATTCATTCCTGGAACTGATATAAAACTTACATACGGTTCTTCTGGCTGTCGCCTGCTCCTGTTCCCTTGTACTTGCTCTTGGTAGCATTGAACTTATAGCGTAAAGTTATGCCAATATTTCTACGGGCTTCCATCTTTCCTGTCATCAGACGGTTACCACTGTAAACGGTTGATTTTGCCTGATATGAGTTGAAAAGATCATAGGCTTTCAGCTGAACCGAAAGACGGTCTTTAAGGAAACTCTTGTAAAGACTGATGTTGGCAAACCAGCACCATTCTTCGACCTTTGTATTTTCGTTGTCACCCGGAGTGTCAAAACCTAAATCTACATCGAGACTGATACCAAGTGGCAGCTTGAAATTATTGTTCCAGGCAAAGTTCAATATCGGATTGTTGAAGTTTTCTGTTCCATTGGATGTTTCCACCTTATACCATTGCTGGAGTAGAAGGAAATTAAACTGGGGAGACCATAATCCGATTGTTGGAGACAATGTCAGAGTGGTATATAACTTGTCACTGTTATACATGTTGTAGAAGGAATGTAACGAAACGGTCGGATTGTCTTCCGAATATGCCTTACTCAATTGTGTAATGGCATCTTCGCCATGTATATATCGTGAATTGAGGTATATCCACTTGTATGACACATTCAGTGTAAGACGGTTTATCAGTGACGGTCTCAGCAGCGGGTTACCTCCTTCGTAAGTATATCGGTTGCCGTACATGATGTCACTTCTCAGCATCCAGTATGAAGGGCGGTAGATACTGCCGGTGTAGGTCAATTGGGTCTGTACTTTACCAATAGGAAGATTCAAGGATACGGACGGGAATACATTGTTGTATGTCCTGCTTTGCTCGTTCATATACTTGCCATCCTCGTAATAGTCGGAAGACAGATGCTCATAGCGCACTCCTAACTGTGCCTGTAGCTTGCCGAAGCTGCGGGCATATTCCAGAAATGCCGAAGTTGAGTTTTCCTTGATGTTGCTGTTATTGTTATCCAGGATTCCTTCCACATTCATGTACGTATTATCCCGGTTCGTATAGGTGTATTCACCGCCAAAGGAGAGATTACCGCCCCATAAGGGATGTCCGAATACGAGCTTGGTCGCATAAAGGGTATTGTCTGTCAGATTCTTAGTGGTGACAGTCTGTTTCTCTAAGGAACCTCCCGCTGGAGTGAACTGCTCGAGCATCTCCTGTGGATTTTTCGTATCCGACCAGAAACCGTCCGCATTGAAGTCGATGTTCCAGTCTCCTACACGTCCGTTATAATAGGCATTGAGAGTATGTTTGGTATCCTGTGTATTTCTCCAGCGTAGTGTGGCTTTCCTCATAAAGAGCATCATCTGATACACCAGGGTATTCATCGGATCTACCGTTTCATGACGTTCAGGTGTCCGGTCATAATCATAGCGTGCACCCAGAGAGTGATTCTCGTTAAACTGATAGTTCAGCGACAGCATGGCCGAAACATCTTTCATGTCATATTGTGTGCAGAGATATGAATCCTGTATCCATGTTTTATCCAACAGTGTTTTCTGTGTGATGGTCTTGCGGTCTTCTGTGTATCCTTTCTTGCCATACAGCATACCCGAAAGGTCAAATCCTCCTTTTCGGTAATTGAAGTTGTACTGGTCCAGCACATTCCATCCGTAACCGTAGCCTGTATAAAAACGGTTGTTGAAACCGAATCCTTCACCTTGCGGCTTTTTGGTTTGAATACGGATAACCGCATTGACCGTCGCATCATAGCGCGAGCCGGGATTGTTCACTACTTCCACGCTCTTGATGTTGTCGGAAGCAAGCTGGTCGAGTTCAGATTTATCCCTTACTTTACGGCCGTTGATATATATTTCAGGAGTTCCGGCACCAAATACTTTAATATCCCCTTCATTATGCCGATACGCCGGGTATTTTGTTTAACAGGTTCATTTCCTGTCCCTGCGTTTTCAAGGACTACTACCTGCTACGGTATCGCCATGGCATCCCCTTTTACACGTGTCTTGGGCAAATCAGCCTTAACCACTACTTCCCCCAACTGTTGTGTGTCTGATGTCAGTTGTATTACTCCTAAGTTAGCAGGCTGGACGGGTTTGTATATAGTGTTATATCCGATGGAAGAAATACGTACAAGCTGATTCGGTGTGGTGGTATTCAGGCTGAACGTACCGTCTTCAGCCGTAACGGTTCCCGTGACGAAGGTCGAGTCGGGGAGTGACAGAAGGACCACGTTGGC
>ENA-OQBJ01001099-OQBJ01001099.1-human-gut-metagenome-genome-assembly--contig:-NODE-1099-length-11538-cov-1.960126_pt1 | contig 11538 bp, 14 predicted proteins | sample MGYA00242743_ERZ504545 | MGnify/ENA primary metagenome ERZ504545 (study PRJEB26092, sample SAMD00036252) | human gut metagenome | host: Homo sapiens | study: EMG produced TPA metagenomics assembly of...
GGCAAAGATGGATTCGAACCACCGAAGGCGTAAGCCAGCAGATTTACAGTCTGCCCCATTTGGCACTCTGGTATTTGCCCATTTCTTAGAATCAGACTAAGATTTTTCTTCTTGAGCCTCTTGTCGGATTCGAACCAACGACCCGAGATTACAAATCACGTGCTCTGGCCAACTGAGCTAAAGAGGCAAATTAACTTTGCAGCCACACAATCTCCGCGACTTAGCGGCTGCAAAGTTAGATATTATTTTCTAATCACAAAATATTTCCCGTGATTTTTTTACTTACCCTGCTGTTTTTCTTTCGCTTTCAGCAGTTGTTTAGAGAGTGCATCCATGCACACATCTATAGATTCTTCAAATGTATCACTTACCTTCTCAGCGTAAAACTCTGTATTCAGTGCCAAGACACGTACGCCAGCTTCTTTATTCATAGCTGTTTCAGGTTTTACTACTTTTTAAAGACACCTCTACTTTCTTTATATTATCGCAAAACTTCTCGAGCTTCTCTGCTTTTTTCTGAATAAAAGCTTCAAAGTTTTTCAGATTGCATCGAATGAATTGATTGAATTCTTACTTCCATAAAAACCTCCTTTTTCTTTACGCTCTAGGGTGAGCTTGTTCATAAACTTTTTTCAGTTCTTCGAAAGTTGTATGAGTATAAACCTCCGTCGTAGTCAAGCTTTCATGCCCAAGCAATTCTTTTACCGCACCCAATTCTGCATGATTATTCAGCATCGAGGTTGCAAAAGAGTGGCGCAACACATGAGGGCTTTTCTTTTTCAACGAAACAACCTTCGAAAGATTACGCTTCACTAAAAGATAAACCAGGCCAGGATATATCGGCTTCCCATTTCCACGAAGAAAAAAAGCTTCTCCACCACCTGGAAAACGTTCTTCTCTTACTGAAAGATAAGCGTTTAAGTCACTTTTCAATTTATCACCAAAAGGAATAAAACGCTGTTTATTTCTTTTCCCCGTTACTTTTATTTGCTTTAGAGATAAATCCACATCAGCATCCGTCAAACCAACGAGTTCAGAAAGTCGAACTCCTGTTTCATAAAAAACCTCTAAAATAACTTTATCCCGAACACCCTCAAAACTTGTTCCAAAATCAGTTTCATCAAGCAAACGAGACATATCAGCCTCTTTCACAAAAACAGGCAAAGGTTTTTTTCTTTTTAGGCCCCACCACTTTTTGAAGCGGATCCACAGAAACAACGCCTTGACGCAATAAGTAACGATAAAAAGAACGAAGGTGAACTTAACTTTCGATTTACCGAAGTAGCCGTATACCCTTCTTCCATCAATGAGAGAACCCATCCACGAATCAGATCAGCATCTACAACAGTAAAATCCAAGCTTCATCCACCGATTTAAAATACTCTTCAAACTTTTCAAGATCTATACCATAACTAACAATCGTTTTATCGGAATAGTTCTTCTCAAATTGAAGATATTTCAAAAAAGAATCTTTCAGCATAAAAAGCATCGCCTTTATTATTCAGCAACGAATTTATGAAAAAGAATTCAATAATTCAAAGTTTTTACGGAATTATTATTCTTCTACTTGGTGCATTTTCTGAACGTAAACAGCACGTTCCATTTTCAGTCTTTTCAAAACAGACGGTTTGTCATACTGCTGTCTGCTTCTCAATTCTTTTACAACACCTGTTTTTTCAAATTTTCTTTTGAACTTCTTCAGCGCTTTTTCAATGTTTTCGCCTTCTTTTACTGGTACTACAATCATGTTTTTAAAATTAAAGTATGTTGTTATTAAATTATTCGATAGTCGAATTGCGGCGCAAAATTACACATACTTTCTTTATTTACAAAACTTTCCAGTATATTTTATCGAAAATAGCACAGAAATCGTACCTTTGCTTTTAATAGAAAGACTTTGATAAATATATTTTTACTATGAAGGAAGAAATAAAAAAAGAATAATCTCTTTACGCGCTTTCATGAAACGACAAGGAATTGCTGCTTTCATTATACCAAGCACAGATCCTCATTCAGGTGAATATGTACCAGAGCATTGGGAATCACGCAAATGGATTTCCGGATTTACCGGTTCTGCAGGAACTGTTGTCATTACTAAAGACAAAGCAGGATTATGGACTGACTCAAGATATTTTTTACAAGCATCAGAACAATTACAAGATACAGGTATCACCCTGTTCAAAGACCGGCTTCCAGACACCCCCACCATTGCTGAATGGTTGGGAGAAGTCCTGCACTCAGGTGATAAAGTTGGTATAGACGGCTGGGTTAATACCGTAGCAGAAGTAGAAAGTCTCCGTATTTCACTTGCCTCTAAAGAGCTTCAATTGGTATCTGTTGACGATCCTTTCAATCTTTTATGGGAAGATCGTCCCCCTTTACCTCAAAGCTCACCGTTTATTTTACCTCTGGAATACAGTGGCATGTCTTGTTCCGATAAGTTGACTCTAGTAAGAGAAAGTCTCTGTCGTAATCAAGCGGATGGCATTTTAATTTCCGCCCTCGATGAAATAGCGTGGACATTAAATTTGAGAGGAAGTGATATACACTGCAACCCTGTTTTATCAGCTATCTATTTATTACTCAAACAGATGCGACCTTATACATTTTACCAGAAAAGCTTACAGCAGAAGTCAAGGCATATCTCACACAGAATCAAATTCAGACAAAAGACTATACAGAGATAGAAAATGACCTGCTTCAATACAAGGGAAATAGTATTCAGCTTTCTCCAGAAACCAACTACACTCTCTATCAAGCTGCATCAACATCAGCCAGTATCATTAAACAGCCCTCACCAATACGTTTACTGAAAGCCGTAAAAAATGAAACCGAAATCAAAGGGTTCCATCAGCAATGGTGCGCGACGGAGTAGCAATGGTACGCTTCCTGATATGGTTGAAGGAGAACGTGCAAAGTGGTATGGAAACAGAACTTTCTGTTGACCGCAAGCTGTACGAACTACGATCCGAACAATGCCTCTTTCAGGGCATCAGCTTCGACACCATTGCCGGCTATCAGGAACATGGAGCCATTGTCCATTATGAAGCAACGCCTGAAACATCTTCCATCTTGCAAGCAAAAGGACTGCTATTACTCGACAGCGGGGCACAATACCTGGATGGAACAACAGATATAACCCGAACAATTGTACTAGGAGAAGTTTCTGATGAACAAAAAAACGGATTACACACTCGTTTTAAAAGGATTCATCGCTTTATCGCAAGCAGAGTTTCCACAAGGAACGTGTGGTACACAGTTAGATGTACTTGCACGCCAGTTTATGTGGAAAGCAGGCATCAACTACGGACATGGCACAGGACATGGCGTAGGGCATTTCCTAAATGTACACGAAGGGCCTCATCAAATACGTATGAACCATATCCCCACTCCTTTACAACCAGGCATGACAATAACGAACGAGCCAGGCATCTACAAATCCGGACGGTATGGCATCCGTACAGAAAATACAATGCTTGTAGTACCCGCACGTGAAACCGAATTTGGAGTTTTCTATAAATTCGAACCACTTACATTATGTCCGATCGACAAAGAAGCTATTCGCATAGATTTATTGACTGACGAAGAGATTGAGTGGTTGAACAGCTATCACCAGAGAGTATACGATACGCTTTCTCCAATGCTTACATCCGACGAGCAGAACTGGTTGAAAGAAGCTACCGCACGCTTATAAATCAAACGAAATAAAGATAATTATGGCACTAATAAAATCAGTCAGAGGATTCACTCCTCAAATAGGTGAAAACTGCTACCTTGCCGACAATGCTACCATCATAGGTGACGTCGTTATGGGACGAGATTGCAGTATATGGTTTAATGCAGTCTTACGAGGTGATGTCAACTCTATCCGTATCGGTGACAGAGTAAATATTCAGGACGGTACCGTATTACATACTCTTTATGAAAAATCTACTGTCGAAATAGGAAATGATGTTTCTATCGGACACAATGTCACCCTCCATGGAGCCTGCGTACACGATAATGCCCTCATCGGCATGGGTTCCACTCTCCTCGACCATGCTGTAGTAGGAGAAGGAGCTATAGTAGCTGCAGGTGCACTGGTTTTAGCAAATACTGTTATAGAGCCTCATACCCTTTGGGGTGGAGTTCCTGCTAAGTTTATAAAGAAAGTAGACCCTGAACAAAGTAAAGAGCTGAACCAAAAGATAGCAAACGGATATTTGATGTATGCTCCTGGTTTAAGGAATAATACAAAAAGCGGAGAACAGACCAATTTATACACAGTTGCCGTTCTCCGCTTTTTACTTAACCAGCATTTTCGTCTTTTATAAATGCCCCATATGAATTAAACAACCAGCGGGTTCCATCTATCAACAAAACATGATAATTTCCTTCCCTTCTGTCTACATCTGTAATTCCGACATCTGCTGCTGTATTTTTCCAATACGAAATAATACCTGAAGGCAACAATGGTAACATCGAATCCGGCCATATCTGCCCTCCCCCATTTATGCGTAACCATTCATAATCACCATCAAACAAGAAACTGAATCCATTTGGTAAAGCAACAGATACAAGTGGATTATTACAATCATAATTCCATGAAATTTTCATCTGATAAACTTCTGTAAAATAGTTTTCAGAAATCCCTGAATCCGACTGATTTGAATCACAAAAGTTTTTTCACCTCCATAGGTAGAAATCGCCTTAGCAGGATGCACCTGTAAGGTATAATAATCTTTCTGGTCACGGGAAACAGAGGTAATACGTGCATTGGGTTCAGAATCCCAAATCTGTTCCATCACCTTCTGAGGCAGTAAATCAATCACAGTTTGCGGCAACTCCGGAAACAACAATTCTCCGTTTTCTTCTACAACTGTCCGATCAAATTCCCCACTAACCAAAGTCCATTCTCCTTCTTTATCAAAAAGAAGCAGATAAGTATCATCTATCCATACCCGATAAGCAGGCATAGAAGGATTCAACTGCTCCGAACCAATAATAATTCGTGTAATCTCTCTACCCGGAAATGCTTGTAAAATATAATTCTTTATCTTCTCAGACAAATATTCTTCGCCAACTTCAACAGGATATTCATATCCCAGACAACGATTCTCATAATGCTGGAAAGCCAGTTTTCTTCCGTCACTCAACTCTGCTGTCAATCCCTCCTTGATTGCATAAATGGCGGAAACTGATATCTCACCAAATTGGCTTCCATAAAGTCGTACATCTCTCCCAGAAACTTACGCGCGAAAATCTGCATTCCTGCATTAGGGAAACAAACCTTTGTCCAACTTCCTTCGTTAGTAAAATCTACTTCTACATTATTCGACAAGAGAGCATGATACCCTCTCTCTTCCTCATTAATCCGTGAAATCTGTTCAATCATTGCTCCAGGAAACCAAGCAGACACAAACAACGAGATATCGGAAGGAACATCTTGCACAGATACAACTTCTTCAACATCGTCTCCCGAACAGGAAGTTATCCACGGAAACGTTCCACACAAAACAAGGAACAAATAACATATACAGAACAACTTCTTCATAAGCCCCTACAATTAAGTTGTTAAAGTTAAGCATTTTAGCTGACAGCAACGAATATTCCTTGTTAAAAAAGCAACAAAGTACCAAAAGGCTTTTACAATCTATGATGCAAAATAAAAACAACTATAGCAAATGTAATTCACGTGCGATGCCAAAAGCCTGAGCTGAGTTGCTTACTTGTAGTTTTTGCAGGATATTTTGCCTATGACGACTGACGGTATGTATGCTGAGAGAAAGCTCTTCAGCTATTTCTTTACTCGACTTTCCCCTTCCTATTAATATCAGAATTTCTTTTTCACGTCTTGAAAGCAAGTCGGAACAGTCGTACGTATCAATATCTATACGACTTCCATCAGCTGAATTTACAATCATGCTTCCTATGGAAGAAACTTCAGTCAGATTATATAAACACAAGGCCAGACAAATATTCCCTGTATCCTGTGCTATGACATAAAACATACGGTGTAAAACCTGATGGTATTTTCCCACACTGTCACACATCCGAAGATACTCTTCCAGATAATAATCACTGCGCTGCTTCTCTAAAGCATTTTTAAGGAAATGCAAAAAGCGTAATTCACGAGTATGTTTCTTCACCAAATCATCGGGATGAATCCGACTGAATATTTCTTCTTCCCAGATAGATTCAATAAGATGACATTCCCCATGCAAAGCTATGCCTAAAAACTCTCCTACCTTACCATAATAAATATAACTTCGGTTAGAACCCATATCACTCAGAACTGCTATCGAATTTTCTACCTCAGCATACATCGAAGCAACCTGTTTATAATGTGTAAGATACCGGTTCAGGTTTACTTCCCCTGCAAAATCTTGTGCAAGCAGTTCGTTGTTCAATGCAGTCTTTACATTCATAACGGGAGAGAGAATAAAAATGGTTATTTATCAGTATTGGTGCTCTCAGTATAGGTAACTACCTTTGCAAAATAAAAGAAAATATTCCACATTCTAACTTTACACATTTATGAAAAAGCTCTTTTTGGCAATGCTAACCTTTATAAGTACGCAGGCTATGGCACAGACTCTGGAAAAAATGCAATGGTTCAATGAACCAGAGCAGTGGGAAATAGCAGATAATGCATTAAGTATGTATGTCACTCCACATAGTGACTATTGGCGCATTTCACATTACGGATTTACTGTCGATGACGCTCCTTTTTATTACAATACGTATGACGCGAGTTTGAAGTAAAAGTAAAAATCACAGGCGACTACAAAGTCCGCTTCGACCAAGCAGGTCTGATGCTGCGTATCGACAAGGAAAACTATATCAAGACCGGTATTGAGTTTGTTGACGGAAAATTCAACCTAAGTACAGTTGTTACCCACCATACAAGCGACTGGAGTGTTATTACTCTCGATAAGCCTGTACCCTATATTTGGATAAAGGCAGTCAGACGACTAGATGCCGTAGAAGTGTTCTACTCATTCGATGACAAAACTTATGTTATGATGCGGAATGCCTGGCTGCAAGACAATACACCTGTCAAAGTTGGTCTGATGGGAGCTTGTCCTGACGGTGAAGGATTTAACGTAAAATTCGAACACTTCAAAGTAACCCATCTTCCTGACCAGCGAAGAATGGAATGGCTTAAGAAAAATGCTGAATAAAAAGAATCCTACTTTGTAAAACACAAAGCAGGAGTTTCATATTATCCTCCAGGCGCAGGGCTTTCCAACATAAGTCCTACGCCTTTTATCGTTTTCAATTGCACAGTATTATCGGATGCAAGCAACTTTCGCAAACGTGAAACGAATACATCCAGACTGCGTGATGCAAAATAGTCGTCATCTGTATTCCATAAACGTTCCAAGATAGCTTCACGCTTGACAACCTTATTTTTATTCTCGCATAAAATACACAACAAAGCAGCTTCTCGTTCGGTAAGTGTCTGCTCCTTTCCCTCTGTCTGTTTCAACAAGGCATGGCCGGCTTCAAATATAAAAGAAGTTCCGAGATGGAATATTTCTTCTTCATTTACTGATCTTATTCCTTTTGTCAGCTTCAACAAAGCAAGGATATGTGCATTCAACTCCTCAGCAAGAAAGGGTTTCTTAATATAATTATTTACACCTAGCTCATAACCTTTCACTACATCCTTTGGAGAAACACGCCCGGAAGTAAACAGAATAGGTGTTACATCATCCGTTTCACGAATTCGTCTCACCATTTCATATCCATCCATTACCGGCATCTCAATATCGGCAACAATTACATCGGGATGTGTTTCCTTCCATATTCTCAAACCAGCTTCACCGTTATCGGCTGTCATTATCTCGTAACCGCCTATCATATCCTCTAGTCCACCACGTATGATGTAGCACAGATTGGCATCATCTTCTACCAGCAATAGTCGTATCATTGTTCAATTATAATTCATTTATTTGTATTCAAACAAGTTTTATCAATAGCATCTTCTCTATTCGGAAGATATATCGTAAACTCGCTGTACTCTCCTTCAATGCTTTCCAACGTTACTCTGCCGCCATGAACTTCAGCTACACGTAAAACATAATTTAATCCTAAACCGAAACCGGCAGAACCTCCATATCGACTTCTATCCGCAGCCGAAGCACGTTCGTATTTTTCGAATATCTTACTCTGGTCTTTCAGCGGAATACCGAAACCCGTATCGTGTACCTTTATATAATATTCGTTCGAAAGCTTTCCCGACGAAAATGTAATTTCAACCTCATCACCCGAATATTTCACGGCATTGTCAATCAGATTGCTGAGTGCTTCTTTCAAAAACTCCTCATCCGCATAAACAGTATCTGCCTGCAAATTCCATTTATAGACAATATGCTTCACTGCTTTTGCCTTATACTTCTCGGCAAGGTCTTCCAGCATCGAACGAACACAGCACGTATCTTTTTCCAACTTCAACTGATGATTTTCCAGTTTAGAAAGTGTCAATACCTTGTTTGTCAGCGAAAGCAGGTGTTCTCCCTCTTCTTTCAAAATGCGGAAATAACGTGCCTTTTTCTCCGGTTGGGTATCCAGTTTTCCAGTTTCCAGTATCTGAGTACCCATCAATATAGAACTCAAAGGCGTCTTCATATCATGAATCATAGCATAAGAAAAATCCTCACGTAACTTGGCAATCTTATCTTGACGAACGATAATGCGTATCTGATAAATGATACAAACTATAACCAAGACCATAATCAGCACAGTAGCAAGCAAAAGTAATGTCATCCGCTGGAAAATCACCCGATACGGATTGGTAATAACTCCTTGCAAAAAGCGAGTTCCGTCATGACTAATCGGCAAAGGAGAAGTTCGTAATACACCTTTGCCATGTATATCCAGTTGACTGGAAGACCTCATTACACAACCGGTTGAATCGACAATACACGACGCAACAACAGCAGGGAAGCCAATCGAATCGAGCATGTGCGCATAAATCGAATCCAAATCCACAAACGAAACATCACGATTAAAATCTTTCAGAGCAATTTCCTGAAACGAAACATGCATATAACTCATCAGCCATTGACCAGGGTTAGACATGGTTTCCATATCCTTCTCAGCATCAAAATTAACGTTCATTGTAACCGTGGAGTCTTTCTTTGTCTTAGACACGCGCAGGAAAACCTCCTGTAAAGCTGCTTCGGGAAACAGTTCCTCCCCTTTCATCCGAATACTTTCCTTGGTCAGCTTATATGTGTTGACAAGCCATACGTATTGCAGCTCAACAATAGCAATAAGTCCCACCACAGCAATCCAACGGATATGTTTTATCTCCATAAGTCGTGTATTAACGTAACATTAACCTGCCTTAACCCAGAAAATCGGTCGGGCCTTTACCTTCGCACTGTCAAAGATATAGAAAATAACCCAATGCAATTTGATATGAAAATCTATTTTTTAATGAGTATCTTCTTGCTGGCAGGAGCTCAGGCAGCCTGACAGCACAAACCGTTTCGGGTAAGGTTGTCAATACAGAACAGCAACCGATAGACGGTGCAACTATCATTCTCCAGACTTCGGACTCAACTTTCGTGGATGCAACAATCTCGAATGCCGACGGAAACTTTGTATTCAATCATCAGCCGGAAGCTTATCGACTCATCTTTCAGCATCTATTATATCATACAATAGAGAAAAAAGGCAAAGAAAAAGATGCAGGTATCACGGTACTACAGGCTAAAGACTATGCGCTGGATGAGGTTATTGTACGAGGGGAACGACCGCTGGTCAAAGTAGAAGGCAGCCGCTTGACCTACGATATGCCTCAACTCACTGCCAATAAGCTGGTGACGAATGTGTATGATGCATTAAAACAACTACCGGGCGTAATGGAACAAAATGGAGTGTTGACACTAGCCGGAGCTGGAAGTATCAATATTATTTTGAACGGAAAGCTACATCTATGAACTACGAACAGCTTGTTACATTATTAAAGGGTATGCCAGCATCACGTGTAGAACGGGCGGAAGTGATGTATAATACTCCCCCGCAATATCATGTGCGCGGTGCAGCAATCAATGTAATACTAAAAGGTTATAAACCGGGAGAAGGAGGATTACAGGGAGAGATAAACGGCAATTATGTACAGGCAAATAAAGCAGGAGAAGAAGGCGGCGTGACATTTGCCTATTTATCTCCCAAACTGGATATAGACTTTATGTACAATCTCAACAATCACTACAACCGTCAAGGTTATAAACTGATTACCCGTCACACGTTGAATGACGAAATACATAACATCAGCCAGTCTACTAACGGAGAAAATCGGCAACTGGTACATACATTCCGGCTTGGAGGAAACTATAAGTTTAATGAACAGAGCCAATTGGGGCTGAGTTATACTTCCAGTCTTAATCCCGATAAACAACAATCGGTTACCTCTTCGGATAATCATTCGACTACCTTCAACCATGCCCCTGCCGAAGAACAGATGCATAACGTAGCTTTAAACTATACTTCCGGCCTCGGTCTGACAGGGGGTATCGACTATACGTATTTCAGGAATAAAGAGGAACAATCTTTCCGCAGCATAGAAAACAACGGACAGGAAACGACTTTTCTTAGCAACACGGCTCAATATATAAACCGATGGAAAGTATATCTCGACCAAAACCATACACTTTCCAATGCGTGGGTACTGAATTACGGAACATCCTTTACATATGTAAACAACCATAATTCGCAAAGATATAATCTTGCAGCATGAGTGGAATGAACAAAGAAAGCCGAGTTGATGAATATACTTATAATCTATATACCGGTTTCGAAAAGAACTTTGGTAGCCAATGGAGTCTGAATGCATCTGCTTCCATTGAATATTATCAAATGATGAGCTATAAAAAATGGGCAATCTACCCTACTTTGAACTTAAGTTATGTTCTTTCTCCTTCACACATCCTTCAATTTGAACTCAGTTCGAACAAGACTTATCCCGATTATTGGACGTTAAGCGGATCGACCAGTTACCTTAACAATTATCAGGAATCGGCAGGAAATTCATCACTCAAACCTTATACTGACTACTCCGCAGCTTTGACATACATTCTGAAAAGCAAATATATTTTCCAGTTCAGCTATGATTATATCAAAGATTACTTCATGCAAATGATATACCTAGACTCCAGCCGTCTGAAAGCTGTATACAATTATCAGAACTGGGACTATTCAAAAGAGTTTGCCTTTACTTCTGTTATCCCGTTCAAGACAGGAGAATGGTGGGACAGTCAGCTGATGATATGTCTGTCTTCACTTCATCAACAGGCAAGCAACTATTATGATGGTGCGCCGTATAGGCGATATAATAAATATAGCATTGGCAAGCTATTAGGTAAGTGTTCCAATATTTACCTATCATCACCAGCTTATCTGCCCACGAAAGGACGGCAGGAGTATAGCACGCTGGAAAGCCATAAGTCAATTAGTTATCAAATTGCAACTGAATGGTGAGATGAAACAGATAGATACGAGGATAAAATCCAAACTGATTGAATGATAGTCCAAGTGAACCCAGTA
>ENA-OQBJ01001101-OQBJ01001101.1-human-gut-metagenome-genome-assembly--contig:-NODE-1101-length-11537-cov-1.730850_pt1 | contig 11537 bp, 12 predicted proteins | sample MGYA00242743_ERZ504545 | MGnify/ENA primary metagenome ERZ504545 (study PRJEB26092, sample SAMD00036252) | human gut metagenome | host: Homo sapiens | study: EMG produced TPA metagenomics assembly of...
ATATCTGCAAGTTTTTTACGGTCACATCATCCTTGTCTGTCCCATACCGGGATTCCTTGGATCTCTCGTCCGGATCTTTTCCTTACTGACATCAATAAAGCATTCTCGGTACATAGGAAGACTGCGTATTGCTGATAAGGTCTTCTGCCAGTCCGACTCCGACGCGTCCGGCACCTATGATTGCAACTTTAATCTTACGGTTTTCTTTCTCATTTCCAGAGTCGATTCCTGAAAAAAAGTATAGAACAGAATTCAGAAATTTTCCCCATGAGCTCTCCCGAGTGCCGCATTTATATGCATAGCGATATAACATACGGATTGCTAACGCTCCCAGTAAGTTCAGACATGACACGGAAAGCATTCTTGCAAATGTAATCTTTTCTACAGGCAGGCATAATTCCATTAACAGATAGATGATGAATGCAATTGCATCTGTAAAAAGCAATCGGATATAGCACTGGATCCCGCCATATCTCCATACCTGTCCATATATTTTTCCTGTCATTCTGACAGCGAAAATGCATCCTGCTGAAAGTACTACTTGTTGAAAGATACCGCTTGTGGCAAGTTTGTCATTTCCTTCATAAAGCACAAGCAATAAAACCACTGCGATCAGATAAACTAACATATCATATACAATTAATATTCTCGGCATATGAAACTGTTTTTTATCCACTTGTTCTTTCAAATCTGTTTTTTCCACATTCATCTTACTCATTCTTATATTACTACCTTTAAATACTGTTTTACCGTTATCATTTGTTGCATTTTATCTTAATCTATCGTTTTTACCTTATGATAGTTATTTTCCAATTCATTGTCACGTTTATGTCGTTCCTTTTCTCAATCCTAAGAGAAGCTGACGTATAATTTTCATACTTCAGCTCCCCTAAGACCTAATGTTTTTTAATTAAGCATTCTTTTTTCTGAATGCTACAACTGCTGCCGCTCCTAAAAGAACGACTGCTGCGCCAACGAATGGCACTGTGTTTGTGGAATCAACACCTGTTTTGGTGATGTTCCTGCTGTGTTTGTCACTGCCTGTGAAGCATTAACTTTCGCAATAATTGCGATTGGTGACAGATCCTGTAACTCAAAAGTAATCTCTTTGTTGTTCAGATCTACGTTAGATGGTGTAATAACTTCCCATACTTTACGCTCTGTACTGAAGTGAAGTACTTTTACGTCTGTCATTCCTTTTGTAAGTGCAGGTACAGATAATGTTACCTGATATTTTCCATCTGCAGTTTTGCTTACATCTCCGATCTTTCTAAGATCCATAAATGCTGTTACAAGAGATTTTCCTTCAAGCTCTGATGCAATACTGGATTCTGCTTTTGCAAGATCTTTCAGTGTCTTAGTTCCTGCATTGATGTCTTTGATCAACTCTGCTGTTGCCTTGTCGGCTTTTGCGACTTCAGCCAGCTCTTCCTGATCCATAGCATCTACTTCGTAATATCCTTTAGAACTTCCAGTTACAGCCATTGTTGCTGTCTTACTTGCAGCGGATACACCTACAACCTGCATTGCGAATACTGTTACCAGCATAGCCAGGCTGATCAGTTTCTTCTTCATTGGTCTTTACCTCCTTTTCTTAATTATTGTTCTATAGATACTAGTACAGCTTGTACCAGGTATCTACGGTTGTCCATACCTGCATAGCAGTAGATAGTGTGATGATCTTATCATCTGCAGTCACACTCGCTGCTGTATCAATATTCGACTTCATATCCCGGATACCGAATACCATATCCAGGTAAGCCTGGTAAATGTCTTTGTTATCAAAGTTAAAGCTTTGCAGCAGATGCCGATTGTCATACAGGTATGCTGCAAAAATCTGGTAGTGCAAGATCTTGTCCGGCATGTAGATGATGACTTCTTTGTTCTGATCGAAGAAATCCCGGTCCATATATTGATGCAGACCATCGAACATGGAACCATTTGCCATGCCGTGTCCGTAGATTACGGTGTTCGGATCTTCGAAAGTCTTCGTGTTGTAATCCTCGGTAAAGATTGCTCCGGCTTTGTTCTCATCATGTTCCACACTGTGGTTCAGATAATAGCTGTTATCTGTCCCGCTCTGTGCGATTGGATAGTCGATGATGGTTCCCGGTACTTTGATCCATGCATAAATGTCTGGATTCATGTTCTGTAATGTCTGGAAGTCGATTGGTATCTCGACGGTACTTTTCGGTGTCTCTTCCGGTTCTTCTGTCACGACTTTTTCTTTTTATTTTTTCATATTCCTGCCCTGCATGGGCATCCTGATAATATTGGTAATATGCAATTCCTCCGCAGATCAGTCCGCTGCCGCCAGTATCCCTGCTACGACGTATCGTTTTTTCATAATTCTATAGCCCCTTACGTCTTATTGCTCATTTGTCTGTTTTTCCATTTATTTTACTTCTTGATAGAATGTCTCCATAATCTTTGCATACAGAGCATCGTCGTCTACTTGGTATTCATCGTAGGAAAGACCTTGTGTTCCTTCTCCCGGAACGGTCCATTCTGTGTAGCCGTCTCCTTCGTCTGCTGTCTGGAATAACTTCATCAGACGGTCTTCGCTGATATTGGTGACGGTATATGGTTTGATCGCCACGAACAGATTCGCTGCAAATTTTGCATTTTGCTCATAGCATTCTTTTGCCTTTTTTGAAAACGCATCTAAGAATGCTTTCTGGCGTTCCATCCGGTAGATGGCGCTCTGACTTTCATCTACATCTCTGCTTCTGACAAATATTTCTGTATTTTCTTCGGTCAGTGTTACTTCTGCGCCTTCGGCAAATTCCGGATATTTATACTCCAGACTGTTATTTGGCACAGTCACTGTCAGACCTCCTACACTTTTTGCAAGCTCTGGAATCCCGTCCAAGTTCATGGCAAGATAACCCTGAATCGGAAGTCCGTAGAAGAGATTGGACACTGCTTCCTGTGTGAGTTTGCAGCTCTCGGCGCCTCCGTCTCCATATCCATAGGAGAGGCTGATGTGGTCTTTGGATTTTCCAAGGCTTTTTCCTTCCAGGTCAAAGCTTTCCACATCTGTCATCGTATCTCTCGGAATCGAGATCATCGTCATTTCCTTTGTCTTACGGTTCAGCGACAGCAGGAATAAGGCATCTGCCTGTCCTGCATCGGCTTTTCCGACTCTTGTCTCTGCCGGTGTACGCTTGTCTACTCCAAGTAATAAGTAGTTACTGAGATTTTGATTATATTTGTACGTCTTTCCCTGCCAGGTGACAGTGTTGGAATCCTCTGCTTCCGTGGTTGCTTTCGCACTTGCCGCTTCTGCTGCTTTCTTCTTTTGGATACCTACGTATCCAAGACCTGCCATCGCAAGTACAGCTACGCCTGCGATAATGACTGCTGCGAATCTTCCCCGGCGTTTTCCTGATGCTTCTCTCTGTTCTAGTTCCCGTCTGTCTGATTCTCGCCTGTCTGATTCTCGCCCGCTTGATCTTCGCTGTTCTGATTTTCGTCTGCCTGACTGGCGTTGTTCTGATCTTCGCTGTTCTGATTCCCGTCTGTCTGACTGGCGTTGTTCTGATCTTCGCTGTTCTGGTCCTCTGTCCATGTCTGATCTGATTTCTCCTTCTGAATCTCTTCCTGCGCCGCTTTCTTTAACTCACTGCTATTTGCAGCTTCCTGCTTATGATTGAAAAATAAAAGCGAACCTAATATCAGGAATAATACGATACATGCAATCAACAGCAGAACATTCTGAACCTTCGGGTTCGTCTTTCTTTTTCTTCATACTGTTCTTTACATTCCTTTCCTACGCATTTTCATGATTCTGGCCATAGCCATACTTACTTCCATAACTGTAATAGGAATAATATTTTTCTTTCTTTGTATCAACTTTATTCAGCACAGCCCCAAGCATATGTGTTCCACTCTTTTCCAACTGCTTGATTGCTTTCTGCGCTGCACGGTATCCTACAAATCCACTCTCGATTACAAGGATTGCTCCATCACATACCTTTCCAACAATGGCTGCATCTACCACACTTGCCATCGGCGGTGTATCAATCAGGACGTAGTCATATCTCTGCTTCAGCTCACCCATTAACTTGGCGAACACTCTTCCATTTAAAAGTTCGGATGGATTCGGAGCCATCGGTCCTGCAAAATCATATCTACATTTTCATAATTCGTTCCATATAAATATCGCGCACCGGTGCCTGTCCGCTTAAGTACTGGGACAGTCCCTTTACATCGCTATCTATCATGTATCTCTGTACAAGGACAGATTTTCGGATGTCCGCATCCAAAAAAACTGTCTTCTTGCCGGCCATACCCATTTCCCTTGCGAGCTGGAAGGCAACATCGCTCTTTCCCTCATTCGGGAAACAGCTTGTCACAAGGATCGTCTTAATATCCGCTCCCGCAAACTGGATATTTGTTCTCAGCGTCTTTAACGCCTCCTCGTAAAAGTAATTTGATTTACGAGGATCCGTCAGCTCCACCCGAAGCTTAGATGCCTTATTGTCACGGCGGGACATTGCCGCTTTTGCCTGCGCATTTGTATATGTAGTTTTAGCTTGCTTTTCGTTTTCCTGCATCATTTCTCTTTGACTTCTTCTTTCCTGATCCATTAATATAATCCTTTCTGTCCGGAATTACACTCAGTGTAGATAATCCCAGATATTTTTCTATATCTTCTTCAGACTTAATCGTATCGTCCATGATCGTGCGGACAACAATCACACCTGCGCACAGAATCATACCTGCCAGTACACCCATCACTGCCATCTTCGCCACGCCTGTATTCGATCTGGAAGTCGGAACCTCACCTTTTTCAATGATCTTAGGCGGTGTAACCTCCATCTTGTCTCCGATATACTCAGAAGCAACCTCTGACAGCTTGTCTACAATCTCCTTCGCCTGCTTGGCATCAGAATACTCCACAGACAACTGCAGAATACGCGTATCGTCCTGGTTCGTAATTGTGATCATATCCTTCAGCTGCTTATAGTCCATGTCCAGATCTAACTGGTCGATAACATCTGTAAGCACCGGACGGCTTGTGATCAAGATGGAATAGTCCTTGGTAAGCTGTGAGCCCATCTGCAGATCCGCCAGAGAACTAAGCGTCGTCTCCTTGGTCAGTACAAGCATCATGGAAGAAGATGTGTACAGCGGCTTCACTAGGAATCCGGCATACGCACACGCAATACAGCCGAACAGCAGTCCCACTCCCAGGATCGCCAGTATCTTCGACTTGAGCACATAAAAGAGCTCCAGTAAGTCAATTTCCATCTCATCATTGTCGTAATTCTTTCCCATTAATCTGATTTCCTTTCTTGGGGGACGGTTGGGGACGGGGGTTTTTCAAAAAAACCCCGTCCCCAATGGCACTTCTACCTGTCCCTCTTTGAATTGTGTGTATTTTTACCCTCCATTTTCTAGGGTTTCTTTTATTTCTAACCTGTCCCTTTTTGAATTGTAAAAAATTTTGAAACAATTTATGTTTTAGGCTTGTGTGATCCGCGATCATCTAATATTCTTCTTGCATTGCCTTGTATCAATGCCCATACATAGTCTTCAGACAGATTCTTATTCAGCCACTTCTCAACGTGTTCTGTCTGTGGACTGCGTTCTCCGCTATTGTGCATATCTGTTCCCAGATAATGGACCAAACCATCTTTTAGTTGTCGCTTACACCACTGTGCTGTATTATTATTCCATCCTCCATCTATAGAGCTGTAATTCATCTGGATTCTTGCCCCTGTATCAGCCAGCTCTTCCAGTCTGCCTTCTTCTCTTAACACATGATACCTTTCTACATGTGCCAAAATTGGGACATAACCTGCCATCTGCATCTGGCGCACTGCGCTGAATATCTTAGAGTAAGCTGTCCCCGGGAGGAATTCCAATAACACATATCTGCTATCTGCCAGCGTCAGAAGCTTTCCTTCCTTTAGTAACTGTCTTGTATCTACCGAATACATAATTTCCTGTCCCGGAAATACCGGAAGCCTGACTCCAAGTCGTTGATATGCCTGAATTCTGAACTTCTTACACAATGTTCGAATCTCCTGCACTCGTTCTACGGATGCATTACGGACTGAGCCATGTGGCGTTACGATCATACCTACAAAGTCCTGATTCAATGCCATGCGTAGCATCGCTAATGTCTCTTTCGGATTTGCAGATCCATCATCTATACCAGGTAGTATGTGACAGTGCATATCTATCTTTTTCATCTCTACTCCTGTATATGTATTGTATATAAATTTTACTTATTTTTTACAGCACAAATGCCACCTGATACTTTTGATTTGTATACAAGGTGGGAAAATTATCAATCTGCATTATCACTATTTCATGCACTGCAAAAATAGTATTTAATTAGTCCTATTTCCAGACTACCTTTTATTACTGACTAATGCTACCATGTTTTGACAATATTTTCAATAGACAAAAGTTGTAAATTTTTGTTTTGGGGACGTTTTTTCAAAAAAAACCCCGTCCCCAAACAGACTTCTACCTGTCCCTTTTGAATTGTGTGTATTTTTACTTTTCCTTTTTTGTGGTGATTTTCGGTTTTTCTAACCTGTCCCTTTTTGGAATTGTGGAATGTTTTTGTACAATTTGTTTTTTTACGCACTTTTTACATACGAAGAAAGCGTCAATTCTTTCTGAACTGACGCTTTTCTACCTATATACATTCTCTCGCTTCGTTTTCTTCTTCCAACAGGTTCTCCATGCTTTTCAGGCTGATGTACAGTTGATGTGTTATGAAGTAGTGCTGATACGGTTGGCTGGAGGATTCCGGTGACGCCGAGTATGATGAGGGCGGTGTTGAATCCTACGATGTTGCGGTAATTTTTGTGAATTCGTTTCATTAATTTATTACTGATCAGCTTCAGTGTTACGATCTCGCTCAAGTCGTCGCCGCTCATGGTCACGTCTGCGATTTCGCGGGCAATCTCTGCGCCGTCGCTGATTGCGATTCCGATGTCTGCTGCGGACAGTGCCGGTGAATCGTTGATTCCGTCTCCAATCATGATGACTTTTCGTCCGGCGGCTTTTTCCTGCTCTACGAAGTTTGCCTTGTCTTCCGGCAATACTTCCGAGTAATATACGTCCACGCCTACTCGTTTGGCGATTGCTTTTGCGGTGCGGTCGCTGTCTCCGGTCATCATGACTACTTTGCTGATGCCTGTTGCCTTCAGATTTTTGATGATCTGTGGTGCTTCTTCTCTCAGCGGGTCTTCGATGCAGATGACTGCTGCCAGTTTTCCTTCGATTGCCATGTACAAATGTGAGTATTCGGATGGCAGTTCCTGGAATTTTTCTTCCATTCCTTCTGGGATCTGGCTCTCTTCATCTTCGAATACGAAATGATAGCTTCCAACGACGACTTTTTGATCATTGATTTTGGAAGAAATGCCGTGTGCCACGATGTACTCTACTTTTGAGTGGAACTCTTCATGGATAAGCCCTTTGTCCTGTGCTGCATTTACAACTGCTTTTGCCATGGAATGCGGAAAATGTTCTTCCAGGCAGGCGCCGATTCTCAGCAATTCGTCTGGTGTCTTATCGCAGAATGGTACGACATCTACAACTGTCGGCTGTGCTTTTGTCAGTGTTCCTGTCTTGTCAAATACGATGGTGTCTGCTTCTGCCATTGCTTCCAGATATTTTCCGCCTTTGACTGTGACGTTGTAGCTGCTTGCCTCACGGATTGCGGACAATACGGAAATCGGCATAGCCAGTTTCAGTGCGCATGAAAAATCTACCATCAATACAGCCAGTGCTTTTGTTACATTTCTTGTAAGAAGATAGGTAAGACCTGTTCCTGCCAATGTGTATGGAACGAGTTTATCCGCCAAATGTTCTGCCTTGCTTTCTAGTCCGGATTTGAGTTTCTCGGATTCTTCGATCATCGTCACGATCTTCTCAAATTTACTTGATCCATTTGCCTCTCTTACACGTATAGTAAGCTCGCCTTCTTCTACAACCGTTCCGGCATACACTTCTCCATTTTCTATCTTGCGTACTGCCACGGACTCTCCAGTCAAAGACGCCTGGTTGACCATTGCCTCGCCTTCCACAACTGTTCCGTCAAATGGAATTACATTTCCCATGTGGATGCGTATCCGGTCGCCGCTCTTTACAGATGAAAATGGTACTAATACTTCCTGACCGTCGCTGACAAGCCATACTTTGCTGATGTTCAGTGACATGCTTCTTGCCAGGTCACCAACGGATTTCTTGTGTGTCCACTCTTCCAGTATTTCGCCGATTCCAAGCAGGAACATGACGGATCCTGCAGTTGCGATATCTCCGCGGAACATAGATACTCCGATTGCGGTCGCATCCAATACCGGAACTTCTATCTTGCCTTTTGCCAGTGTACGCACACCCATCCAAAGATATTTCACAGATTTTACTGCTGTGATACATGCTCTGACCGAATATGGCAAAAATAATTTATTTCCATAATGATAGATTACCGTTTCAACTAACTTATCCCAATATTCCTGATTCAGTTCGCGTCCGGAATTCTGTGCATAATTTTCCGGAATGTCAACTTCCTCATAACGGAATGTTTGAAGCAGTTTGATTACTTTCTCTCTGTCGCCTTTGTAACAGATCGTAAAGTCTCCCGTGCGGTTCTGTACTTTTGCAGATGTAATCATATCCTGGGATTCCAGATAATATTGCATCCGGTCTGCCTGCTCAAATGTCATTCTGTACTGTACAGCGTGGGCACGGATCCTGCTTTAATCTCATGCTTGATTACAAATTTCATGTATATTTTCCTTCTTTCCCTGCTTTCTTCCTTCCCTGCTTACCTTGCAGTGATTCGCTTGTTGTGGGTCACTTGCTGTTGATTCTCCTACAGCTTACCTCGCAGTGATTCGCTCGCAGTGGTTCGCTTGCTGTGGTTCGCTTGCTGTTGATTCTCTTACAACTTGTCAAGACACCTGCAGTCTTAACCACAGGTGTCCTGATTTTTCCTTACATTTTTATAATTATCACAATAATTTTTATGCTAGTTCTCCTTGAACCCCCCTGCTGTCTGACTTAGCTGTCTTACTTTGCTGTCTTACTTACCTGTCTTACTTACCTGTCTGACTTTGCTGTCTTATCTGCGTTCTTACTCTGCTGTCTCTTCCGCAAAATCTGTCTCATCAGCTTCTGCTGCTTCCTCTGCTTCTTCGGCCTCTTCTGCTGCTACTGCCTCTGCGTACTCCTGCTCTTCTTTTGCTGCTCTGTCTTCGTTGATCTGCTGTGCTTCTGCATATACGTCCTCTGCATTTTCCTGAATTGTAGCTGCTGTCTTAAGCACACACTCTTTTGCTCTTAAAACTGCTGCTGTACAGTTTGTGTATAATTTTTTAGCGTCCTTGCTGGACAGAACTTTGATTCCTGCAGTTCCGAATAATACTCCTGCTGCAAAGATTCCTGTCTTTTTTCCATCTACTTTTTTTAAGCCTTTTAAAATGTTTGACATCTTTTGTCTCCTGCCTTTCTTTCTACTTCTAGGTTCTTATATGATGTTAGTATATGTGATATGTACTTTTTGGTTCAGTACTATATCATCACTTTGAATTCACTAAATTGTAACGCATTTGTTTTTTCATTTCCACTTCTTTTTCCTTATTGATAATTATTGCTCACTTGAGCCGGCTTATTGATTTTCGTTCTCATTATAACTGAAATTGAATATCATTACGCACGAATTATCTGTCTTTTTCTTCCTCATCCATATCCATTTCATCTATATACATCCTAAGTCCTACTGTGCTTGTGACTGGCAGGGAAAATATAATTGTTTTTTCTTTGCTGGCGAGTCCTGTCTGCTCCATCATGCTTTCATGATTGCATTTTTCTTGTTTCTTTCTTGTGACGATCAATATGATTTCTTTTTCTGCCGCCAGTGATACGCCAAGAAATTTTTCTGCTGTTTCCATGCCGGTTCCTTTCGCATGAATCACGGTTCCGCCTCCGGCTCCTACACTTCTCGCCACGTCCATCACGGTGTCGATGCACCCCTGATTGGCAATTGCTACTAATAATTCATATTCTGTATCTTTCAAAGTGGACTCCTCCTCCCGTTCAAATTTCTCGCTCTGTATCAGGAAATGTAATGTTTTTTCTCCGCCGATGCTGCTGAGTGGCACGATAAATGCAATTCCGGTTCCCGGCACGTCGATCTGCATCTTTACAATCATTTCCCGCCTTAGTTTCTTCCACGTTTCTTCTGTTACCACCGATAGAATTACGACCTTTTCTGATTCTTCCAATCCGAAATAGTCCAACATCTCACTATTTGCGGTTCCACGTCCCAATGTTGTAAAGAAAACCATATGCTCATTTTTCTTATAAAATTCTTCAAATTTCTTCTTTCGGTTCCTGTCTGTAATCGTCACCATCATATATAATCTACTCATAAATTATCTCCGAACTTTCTAATTTTCTTAAACATTTTCCATCTTCACGATATGCGCCTTGTAAAAATCTCTATCCCTGTTTACAACTTAACTATTTACAACTCAATGATTTCTTGATTGTCTACATTGTCTAGATTTTCTATGTCATACTTTTATACTTGTGTAATCTTTTGCTGCCTGTTTTTCTTTCATCTGTTCCTGAATCTGATAAATCAGTCCAAGGATTTGAATTGTTATAAGCGGCGTTCATTGCTACCATAGCTACCACTCCAAACGCATCTGTCACAACATTTCCACCTAGCGCCTCGCATGCTCCCATTGAAAATGGCAGTAAAAATGTTGCTGTCATCGGTCCGGATGCTACGCCTCCTGAGTCAAATGCGATTGCTGTGAATATTTGGGGCACGAAAAATGTTAATCCAAGGGCTACTGCGTATCCTGGGAGCAGAAACCACAAAATCGAAATGCCGGTAAGCACCCGCACCATTGCCAGTCCCAGAGAGAATGCGACTCCGATGGACAGACTCATTCCCATTGCTTTTGCGGAAATGGCTCCGGAAGTCAATTCTTCTACCTGTTCCGTTAATACATATACTGCTGGTTCCGCTTTTACGATAAAGTAACCGATCAGCATACCGATCGGCACGATGATCCATGGATAGGAAAGCCCCGCAATCACTTGACCCAGATAATTACCTGCCGGCATAAATCCCACATTTACCCCTGTCAGGAAAAGTACAAGACCTATGTATGTATAAATGATTCCTATAATAATTTTTACCAATGTCTTTTTGTGAAGATGTAATGATACAATCTGAAAAATGAAGAAAAATAAAATAATTGGCAGTAAAGAGATCAGCATTTCTTTCATATAATAAGGAAGCCCTTCTTGAAAAAGCTGCCACATTTCTACTGAATTATCGGTCTTCACAATCATTGTCTGTTCGTATCCACTTCCCCCTGGGTGGTAAAGTAAGCCAAGTAGCAATACTGCCAGAATTGGTCCGACTGAACACAATGCGACCAGACCAAAGCTATCATTTTCCGCATGTTTATCACTCGCACTGCTGAAAATCCGATTCCTAACGCCATAATAAATGGTACTGTCATAGTCCTGTTGTTACTCCGCCTGAA
>ENA-OQBJ01001102-OQBJ01001102.1-human-gut-metagenome-genome-assembly--contig:-NODE-1102-length-11524-cov-2.723962_pt1 | contig 11524 bp, 11 predicted proteins | sample MGYA00242743_ERZ504545 | MGnify/ENA primary metagenome ERZ504545 (study PRJEB26092, sample SAMD00036252) | human gut metagenome | host: Homo sapiens | study: EMG produced TPA metagenomics assembly of...
TATCGAAGCTGCTATGACAATGGTAGCAGGAACAGCTAGAAGTATGGGTATCGCTGTAAAAGGTGACTTCCCGGGTAATAACTAATTAACTTCAATTGATAGTGGGTAAACTGAACAAAAAATCAAAAGTTGGCTGCAGAAAAAATTGAAGCAGGGAAAGCATACTCACTGAAAGAAGCTGCTCAGCTTGTAAAAGAAATTACTTTTACTAAGTTTGATGCTTCATTAGATATTGACGTACGTTTAGGTGTAGACCCTCGTAAGGCTAACCAGATGGTAAGAGGCGTTGTTTCTCTTCCTCATGGTACAGGTAAGCAAGTTCGTGTGCTTGTTTTGTGTACACCGGATGCTGAAGCTGCTGCAAAAGAAGCAGGTGCTGACTATGTTGGTCTTGATGAATATATTGAAAAGATCAAAGGTGGATGGACTGATATTGACGTAATCATTACAATGCCGTCCATCATGGGTAAGATCGGTGCTCTGGGTCGTGTGCTTGGTCCTCGTGGATTGATGCCTAACCCTAAGAGTGGTACTGTAACTATGGATGTAGCTAAAGCTGTTAAGGAAGTTAAGCAGGGTAAGATTGACTTTAAGGTTGACAAGAGTGGTATTGTTCACACTTCAATCGGTAAAGTTTCTTTCACTGTTGACCAGATCCGTGAAAATGCGAAAGAATTTATCGCTACTATCATTAAACTGAAACCGACCACAGCTAAAGGTACTTATATTAAGAGTATTTATCTTTCAAGTACTATGAGTAAGGGTATTAAGATTGACCCTAAATCTGTAGAAGAAATCTAAAATTAAGGAGGAATCATGAGAAAGGAAGATAAAGGCGTAATTATCGGTCAGTTGGCTGATACCGTAAAGCAATATGGACATTTCTACTTGGTTGATACAACTGCTATGGATGCAGCATCTACTAGCGAACTGCGTAGAAAATGTTTCAAGGCTGGTATCAAACTGGTAGTTGTGAAGAACTCTTTGCTTCACAAGGCTTTAATGAGCTTGGATGTTGATTATTCACCATTGTTTGATTCTTTGAAAGGTACAACTTCAGTAATGTTCTGCGAAACAGCAAACGCTCCTGCTAAGTTGTTGAAAGAATACAAAGAAGGTGTTCCTGCATTGAAAGCTGCTTATGCAGAAGAAGGATTCTATGTAGGTGCTGATCAGCTCGAAGCTTTGGCAACAATCAAGAGCAAGAACGAAGTTATTGCGGATATCGTGGCATTGCTGCAATCTCCTGCGAAGAACGTTATTTCTGCTCTTCAGTCTGGTGGTAACACCATTCACGGAGTTCTTAAGACTTTGGGTGAACGTGCAGAATAATCGTTTGCTGATCTTAAGACTAAACTAAACAACTTTAATTATCAATTAGTAACAAACAATTAAATTCATACAAAAATGGCAGATTTGAAAGCTTTTGCAGAACAATTAGTTAACTTGACAGTAAAAGAAGTTAATGAACTTGCAACTATCCTTAAAGAAGAATATGGTATTGAACCTGCTGCTGCAGCTGTAGCTGTTGCTGCTGGTCCTGCTGCTGCTGGTGCAGCTGCTGCTGAAGAAAAAACTTCAATTCGATGTAGTTTTGAAGAGCGCAGGTGCTGCTAAATTGCAGGTTGTTAAGGCAGTTAAAGAAGCTTGTGGTCTTGGCTTGAAAGAAGCAAAAGACATGGTTGACGGTGCTCCTAGCGTAGTTAAAGAAGGTTTGGCTAAAGACGAAGCTGAATCTTTGAAGAAAGTTTTGGAAGAAGCTGGAGCTGAAGTTGAACTTAAATAAGATTATCCTGTAAATCAGGTAGTTCGGTTAAGAGTCCTCTGTCAAGAGGATTCTTAACCTTTTTGCGTCTATATTAAGTTACACAGGTTCTCTTACCTGAATTTAAACATTTTAACTCCATACAGATGTCTTCAAATACTAATAATCAACGAATTAATTTTGCTTCTATTAAGAATCCGATGAAGTATCCGGATTTCCTGGAAGTGCAATTGAAGTCATTTCAAGACTTTTTTACAGTTAGATACTCCGCCTGAAAAACGAAAGAACGATGGCTTGTATAAGGTGTTTGCAGAAAACTTCCCTATTGCAGATACACGTAACAACTTCGTGCTCGAGTTCCTCGACTACTATATTGACCCGCCTCACTATACAATCGATGACTGTTTAGAACGTGGCTTGACTTATAGTGTTCCCTTGAAAGCTAAGCTGAAGCTTTATTGTACAGACCCCGATCACGAAGACTTTGATACCGTTATTCAGGATGTATATCTGGGTCCTATCCCTTACATGACTCCAAAAGGTACTTTTGTTATCAATGGAGCAGAACGTGTAGTTGTTTCTCAGTTACACCGTTCTCCGGGTGTATTCTTTGGACAAAGTATCCATGCTAATGGAACAAAACTGTACTCGGCTCGTATCATTCCGTTTAAAGGTTCTTGGATTGAGTTTGCAACGGATATTAACAACGTAATGTATGCTTACATTGACCGTAAGAAGAAGTTGCCTGTTACTACATTGCTGCGTGCTGTTGGTTTTGAAAATGATAAAGACATCTTGGAAATCTTTAATTTGGCTGAAGATGTAAAAGTTAATAAAGCCAACCTGAAAAAGATTATTGGTCGTAAGCTGGCAGCTCGTGTGCTGAAAACTTGGACTGAGGATTTCGTTGATGAAGATACTGGTGAAGTTGTTTCTATTGAACGTAACGAGGTTGTAATCGACCGTGAAACTGTAATCGAACCGGAACATATCGATTTGATTTTGGAATCTGGTATCCAGAATATCCTCGTTCACAATGAAGAAGCTAATTCTTCTGACTATTCAATTATTTTCAATACTTTACAGAAAGACCCAAGTAACTCAGAGAAGGAAGCTGTATTGTACATCTACCGCCAGTTGCGTAATGCAGATCCTGCTGATGATGCTAGTGCTCGTGAAGTTATCAATAACTTGTTCTTCTCTGAAAAGCGTTATGATCTGGGTGAAGTAGGACGTTACCGTATCAACAAGAAGTTGAATCTGGATACGGATATGGATGTCAAAGTATTGACAAAACAAGATATTATTGAAATCATCAAATATCTGATTGAACTTATTAACTCAAAAGCAGATGTAGATGATATTGACCATTTGAGCAACCGTCGTGTACGTACAGTAGGTGAACAGTTGTCTAATCAGTTCGCTATTGGTTTGGCTCGTATGTCACGTACTATCCGTGAACGTATGAATGTACGCGATAACGAGGTATTTACTCCGATTGACTTGATTAATGCGAAGACTATTTCTTCTGTTATTAATTCATTCTTTGGAACAAATGCTTTGTCACAGTTCATGGACCAGACAAATCCGCTGGCTGAAATCACTCACAAACGTCGTTTGTCTGCATTAGGTCCTGGTGGTTTGTCGCGTGATCGTGCCGGATTTGAGGTGCGAGACGTACACTACACTCACTATGGTCGTTTGTGTCCGATTGAAACTCCTGAAGGTCCGAATATCGGTTTGATTTCTTCTTTGTGTGTATATGCAAAGATTAATGATCTTGGATTTATCGTAACTCCTTACCGTAAAGTAAAAGATGGAGTTGTTGATTTATCACCGGAAGGTATAGAATATTTGTCGGCAGAGGAAGAAGAAGACAAGATTATAGCTCAGGGTAATGCACCGTTGAATGATGACGGAACATTTATCCGCGAGAAAGTAAAAGCTCGTCGTGATGCAGATTATCCGGTAGTAACTCCCGATCAGGTAGAGTTGATGGACGTTGCTCCACAGCAGATCGCTTCTATTGCTGCCTCATTGATTCCGTTCTTGGAGCATGATGACGCTAACCGTGCATTGATGGGATCAAACATGATGCGCCAGGCAGTTCCTTTGTTGAAGACAGAAGCTCCTATTGTTGGTACTGGTATCGAAAAACAATTATGTGAAGATTCACGTACTCAGATTACAGCTGAAGGTGACGGTGTAATTGATTTTGTAGATGCAACAACAATTCGAATTTTGTATGACCGTACAGATGATGAAGAATTTGTAAGCTTTGAACCGGCATTAAAGGAATATCGTATCCCTAAATTCCGCAAAACGAACCAGAGTATGACTATCACTTGCGTCCGATTTGTACTAAAGGTCAGCGTGTAAAGAAGGGAGATATCTTAACAGAAGGATATTCTACAGCTAACGGAGAATTGGCACTGGGTAAGAACCTGTTGGTTGCCTATATGCCATGGAAAGGATATAACTACGAGGATGCTATTGTGTTGAACGAACGTGTTGTTCGTGAAGATATTCTGACTTCTGTACACGTTGACGAATACATCCTTGAAGTACGTGAAACTAAGCGCGGTATGGAAGAGTTGACTTCTGATATTCCTAATGTGAGTGAAGAAGCAACAAAAGATTTGGATGAAAATGGTATTGTCCGTATTGGTGCACGTATCGAGCCGGGAGACATCTTGATTGGTAAGATTACTCCGAAGGGTGAATCAGATCCTTCTCCAGAAGAAAAATTGCTGCGTGCAATCTTTGGTGATAAAGCTGGTGATGTAAAAGATGCTTCATTAAAAGCTTCTCCATCATTGCGAGGTGTGGTTATCGATAAGAAATTATATTCACGTGTTATCAAGACTCGTAGTGAGAAAAATGCAGATAAGGCTATTCTGCCGAAACTGAATGAAGAATTTGAAGAAAAGGCAGCAGCACTGAAAGAAATCTTAGTTGAAAAACTGTTAGTTTTGACTAATGATAAGGTTTCTCAAGGCGTTAAGGATTATTTGGGAACTGAAGTGATTGCTAAGGGTGCCAAGTTTACAAAACGTGACTTGGAATCATTGGATTATACAATCATTCAGTTGAGCAAATGGACTTCTGATGCTCATAAGAATGACATGATTCGTGATTTGATCATGAATTACCTGAAGAAATATAAAGAACTCGATGCTGAGTTGAAGCGTAAGAAATTCGCTTTGACCATCGGAGATGAGTTGCCTTCAGGAATCATTCAGATGGCTAAAGTTTATATTGCTAAGAAACGTAAGATTGGTGTAGGTGATAAGATGGCAGGTCGTCACGGTAACAAGGTATTGTATCACGTGTCGTACGTCAGGAAGATATGCCGTTCTTGGCAGATGGAACTCCTGTAGATATCGTATTGAATCCGTTGGGTGTGCCTTCTCGTATGAACATCGGTCAGATTTTCGAAGCTGTACTTGGACGTGCCGGAAAAGAACTGGGTGTGAAATTTGCTACTCCGATCTTTGATGGTGCTACTCTGGATGATTTGGATAAATGGACAGATAAAGCTGGTTTGCCTCGTTATTGTAAGACTTACTTATATGATGGAGGTACAGGTGAGCAGTTTGACCAGCCGGCAACCGTTGGTGTGACTTACATGTTGAAACTTGGTCACATGGTTGAAGACAAGATGCATGCTCGTTCTATCGGTCCGTACTCTCTGATTACTCAGCAGCCACTTGGTGGTAAGGCTCAGTTTGGTGGTCAGCGTTTTGGAGAAATGGAGGTTTGGGCAATCGAAGCATTTGGTGCAGCCCATGTTCTTCAGGAAATTCTGACAATCAAGTCTGATGATGTAGTTGGACGTTCGAAGGCCTATGAAGCAATTGTCAAGGGTGAACCAATGCCTACTCCGGGTATCCCTGAATCTTTGAATGTATTGCTGCATGAATTGAGAGGTCTTTGCCTGAGCATTACACTGGAATAATATATTAATGAAGGATGGAGACAGATAGCCTCCACCTTCATCTTTAAATTCTTCATTTTATAAAATATAAAGTATGGCTTTTAGAAAAGATACTAAGATAAAGAGTAATTTCTCAAAGATTACGATCGGACTGGCTTCTCCTGAAGAGATTTTGGAAAACTCTTTCGGTGAAGTATTGAAACCGGAAACTATCAACTACCGTACTTATAAACCGGAACGTGATGGTTTGTTCTGTGAACGAATCTTCGGTCCGGTAAAGGACTACGAATGTCATTGTGGTAAATACAAGCGCATTCGTTATAAAGGAATTGTGTGCGACCGATGTGGTGTAGAAGTAACAGAAAAGAAAGTTCGTCGTGAACGTAGCGGTCACATTCAGCTGGTTGTACCTGTTGCACATATCTGGTATTTCCGTTCTTTGCCTAATAAAATCGGCTATTTGTTAGGATTGCCTACAAAGAAGCTTGATGCTATTATTTACTATGAACGTTATGTAGTTATTCAGCCGGGTATAAAAGCAGAAGACGGTATCAGCCAATATGATTTGCTGTCTGAAGAAGAATATCTTGATATTATGGATAGTCTTCCAAAAGAAAACCAATATCTGGAAGACAGTGATCCAAATAAGTTCATTGCGAAGATGGGTGCTGAAGCAATTTATGACTTACTCGTTCGTCTGGACTTAGATGCTCTTTCTTATGAATTACGTCATAAAGCTAATAATGATTCTTCTCAGCAACGTAAGAATGAAGCTTTGAAGCGCTTGCAGGTTGTAGAATCTTTCCGTGCTTCACGTGGCCGTAATAAACCTGAATGGATGATTGTACGTATTGTTCCGGTTATTCCACCAGAATTACGTCCGTTGGTTCCATTGGATGGAGGTCGTTTTTGCAACTTCTGACTTGAATGATTTGTATCGTCGTGTTATTATTCGTAATAACCGTTTGAAACGTCTGATTGAAATCAAGGCTCCGGAAGTAATCTTACGTAATGAAAAGCGTATGTTGCAGGAAGCTGTTGACTCACTGTTTGACAACTCTCGTAAGTCAAGCGCAGTGAAGACAGATGCCAACCGTCCTTTGAAGTCACTTTCAGATAGCTTAAAAGGTAAGCAAGGACGTTTCCGTCAGAACTTGCTGGGTAAACGTGTTGACTATTCTGCACGTTCAGTAATTGTCGTAGGTCCGGAACTGAAGATGGGTGAATGTGGTATTCCTAAATTGATGGCTGCCGAACTTTACAAACCATTTATCATTCGCAAATTGATAGAACGTGGTATTGTTAAGACTGTCAAGTCTGCAAAGAAAATTGTAGATCGTAAGGAGCCAGTTATTTGGGATATCTTGGAGCATGTAATGAAAGGACATCCTGTATTGCTGAACCGTGCGCCGACTTTGCACCGCTTGGGTATTCAGGCATTCCAGCCTAAGATGATTGAAGGTAAGGCTATTCAGTTGCACCCGTTGGCATGTACTGCGTTCAATGCCGACTTTGATGGTGACCAGATGGCGGTACATTTGCCTTTGAGTAATGAAGCTGTTCTTGAAGCTCAGATGTTGATGCTTCAATCACATAATATATTGAACCCTGCCAATGGTGCTCCTATCACAGTGCCGGCACAGGATATGGTTCTTGGTTTGTATTACATTACCAAGTTGCGTAAAGGTGCTAAGGGTGAGGGATTGATTTTCTACGGACCAGAAGAAGCATTGATTGCTTACAATGAAGGAAAAGTAGATATTCACGCTATCATCAGTGTTGTAACTAACGACCTTGATGAAAATGGTAATATTGTCAAGAAGATGATTAAAGAAACTTCTGTAGGACGTATTATCGTTAACGAGTTGGTTCCAGATGAATGCGGTTACTTGAATACTATTATTTCTAAGAAATCATTGCGTGATATCATCAGCGATGTTATTAAGACAGTCGGTGTTGCCCGTGCTTGTGAATTCTTGGATGGTATTAAGAACTTAGGTTATAAGAAAGCTTTCGAAGGTGGTTTGTCATTCAACTTGGGTGATATCATTATCCCGAAAGAAAAGGAAGAACTGGTTAAACGTGGTAACGAAGAGGTTGAGCAAATTATGATGAACTATAACATGGGTTTCATCACTGACAACGAACGTTACAATCAGGTTATTGATACTTGGACACACGTTAACAGCGACTTGTCTGATATCTTGTATAAGACTATTAAGAATGACGATCAAGGATTCAACTCTGTATTTATGATGTTGGATTCTGGAGCCCGTGGTTCTAAGGAACAGATCCGTCAGTTGTCTGGTATGCGTGGTTTGATGGCTAAACCTCAGAAAGCAGGTGCTGAAGGTGCTCAGATTATTGAAAACCCGATTCTTTCTAACTTTAAGGAAGGTTTGTCAGTGTTGGAGTACTTTATTTCTACTCACGGTGCTCGTAAGGGTCTTGCCGATACTGCGTTGAAAACTGCCGATGCCGGATATTTGACTCGTCGTTTGGTTGACGTTTCTCACGACGTGATTATTAATGAAGAAGACTGTGGAACATTGCGTGGTCTGGTTTGTACAGCATTGAAGAATAACGATGAAGTTATTGCAACATTGTATGAACGTATTTTGGGACGTGTTTCTGTACACGATGTAATACATCCTACAACTGGTAAGCTGATAGTAGCTGCTGGTGAAGAAATTACAGAATCAATTGCACAGGAAATCGAAGATTCTCCGATTGAAAGCGTTGAAATCCGTTCTGTATTGACATGTGAGTCGAAGAAGGGTGTATGTGCTAAGTGTTATGGACGTAACCTTGCTACCAGCCGTATGGTTCAGAAAGGTGAGGCTGTTGGTGTTATCGCTGCTCAATCAATCGGTGAACCGGGTACTCAGTTGACATTGCGTACATTCCACGCCGGAGGTATCGCCGGTAACATGGCTGCAAATGCAAGTATTGTTGCGAAGAACGATGCACGTCTTGAGTTTGAAGAATTGCGTACAGTAGACGCTGTTGAAGAAACAGGTGAAGCAGTTAAAATCGTTGTTGGTCGTTTGGCTGAAGTTCGTTTCGTGGATGTTAATACAGGTATTATCCTGTCAACACATAACGTTCCTTATGGTTCTAAACTGTATGCATCAGATGGTGAAGTCGTTGAGAAAGGTAAGCTGATTGCTAAGTGGGACCCGTTCAATGCCGTTATTGTTACAGAAGCTGCAGGTAAGATTGATTTTGAATCTGTAATTGAAAATGTAACATATAAGGTAGAATCGGATGAAGCTACAGGTTTGCGTGAAATCATCATTACAGAATCTAAAGATAAGACAAAGATCCCGTCATTGCATATTTTGGATGAAAATGGTGGTATCATTCGTACATATAACTTGCCGGTAGGTGGTCACGTAGTTGTTGAAGACAAGCAGGTGGTTAAGGCCGGTGATATTTTGGTTAAGATTCCACGTGCAGTTGGTAAGGCAGGTGATATCACCGGTGGTCTTCCACGTGTAACCGAATTGTTCGAAGCACGTAATCCGTCTAATCCTGCTGTTGTTTCAGAAATCGATGGTGAGGTTACGATGGGTAAGATTAAACGTGGTAACCGTGAAATTATCGTCACATCTAAGACAGGCGATGTGAAGAAATACCTTGTGGCTCTGTCAAAGCAGATCCTTGTTCAGGAAAACGACTATGTACGTGCCGGAACTCCGTTGTCAGATGGTGCTATCACTCCTGCTGATATCTTGGCTATTAAAGGTCTACAGCAGTACAGGAGTACATCGTGAACGAAATTCAGGATGTATACCGTCTGCAGGGTGTTAAGATTAACGATAAGCACTTTGAAATTATCGTTCGTCAGATGATGCGTAAAGTTCAGATTGATGAGCCGGGAGATACTCGTTTCTTGGAACAGCAGGTTGTAGACCGTTTGGAATTTAACGAGGAAAACGACCGTATCTGGGGTAAGAAAGTTGTTGTTGATGCTGGTGATTCTCAGAACTTGCAGCCGGGACAGATTGTTACAGCTCGTAAGTTGCGTGATGAAAACAGTATGCTGAAGCGTCGTGACTTAAAACCAGTGGAAGTACGCGATGCTGTTCCTGCTACATCAACTCAGATTTTGCAAGGTATTACACGTGCTGCATTGCAAACATCAAGCTTTATGTCGGCTGCATCATTCCAGGAAACTACTAAAGTTTTGAACGAAGCGGCAATTAACGGTAAAGTTGATAAACTGGAAGGTATGAAGGAAAACGTTATCTGCGGTCACTTGATACCTGCCGGAACTGGTCAGCGTGAATACGAAAAGATTATTGTTGGCTCAAAAGAAGAGTATGACAGAATTTTGGCAAATCGTAAGAACGTACTTGATTATAGTGAAGTAGAATAATACTTTAATCTTATACATATAAGGAGCTGTGTCATGAAGAATGGCACAGCTCCTTTTGTATTTATATCAATCATAAATCGAAAATCTCAACTTATATTTTCCCTTTAATAGCTTCGTTGAATTTGCCAAAAAGTGAAATTGGCTATTGAAATTTTTACTTAACTGTTCGGATGATTCAACTTTTTCCCTACATTTGTGGCGTTAATATAAAAATTGAAATGTAAAAACTAAGTTATTATGGAAAACGAAAACAAAAATAATCAGCTTCAGATAGAGCTGAAAGAAGAAGTTGCTCAAGGAACTTATGCTAATCTTGCTATAATTACTCATTCTACTTCTGAGTTTATTGTAGATTTTGTTCGTATTATGCCGGGCTTGCCAAAGGCTGGAGTACAATCGCGTATTGTGATGACTCCTGAACATGCAAAACGATTAATGTATGCATTGCAGGATAATGTTGCAAAGTACGAGCATAATTTTGGTCCAATACGTATGCCGGAAGAACAGGGAAACGGTAGTAAAACCTTTGTTCCTCCATTGAGTGATTTTAAGGGAGAAGCTTAAAAAAATATAAAAACATAGCTTTATGGCCCATTTTCCGACTTTTTTCGGAAAATGGGCTTTTTTATTTTAAAACAGTTTGTCTATTAAAAAGTTATTTGTAATTTTGCAGCCCGAAATGTATAGTTTCGACTAGGATTGGAAAAACAATAAACAATATATATAATAATTAAAATCAAAACAAAATGCCTACTATTCAACAGTTAGTAAGAAAAGGAAGAACGGTTTTGGTTGAGAAGAGTAAATCACCTGCATTGGACTCATGCCCTCAGAGACGTGGCGTTTGTGTACGTGTTTATACTACAACTCCGAAAAAGCCGAACTCAGCAATGCGTAAAGTTGCTCGTGTGCGTTTGACAAACTCTAAGGAAGTGAACTCTTACATTCCGGGAGAAGGACATAACTTGCAGGAACACTCAATCGTATTGGTTCGTGGTGGTCGTGTGAAAGACCTTCCAGGTGTACGTTATCATATTGTTCGTGGAACATTGGATACAGCAGGTGTTGCTGGTCGTACACAGAGACGTTCTAAATATGGTGCTAAGCGCCCGAAACCAGGACAGGCTCCAGCAGGAAAGGGTAAGAAATAATTCGTAGCTGAGTACAATCCTTAGTAAAAAACTTTATTAATTCGTTTTGGTTTGTTGGAAAAGCTTTAAGGTTGAGTAAATGCTTCAGAGGAGGCGTTGAAGAAAACAGAGATGCAGCCCCAAACTAAACATTATTATCAAACAAAATGAGAAAAGCAAAACCAAAAAACGTGTGATCCTTCCGGATCCAGTATTTAATGATCAGAAGGTTTCTAAATTCGTAAACCATCTGATGTATGATGGAAAGAAGAATACTTCTTACGAAATCTTCTACAATGCATTGAAGACAG
>ENA-OQBJ01001103-OQBJ01001103.1-human-gut-metagenome-genome-assembly--contig:-NODE-1103-length-11521-cov-1.411796_pt1 | contig 11521 bp, 17 predicted proteins | sample MGYA00242743_ERZ504545 | MGnify/ENA primary metagenome ERZ504545 (study PRJEB26092, sample SAMD00036252) | human gut metagenome | host: Homo sapiens | study: EMG produced TPA metagenomics assembly of...
GATATTTTTCCTTGTATTATTATACCTTTAAATTACTTTTGCGTTGATTTGATTTTTACAATCTTAAATTTTAATTTATGATTTAAACTTTTTATTTAATGTTTTATGAAAAACTTGATGCATGTAAAACATGGTGGTATCTATTGGATACTGAGTTTTATTCTGGGGCTATCGGCATGTAAAGATAGCATATCAGAAGAAGGGAATATCCCTTATGATCCAAGTCTTCCTGTGTCGATACAGTTTTACTCCAGATTCGGGAGCGGTAAAGACACAGATGGTTATTGAAGGTGAGAACTTTGGAACGGATACATCCTTGGTTAAGGTTTTCATTGGCGGCAAAAAAGGCTGTATTGATAAGTGCGAAAAGTAACTTTATCTACTGTATGGTTCCTGCAAAAAGTTATGAAGGAACTGTATCCGTTACGGTTGGTGATCAAACAGCTACAGCTTCTGAGAAATTTCACTATAATAGAGAAATGATGGTCAGTAGCTGTATGGAAAAGTGCGTGATGATGGTAAATATGATGTGGTAGATGGAGCTTTTGATGAATCATTTATAAATTATTATGGTGTACAAGAACCTACATGGTTCTCGTTTAATCCGAATGATTCAACAGAACTTTATATGTCGCAGGATAACGGAAAACCAATTCGTATTTTTGATTTAGACGAGAAGGTTGTTCGTACAGGTTTGACGACCGGTGAAGCTGGTACTCGTCGTATGAGAACCCTTTCGTGGACTGCGGATGGTGATACATTGATAGTAGCCAGTGATGATGGCGGCGGAGGCGATAATGACAAGATCGTAAGAGTGCGATTTATGTTACAAAAAATGGAAACGGAGAATTTAGAAATGCTGGGGTGTTAGCTGCCGGAAGACAGTGTAACGGAGTAGCAATTCATCCGGTTAACCATGAAATGTATTATAATAATTTCTCGAAAGGTGTACTTTATCGTTTCGACTATCATAAATGGGGAGTAGGACCTGAAAACTGTATGGCACATCGCGAATATATTACTACTATTCAAGATAATGAATGGGAATTTAATATTGTGATTCATCCTAGTGGGGACTATGCTTATCTTGTTGTAATCAATCGTCATTATATCATGCGTATGAATTATGACAAAGCGAAAAAAACATTCGGTGTTCCTTACCTTATAGCTGGTGGAGTAGGTCAGAGTGCATGGGTAGATGGTGTAGGAGCTAACGCTCGTTTGAACTCTCCTTATCAAGGTGTCTTTGTTAAAAATCCGGAGTATGTAAAAGCTAATAAGAGTGACGTATATGATTTCTATTTTACAGATTCAGGTAACCATTGTGTTCGTGTGTTAACTCCGGAAGGTGTTGTTACAACGTATGCAGGTCGTGGTAGTGCAAACCTTAATAATGAAGCTAGGGGATATGTAGATGGAACACTACGTGGTGAGGCCCGTTTCAATAATCCTCGTGGATTGGCATACGATGAGCAAAATAATGTGTTTTATGTGGGGGATATGGATAATCATATTATCCGTAAAATTTGCTATGGAGGATGAAGATAGTGCACATGAGTCGGATGAAGAGGAGATTAGTGCAGAGAATACAGTAAGTAATAAATGAAAAACACGGATAAAATGAAAAATATTATCACATTTCTTTTGGTGTTCTTCACCGCTACAACTGTTTGGGCTGAAAAAGTTATCGTATCGGGAACAGTTGTTGATTCAAATAAAGAGCCGCTGATAGGTGTAAACGTAACAGTAAAAGATGCTCCTGGACTGGGTACAATTACCGATATTGATGGTCGTTATCGGATTGAAATAGATGCATATAGCACTTTGTTGTTTTCATATATTGGATTTGATACTTATAAGGTATTGATCAAGGAAAACATGAAAGTGGTAAATGTCCAGATGAAGGAATCTTCGAATAATGTTATCGATGAAGTCGTTATTACAGGTACTGGTGCACAGAAAAAAATCAGTGTTACCGGTGCTATTACAACTGTCGGAGTAAAGGAACTTCAAACAGCTCCGGGCGGAAACTTGTCAAACGCTTGGCAGGTAATGTTCCTGGTATTATGGCTATGCAGACTTCTGGTCAGCCGGGACAAAATACTTCTGAGTTCTGGATACGTGGTATCTCTACATTTGGTGCAAATACGTCTGCTTTGGTATTGGTTGATGGATTTGAGCGTGATTTGGATGATGTAAATATTGAAGATATTGAATCTTTTTCTGTATTGAAGGATGCCTCTGCAACAGCTATTTATGGTTCACGAGGTGCAAATGGTGTTGTATTGATTACGACTAAACATGGTGGTGCTGGTAAAATCAATATTGATGCGAAGGTGGAAACTTCTTATAATACCCGTACTATTACACCTGAATTTGTAGATGGTATTACCTATGCAAATATGATGAATGAAGCACGTATTACTCGTAACCAGGAACCTATTTACTCTCCTGGAGAATTGGAAATTTTACGCAGAGGACTGGACCCGGATCTTTATCCGAATGTTGACTGGATGGGTATGCTGCTGCGTGACGGAGCTATGCAATATCGTGCGAACTTGAATCTGAACGGTGGTGGATCTACTGCTAGATATTTCGTGTCTGTCAGCTATTTGCAGGAAAATGGTATGTATAATACGGATGAAGCTCTCCGGAAGGACTATAACACTAATACAAATGCAGGAACATGGAATTATCGATTGAACACTGATATTGATATTACTAAGACAACATTGTTGAAAGTTGGTGTATCTGGATCATTAAGAAAATGGAATGAACCTGGATTGTCTGGAGATATATGGAAATCTTTGATGTATCAGAATCCTATCAGTATTCCTGTTATGTATTCAAACGGTTATGTACCGGCTTATGGAAGGGGAGAACAGACTAACCCATGGGTACTGGCTACTCAGACTGGTTATAAAGAACATTGGGAAAATACAGTTCAGACTAATATCACGCTGGAGCAGAAGTTGGATTTTATCACTAAAGGATTGAGATTTGTTGGACGCTTTGGCTTTGATACATGGAATAAAACGAATATTGACCGTATTAAATGGCCTAAACAGTGGAAAGCACAGCGTCAGCGTGATGAGTATGGAAATTTAGTCTTTACTCAGGTTTCGGATGAACAGCTGATGACACAGAGCAGTTCTTCTGAGGGTAATCGTAAAGAAGTATTCGAAGCTGAGTTACATTACGATCGTGCCTTTAATGAGCATCACATTGGTGGATTGGTTAAGTTTAATTATGATACTCAGGTAGCTACAGTAAATATTGGTGATGATATTAAGAATGGTATAGCCAGACGTCATATGGGATTGGCTGGACGTTTCAGTTATAATTGGAAGTTCCGTTATTTTGCTGATTTCAATTTTGGATACAATGGATCTGAAAACTTTGCCGATGGTCATAGATTCGGTTTCTTCCCAGCTTTTTCTGTAGCTTGGAATGTGGCAGAAGAACCATGGATTAAAAAAATAGCTCCTTGGTGTAATATGTTTAAGTTACGTTACTCTTGGGGTAAAGTAGGTAATGATAATTTAAATATTGGAGGTACTCAATATCGCTTCCCGTATCTTTACACAATTGGTGATGGAGGAAGTTATCAGTGGGGAGATTACTCCTACGATCGTAATTATGTCGGATTGAAATATACAGATGTAGCTTCTGTAGGAGCTACTTGGGAAGTTGCTACCAAACATGATGTGGGTGTAGACCTTTCACTCTTCAATGATAAGTTTACTGCAACAGTCGATTATTTCCATGAACAGCGAGATGGAATCTGGATGGAACGTAAATATCTGCCTGCTATTATTGGTCTTTCGGGTATCACTCCAAGAGCAAATGTTGGTAGCGTATTGTCTGAAGGTTTTGATGGTAATTTTGCATATCGCCAGAAAATAGGAAAAGTTGATATAACTGTACGAGGTAATATCACATATAGCAAGAATACTGTTCTGGAAAAAGATGAAGAAAACAATGTATATCCATACCAGATGGAAGAAGGTTATCGAGTAGAATCAGGCTAAAGGATTGATAGCTTTGGGACTTTTCAAGGATTATGATGATATTCGTAATAGCCGAAACAGGAATTTGGAACAGTACAGCCGGGAGATATTAAATATAAGGATGTAAATGGTGATGGTGTAGTAAATGATGGCGACCGTGTAGCTATTGGAGCTACTACCAGACCGAATATGATTTATGGTTTTTGGTATTTTCTGGTACATGGAAAGGATTTGACTTGAACGTTCACTTCCAGGGTGCAGGAAAGAGTTCATTCTTTATTGATGGTCCTACTGTCTATGCATTCAGTTCAGGTGAATGGGGTAATGTGCTGAAGGATGTGGCCGAATCTGACCGCTGGATTTCTGCTGACATATCAGGTAATCCTGCAACAGAAAACCCGAATGCAGAATATCCGCGTTTGTCATTTGGAGGAAACAGTAATAACTACCGTGCTTCTACATTCTGGTTGCGTGACGGTTCATATTTGCGTTTGAAGACATTGGAGTTTGGTTATACACTTCCCAAGCAGATTGTAAATAAAATCATGTTCAATAATATACGTGTATTCTTCCGTGGAAGCAATATTCTGACATTCTCTAAGTTTAAACTTTGGGATCCGGAATTGCATAGCTCAACAGGTACAGAATATCCATTGTCTAGAAGCTTAACATTTGGTTTAACTGTTAATATTTAATCTTGTCTTATGAAAAATAAATATCTATTATATTCTGCACTTTTTTTGCTCTCAATGTCTTCTTGCGAAGATAAACTGGATGCAGACCGGTACTTTGGAGATCGTATGACTATTGAAAAAGTGTTTGCCGACCGTGATTATTCGGAAAGATGGTTATCTGATGCTACTCACATCTTATAGGTGTCAATGCGGATGTATCAAGTAAGGGTTTTACGATGTATTGTTTTGCAGACGATATGTATTTTGGTGACCGTGATGATAAATATAAAAAATGGAAGAATGGTGAGTATGATGAAGGATGGGAACAAGGTCCATGGGAGAATGCTATACCGGTATCTACCAAGCTTCAGTTTTTATACATAATATAGATCGTAATACAAAATTTACAGAAGAAGAACGTGCTGACTATAAGGCACAGGCTCGTTTTGTACGTGCCTATTATTATTGGCTGTTGTTGCGTAAATATGGACCTATACCTATTATGCCTGATGAGGGTATGGATTTTACACAAGAGTATGAAGATTTGGCTGTAGCACGCTCCAGCTATGATGAAGTGGCTAATTTTATTGCATCAGAAATGCAATTGCAGCAAAAGACTTACCATTGGAGAGAGGTCCTTTAGCAATCGCTCGTCCTACTCGAGGAGCAGCTCTGGCTGCACGTGCTAAAGTATTGCTGTATGCTGCGAGCCCTATTAATAATCCTCATCCGAGTGATACTGAAAAATTCAGTGATATGGTAAATTTCGATGGAAAACATCTGATTGCACAGGAGTATGATGAAACTAAATGGGCAAGAGCTGCAGCTGCTGCTCTTGATGTGATGGAATTGCCTGGTAATCAGGTTAACGGGAGAAGATATGACCTTTATCACTTGGGAAGACGTACTTCTGGTTCTGTTGGATATCCTGTGACGATTGAACCGTATAAGGACGGAGATTTTTCTGAGCATACTTGGCCTGATGGATGGCAGGATATTGATCCGTTTGAATCTTATCGCTCATTGTTTGACGGAGAAGTAAGTGCTTCTGATAATTATGAGTTGATTTTTACACGTGGTCAGAACCAGTCTTCAGAAGGAGTTGATATAATGGTAGTACACCAATTGCCAACTAGTGCGACTGGTTGGAATACGCATGGTTTGACTCAAAAAATGTGTGATGCTTATTACATGAATGACGGTTCGGATTGTCCTGGAAAAGACCTTGAAATAGGAGGTGCTAATGGTACTGTACGTGAAACGGGATTTGTTGATGAAACAAATCAGGAAAACTATCTGGAATTGGGTGAACATCGTATTGGCGTTTCTTTACAATATGTGCAGCGTGAACCACGATTCTATGCTTCAGTCGCTTATAATGGATCAACCTGGTTCTTGCTGAACGAATCGAATGATGCAAACAGAAATCAGCAGGTATTTTATTATCGTGGTATGGGTAATGGATATAACAATAATAATGCTTTCTGGTTGCGTACCGGTATTGGCGTTAAAAAGTTTGTACACCCTTATGACACTCATGAAAATAGAGATATGGTAGAATACGTCGAAAAGCAGAACCTGCTATTCGCTATGCTGAAATATTATTGATTTATGCTGAGGCTTTAAATGAGCTTGATGGGTCACATAATATAGAGTCATGGGATGGAAGCAAGACTTATACCATAAAGCGTGATATAAATGAAATGAAAAAAGGTATTCGTCCTATCCGTTGCCGTGCTGGTATTCCGGACTATACAGCTGCCGAATATGCAAGTAAAGATTTGTTCCGGGAAAAAATTAAACGGGAACGTATGATTGAGCTGATGGGAGAAGGACATAGATATTATGATTTGCGCCGATGGAAAGATGCAGAAAAAGAAGAATCTCAACCTATTTATGGCTGCAATACGTTGATGACAGAGCAGTATAAAGATTTGTTCCATATTCCGGTAGTGTACCTTCGTTGCCTACTAACTTTTCACGGAAAATGTATTTCTGGCCTATTAGTCATAGTGAATTAAAACGTAACCGTTTATTGACTCAGAATCCAGGATGGACATATAATGATTAATTAACTATAAACAGAAAAATAATGAAAAAGATATATTCTTATATTATTCTATTGCTTGTTTCATTTTGTTGGGTTTCCTGCAATAATGAATGGGAAGATGAACAGTACGAGCAGTATGTATCGTTTAAGGCCCCCATTGGTTCTAATGGCGTAACTGATATTTATATTCGCTATAAGAAAGATGGAAAGGTTACCTATCAGCTTCCGGTTATCATAAGTGGTTCAACCTTTAATGAGAAAGATTTGAATGTGAAGGTCGAAGTAGATAATGATACGTTGGGAATCTTGAATAATGAACGTTTTGGTCGTGAAGATTTATATTTCTTACAGCTTACACCTGAGCATTATAATTTCCCTGGTACAGTAAATGTACCGCAGGGAGTTTCTGTTATCACATTGCCTGTTGATTTTGACCTTACGGGAATTAATATGGTTAGAAGCTGGGTCTTGCCTCTGACCGTTGTAGATGAGCCGGGAACATATCTTGGTCATCCTCGTAAGAATTATGCCAAGGCTTTGTTGAACATTAAGCCGTTTAACGATTATTCTGGTACATATAGTACAACTACTTTGCAAACATTTATTTCGAATGAAGATGGTAGTTACGATCAAGCCAATCCGATTGTGAGAAATACCCGAACAGGACAGGTGGTAGATGAAAATACTATTTTCTTTTATGCCGGTGCCATGGAAGAGGACTTGATAAATCGTGAAGATTATAAGGTAAACTTTTACTTTAATCCTGAAACAAAAATGGTTGAACTGTCTACTAAAAATGAAAACCTGAAATTAGAGCAGTTAAAGAAAGACCAGGCAGCATATACCATTGCAGAGATTATGGATGAAGAACTTCCTTATTTGAAACACAGATATGTAATATTTAATATTGAATATACATTTGTCGATTATACATCTGTTGAGGGTAGAGAAATCCCATATCATGTAAAAGGAACAATGACTCTTGAACGTAAGATTAATACTCAGATTCCTGATGAGGATCAAGCTATTGAATGGTAAAGTTTTCATTATCATCATATAAATAATTTTTTTAATAGCGGATTTAATTGTTTTGAACTGTAAATTCTATTTTTTGAACAATTATTTCCGCTATTTTTTATCATTACGGCATACTTTTGCATCATAGGATTGAAAGATTTACAAAATGACTTTGAATCGGTTGTGGATTCAATCGGTTGTTTTTTTAGAAACAAGAACATTAATTAATTTAATACCAAAATAAGTAAAAACAATGAAGAAACTTACAGCTACAACCTTGTTTGCTATGGGGCTGTTTGCCCAGCTTCAGGCAACAGATTTATTTACTCCTGTACAAAAAACAGATTTAAGACTTCCTTCTGTGCCTTTAATAACTTCTGATCCTTATCTTTCTATTTGGTCGCCTTATGATAAGTTAAATGAAGGTACAACCAGACATTGGACTAATGATGAAAAATCACTTATTGGTGCTGTGCGTGTAGATGGAAAAGTGTATCGTTTCATGGGAAAACAGGCATTGAATCTTTATTGCCTATGGCCGGAAGTGAAGAATGGAAGGTAATTATACTTTTGATGCACCTCAAGGTGAATGGACAGCTGTGAATTATAATGCCGAAGGCTGGAAAAAAAGGAAAGGGAGCTTTCGGTACAAATGACATGCCTGTTGTACGAACGAGCTGGAATACGAAAGATATTTGGGTACGTCGTGAGTTTAATTTGAATGATGTTCCGGCAGATACTCCTATTTATCTTAAATACTCACACGATGATGTCTTTGAATTGTATCTCAATGGAGAAAAACTGGTTGCTACCGATTATTCATGGAAGAATAATGTTGTTTTGGAATTATCAGACAAGGTACGTGCTAAAATGCGCGAAGGAAAGAATGTCATCGCTGCACATTGCCATAATACAACCGGAGGAGCGTATGTCGATTTTGGATTATATACAACTAATAAAGAAACAGCCGGATTTGAAAATATCGCTATACAAAAAGTCGGTAGACGTATTGCCAACTCAGACTTATTATACTTTTACATGTGGACCGGTTAGAGCTGGATGTTGTATTTACTGCTCCTTATGTTGATTGATGATCTTGATTTGATTTCTACTCCTATCAACTATATCTCTTATCAAGCCACATCTACTGATAAGAAAAATCATGATGTTCAAGTTTATATTGAGACAACTCCACAGCTTACTATTAATGAGATGACTCAGCCAACCAGAGCACAAGTTATTAAGAAAAAACGGAATCAGTTATGTGCAGGCTGGTAGTATCGATCAGCCTATTACAGGTCGTAAAGGCGATTTGATTTGCATAGACTGGGGATATGCTTATTTGGCAGGTAATAATGGTGCCAATACTTCTGTGAGTTTGGGCGACTATGTCGACATGAAGGCTGTTTTTGCAAGTAAAGGTGAATTGATGCCTGGACAAAATGAGGTAGTTACGCGTAATGCCGATGAAATGCCGGCTATGGACTTATTCTGAAGATCTGGGAAATGTTTCATCTACAGGAAAGAGTGGCTTCATGATGATCGGATACGATGACGTATATTCAATCGAATACATGTATGAACGTCGTATGGCATATTGGAAACATGATGGCAAGGTTTCTATTTTTGATGCGTTTGAACGTGCAAACAAAATTATCAGAATGTAATGGAACGTTGCGTGATTTTGATGCTATGATCATGAAAGATGCAGAGAAAGCTGGAGGTAAAAAATATGCTGAAATTTGTGCTGCTTCATATCGTCAGGTAATGGCTGCTCATAAATTGTTTACCGACAAAGAAGGTAATTTAATGTTCTTCTCTAAAGAAAACAACAGTAATGGATGTATTAATACTGTAGATTTAACATATCCTTCTGCTCCTTTGTTCCTTGCTTATAATCCTGATTTGCAAAAAGCAATGATGACAAGTATTTTCGAATATAGTGCAACTGGCAGATGGAATAAACCTTTCCCTGCTCATGATTTAGGAACTTATCCTATTGCTAATGGTCAGGTTTACGGAGGTGATATGCCGATAGAAGAAGGTGGTAATATGGTTATTCTGGCTGCTGCTATAGCTAAAGCTGAAGGTAACGCAAATTATGCTAAAAAGTACTGGGATTTACTTACTATCTGGACTGATTATTTGGTTGAATATGGTCAGGATCCGGAAAACCAGCTTTGTACAGATGACTTTGCAGGACATTGGCACATAATGCCAATCTTTCTGTAAAAGCTATTATGGGAGTTGCCGGATATAGTGAAATGGCTAAGATGCTGGGCCTGAACAATGTGGCAGACGAGTATGCAGAAAAAGCAAAGAAGATGGCTCAGAAATGGATGGAAATGGCAGGAGAAAACGATCATTACCGTTTAGCTTTCGACCGTGCTAATACTTGGAGTCAGAAATATAATATGGTTTGGGATAAAATGTGGGGATTGAATATTTTCCCAGGTGTTATCGATAAGGAAATCAACTATTATCTGACAAAACAAAATGCTTTTGGTCTGCCTTTGGATAGCCGTAAGGAATATACTAAGTCCGACTGGATTATGTGGACTGCTGCAATGGCTTCTGATATGGAAACTTTCCAGAAGTTTGTAGAATCCTTTGTATAAATATATCAATGAAACTCCTTCTCGTGTTCCTATCAGTGACTGGCATCATACAGATAGCGGAGAATGGGTAGGATTCCGTGCTCGTTCTGTAATAGGTGGATACTGGATGAAAGTCCTGATGGATAAAATGTTGGTAAAATAATCTCATCTGTTATTCTTAAAAAAGTCTGTATAAATTCTGTTTTGATAACTTATCATGGAGTTTATACAGACTTTATTGTTTGAAAAATACTTTTTTTCATTATAATATATTGTTAATCTTGATATTCGATAATATTTATGAAGAAGAAATTTCAAATACTGTTTTTATTCTTGTTTGTGGGCTGTTCTTTATGTATGGCCAAAAAGATATCGGTGGTATACCCTCGAGTTGAAATGCAGGAGAATCCTTTAGGAATAGATCTTAAAAATCCTCATTTTTCATGGCAGCTGGCATCTGATGTAAAAGATGTAAAACAAATAGGGTACGAAATTCAGTTAGCTGCTGATTTGCGTGACCTTAAACGTGGTGATAATCTTATTTGGAAATCAGGTTTGGTTCAATCGGATAAAATGCAGATTGAGTATGAAGGATTGCCAATGCAGTCATGCGAAGAATATTATTGGAGAGTTCGTGTGCAGACAAATCATGGAATGAGTAGTTGGAGTGCGATTCAACGATTTTCTACTGGAATGTTGCATGCCGAAGACTGGCATGCTGAATGGATTGGTGAAAATGCAATGTCAAATTCAGGAGAGTCACAGACGGAACTTCATACACGGTTGGCTGCCAGATATTTGCGAAAAGACTTTCAGGCTTCGTCTCATATCGATCGTGCAACGCTTTATATTAGTGGATTAGGATATTATCAGGCTTTTCTGAATGGGAAAAGTGTGAGTGAAGATTTACTTACTCCTTCCATTACATTTTATTCTGAAACAGTATATTATAATACGTATGATGTTACTGATTTATTGCAGGAAGGGGATAATGCCTTAGGAGTTATCCTCGGTAATGGACGATATTTTTGGGTGAGAGGAAGTGGAATGGAAGGATTTGGTCTGCCTCGCTTATTGGCGCAACTAGAAATAGAATACACTGATGGTAGCAAGAAAATCATAGCTTCGGATGAAACCTGGAAAGTTACATCGAAAGGACCTATTGTCGCAAAT
>ENA-OQBJ01001104-OQBJ01001104.1-human-gut-metagenome-genome-assembly--contig:-NODE-1104-length-11512-cov-3.106719_pt1 | contig 11512 bp, 12 predicted proteins | sample MGYA00242743_ERZ504545 | MGnify/ENA primary metagenome ERZ504545 (study PRJEB26092, sample SAMD00036252) | human gut metagenome | host: Homo sapiens | study: EMG produced TPA metagenomics assembly of...
TGCCATCTTACCGGACCTACCCGGCCCTTTCGATTTCCCGACTAGCGGCCGGGGCACCGGAAGGCCTAGCGTTCCACTTCCGGGTCACACCGGGACCGACTTCTTTTCCCTGCAGAAAGGCCAGGACCTTTTCATTTCTGTTATTTCCGCCGCTGTACTTGCAGTTCCTGCCCAGAAGGCAGACGCTCACCAGAACTCTCATGATGTCCCCCTTTGCGTGAAGGCAATGAATTACTCACTGCCCTCTTTGAAATGAATGCGGGAAAGTACCTTCTCCGCCGCTTCCGGAGGCAGGTGGGTAGCGGCGTAGAGCCAGGTCTTTTTTCCCACCGGATACATGTAGTAGTTCACCATGCCATCGGGCCGGCCATGCTGTAGGAAATATAGTTCTCCTCTTCCCTGTGGATTTCAAAGGGCATGGTAATGATAGAGGCCCGCTGGGCCTGTTCCTGCTCCCTGCTGATGAAGGCACAGCGCATCATGACCTTCTTCTTCTGGTACACCAGAAGGACACCGGACGATGCTTCCATGGAAAAATCATCGCCCCTGTCCAGGGTGACCTGGATGTTCTCTCCCGTCTCCGGCTTCATGATGATTTTCTCATCGGTCAGTCCGCAGCCTGCCAGTAGGACAGCAGAAAACAGAAGAGATGCCGCTTTCAATTTCAAATGGTTCAAAGAAACCTCTCCTTTCCCTTTCATCAAGCGTATTTTACCACAAAAAGGGCCTCCGGTGACAATCCACCCCCCTTCATGACTATAGAAACAGGAAATGGATTTCATGAAAGGAGGTTTCCTATGAATCAATCATTTTACCCCGGGGAGGACCTGGCCTCCCACTTTCCGTTGAAGGCGGCCCTGTCCATCTTCTTTCTCGCCCTGGTGCACCACGCCTTCATGTTCCTCTGCTTTTCCCTGCTGGTGCTGGCAGACCTGCTGTCCCGCTGGATTGCCATCAGCGCCGCTCTGCTCAGGGCCGAGGGGAAATCGGAGGCCACCCTGCTTTCCATGATTCGCGCCATTCCCCGGGCCCGCCGTCTGGGTCTCATCTGCAGCAGCGTCATGAAAGAGCAGGGCCTGTCCAAACTCATCCTTTATAATCTGTGCGTCCTGGTTTCAGCCTGCGCCGACTATCTTCTCTCCGAAAGCGGCTTCCCTTCGGCCATGGTATCCCTGGCCGTGGGCTACCTGACTGCTGCCGAAGCCCTTTCTGTCATGGAAAATCTGTCGGAAGCAGGCTTTTCTTCTGTCACCTTCATGCTGAAGCACATGAAAGGAGGCAGAAAATGAAATGGGGTATCGATGTATCAGAGCACAACCAGCCCCTCTCCTGGCAGTCCCTGAAAAGGCAGGGCGCTTCCTTCGTCATCGTCCGTCTGGGCTGGGGAAAAGGCCACCTGGACAGCCGTTTCTATGAACAGGTAAACGGCGTCCTGGCCGCCGGACTGGAACTGGGCATCTACTACTACAGCTATGCCCTCACCGGAGAAGAAGCAGCAGAAGAAGCCCGCTTCACCGCCGCCGTGCTGAAAGACTGCGGCCTGTCAAAGGACCGGCTACCAGCGGGCTGCTGGCTGGACATGGAAGACGCCGACGGTATAAAGAAAGGCGGGGCATCGCAGGCAGAGAAGAAATCACTGCCCTCTGCCGATCCTTTCTTTTGGAAATGGAAAAAGAAGGATATCCTGCCGGCCTCTACAGCAGCTATAGCTGGCTGGAAGAAAAAATCCACCTCCCCTCCCTGCCAAAGGACACACCTCTCTGGTGCGCCCAGTGGGGCAGCACCTGCAGCCAGCCCGGCGCCCGGCTCTGGCAGTTCACCAGCACCCTTCCCCTGGACGGACAGCTGGTGGATGGGGATATTATGTGGTAGGCCATTGGACACGCCCACGGACACGCCTGCGGCGTGAAGGTTCTTAAGATGGACCGGCCTGACGGCCGGAGGGTTCTTAAGTTTGACGGGGCCTTTGGCCCGAGGGTTGCGGATTGCCCTGCGGGCAATGCTTATAAAGTCAGCGTTACGGAATTAGTTTTCTATATCATATGACATGCTTCCCACCGGGCAAGGTAGTGGCGCCAGCACCAAAGGGGGCGGTTGTATGGTTTTATACAAACTGGCGCCTTCTATAATTTAGAGGCGCTACAACAACCCTCGCGCCAAAGGCGCGTCAAACTTAAGCCCCTTAAGAACCTTCGGCCCAGCGGGCCGTCAACCCTCAAGCCCCATAGGGGCTTGTCCATAAGGCGTGTCAACCTTCGGGAATACTGGAAAGCACCGCCCAGGTCCCGGTCCCGATCCCGACCGCGCCACAGGCGCCTGAATCCTCACGCCCCATAGGGGCTTGTCCAAGTTGGAAACAAAAAAACTGCGAGTTTTCTCGCAGTTTTTTATTGCTCCATTCAGGCTTTAAAGTTCTTTTCTTCTCGAATCAGTGTTTCCAGATCTTTTTCATCCACTTTGAAGGAGATGAGGTCTCCTTCGCCATTGACGTAGCGCACTTCGTAGGGTACGTCCAGGATTTCCTTTCTGGTGAAGCCGAAGTAGCGGACGAAGTGGCTGTGGGGCAGGAGGCTGTCTACCACGGGGTCCATGGTATATCGGGGAAAAATCATTTTCCCTTCTTTTACCAGAGCCAGGTGTTCGGCTCTTCCGCTGCCCTTGGTTTCGGTGGACCAGGAGATGAGGTGGTGCACCGGCACGTAGGCGGGGGCAATGAAGAGAATGTCCTGGTTTTGGAGGAGCCGGTCTTTGAAATCATGGGGCACGTCCAGGAGGCGCAGGGTTTCGGTGGAGGAAATATAGAGTCCTGCGGTGTAGGGTGTCACCAGTACCACCTGGTTGGAGCCGATGGTGCCGTGGCGCATTTCTACGCCGTAGTGCATGGGATTTTCCAGGGAGCCATGTTTTTTGATGGTTTTCCCCTGCTGCCACATGGTATCGAAGGATGTTTCGTCCAGATGGATGAAATCGGCAGCTCCAGCAGTGAAGGGCAGGGCGAAGACCAGGGCGGCAGCGAGGGTAAGGATTTCTTTTTTCATAGCTGTCCCTTATTTGTTCAAGAACGGCACAATGGCACTGCCGTGGGGGATGATATTGATGGAGTAGTCTGTCTTTCCTTCTTCTGCCAGCTGTTTTTTCGCCAGTTCCCAGGCTTCTTCCACAGTGGCCACGGGGATCTGATGGGTCTTTTCCCGGAGGATGTCGAAGTTTTCCGGCCGGGTCACGATGTAAACGGTATGGGTCATGGCGGTGATGAGGTTTTCAAAGGCTACAAAGAAGGGAATGGTGAAGCAGCCGCGGAGGCCTTTTTCCATGTCTTCCAGGTTTTTGTACTTGAAGCTGCCAGGTAGGCCGGCGGTTCCATGATGTCTTCTGCTTCAATCATGGTGATGATGATGCCGCCTTTTTTCGTGGCGATTTCAGCGGTGGTGTAGCACTTGGTACCCTGGTAGAGGTTGGTGTCCTTGGGGTAGCCGCCGGCGGATACGATGGTCACGTCGGCCTGCTGTTTCATGGGTACTTTCTGCATACGGTAGGTTTCTTTCGTTCCTTCCAGCCATGCTTTATAGGGATCTCCGCCCACCATGGAGGAGATTTCCCCTTCTTCATTAATGATGGAATGAACCAGGAAGCAGGGGCCCACCATGTCGCAGGCTTCCTGCATGTCATCGGATACGGGGTTTCCTTCGATTTTCAAAAGTTTGGCATCCGGGTTGAGTCCGCTGCCAGGGTGGGTCCCAGGGCATGGCAGTGTTCTGCTGCACTGTTTCAAATCCTGCCACGCCGGGAAGGATGAGCTTTCTGCCGCCGCCGAAGCCGGCCATGTCGTGGGTGGAAACGGCATTGATGAGGATGACTTTATCCGCTTCTGCCACCCGGGTATCAATCCACACGTCGGTGCCCAGCTTGGTGACGCCCATATGGGTGAGCATGGATTTGTCTGTGGAAATATGCTGGTACATTTTAATGCGGCGGGCCACTTCTTCGCCTACGCAGGTTACGTTTTCCTCGTCCGTGTGGGGACGGTGGGTGCCCTGGGCAAAGACGATGTAAATGTCCTCATCCGGCACGCCGGCCAGATTCAGCTCGTTCACCACATGAATGGTAAATTCCGATGCCCTGTTCCAGGCGCGGGTAATGTCGGCCACCACCAGACATACCTTGTCGCCCTTCTTCACCAGTTCCTGCAGGGGCTTCGTGCCGATGGGATGACGCATGCACTCAATGGTGGCTTTCTTCACATCGCAGGCAGGCGTAGGCACCCCTTCCAGCACATCGGAAATATGCTCCTCCGGGAGCATGACAGACTGTGTTCCATGGCCATAGGCCAGTTTGTATTCTCTGAGACCCATAGGTATCCTCCCTCTGTACACCTTCCGCCAAAACGGCGGATTTTCTTTTTATTATACAGCCTCACGGCAGCAGTGTCACTATGGGGTTGGACACACCTTCGGTGTGAGGGTTGACGGGGCTTCGCCCCGAAGGTTCTTAAGGTTCTTAAGTTTGACGGCCTTTCAGGCCGAGGGTTGTTGTGGCGGCTTCGCCGCAGATTTTAAAAAAAGGGGCGCGGTTGGCGCCGCGGGTTGTGTAGTAGGGTTGTGAGGGGAAAGGTTCTTAGGATTGACCGGTCCTTGGCCGGAGGGTTCTTAAGTTTGACGGGCCGTTGGCCCGAGGGTTGTGGATTGCCCTTCGGGCAATGCTTATAAAGTCAGCGTTATGAGGGAGGGTTCTTAAGATGGACCGGCCCTATGGGCCGGAAGGTTCGTAAGTTTGACGGGGCCTTTGGCCCCGAGGGTTGCGGTATCGCCCTTGCGGTACACAGCGAACACATTTTGAAGGAGCGCTAGCGACGCGCAAAATGTAGTGAGTCGTTTCCCCTTTAGGGGGCGATAAGTATTATAATGCCGCCTTTCGGCGGTCACGTCCACATCGAGTATCATAATCATTCTTACCCTCGTACATCCCTTCGCCACTTCGTGGCCCTCTTCCCCTAAAGGGACGCAAGAACGTTACGGGATTTACCTTTCTGCATCATACGTCATGAAAAGCATTACGTCGATCAGCCACCTTCGGTGGCTTTTCCCCCCTTTGGTGCCTTACGGCACCACCTTCCCCCGCTGAGCGGTGGAACAATAAAGCTCCGCGGAGGGAAGCCGTTACACGAGCGGAGCGAGGTTGGCCTGTTTTCCGACGCCCGCAGGGCGGTTGTAAAGGTTTTATTATAAGAGGGCGCCTTCTATAATTTAGAGGCGCCCTACAACAACCCTCGCGCCAGAGGCGCGTCAAACTTTAGCCCCTTAAGAACCTTCGGCCCATCGGGCCGTCACCCCTCAAGCCCGTCAGGGCTTGTCCCGTCAACCCTCGCGGCCGTCAGGGCGCTCTCTTTCCACTGTTTCTCCCCAGGTTTCTATGAGTTCGCCGCCGGCAATAATGACCATGGCAGCCAGGTGGAACCAGATGAAGAGGACCACCAGGCCGATGAGGGAGCCGTAGGTCAGGCCCATGGAGGATACGTGGAGGATATAGTAGCCATAAGCGGCGGTGAGGCCGATCCAGATGAGGGTGACCAGGAAAGCGGTGGGAATGACACGGTTCCAGTCGGACCGTCTGCCTGCCGGTGCGTATTCGTAGAAGGCGGCAAGGGAGAAGGCGATGATGACGAAGGGAATGGCAAATTTAGCCACTGTCCAGAGCTGGAGCAGCATGTCGGGGACGTGGAAGTAGTAGGCAATGGCATAGACCACGGCATTGCCGAAGACGATGAGCCCCAGGGAAAGGATCATGGCAAAGGAAATGAAGAGGGTGAAGATAATGGATTTGGCATTTACCCGCAGGTAGGACTGCTTGTTCCGGTCGCCGTACACCGCCAGGTCTGTGGAGCGGATCAGAGTGTCCACGCCTGGGAGGAGGTCCACAGGGCGCCGGCAAGACCGATGAAGAGCCAGATGGAGCTTCGAGCCTGGATGATACGGAGGATGTTCGTTTCCATGGCGGCTGCCACATCGGCGGGCAGGTAGGAAAGGAGGTTCAGTATTACATGGATCTGGGGCGCCGCAAAGAAGAGCATACTGTTCACCAGAAAGATGAGGAACGGAATGAGGCCCAGGATGAAATAATAGGTAGCTTCTGCGGCCAGGGCCGTTACGTTGTCATCGTTAAACCGCTGAATGAGGCGCTTGATAAAAAACATGGCGCTGCTGTCCGTGCTTTTCGGTTCCATGGTATGCCTCCTTTCCGTCCTTGAATGACATGGGAAAAATGAGGCCTCACCGGTGTGCCCCGGGTCTTATAGAGCCTTTCCCTGATGCCTTTTAATAACAGGTATATAAGCCTTTCTTATCTGTATTGTAACAGTTCCATCCGTTCTTTCCTATGGGATTTAAAAATTATCCCTGTTCTCCCGATACACATCGGGCAGTATGGCAGCCAGATTGGTAAATTCTTCGATGCTGTGGTGATAGAGTCCGCGGGCTGCTTTTGCCGGGATTTCCGCGCCTTCCGGCAGGGTTTTCACAATGCGGCCGTCCACCCAGCCGAAGCCGATCCAGAAGCGGGAGCAGAAAAGGATGCCTTCCTTATAGGGATACCATTTGTGGGTCATGGCGGCGGCTATCCGGCTTTTGCCGATGGCGCACACCAGGGAAGCGCATTTCCCCTTTCCCACCAGTGATTCGTCATAGCCGAAGTCAGAGGGTCTTTTGAAGCAGAGCTGCAGAAATTCGGGGCCTCCGCCGGTATCTTCCATAATGTAATGGTCCACGCCCCAGGTCTTTTCTTTCATGGGAACCCGGGGGTCCAGCACATAGGCTGTCCTGTCTGCTCTGGCGAAGTAATGGTCTTTAGGGTCCCAGATTTTGTATCTGAGGTCGCTTCCCACACTGTGCCAGGGAAACCACCAGTCCATCATGTCCACTGTCACTCCGGGCATATAGGTCCTGTTGGCCACAAAACCGGTACCGTCAGGACATACGCCATATCCCGTCTGGCAGTAACCTTCTGCCTCATCTTCTCCGGTAAGAAACAGATTCTTTTTGTCAAAAGGCACCACCCGGTGCTGCACTTTGTCCAGAAGGGCCAGCTTTTCCGCAGGAACCGGGGCCATGTCTCTTTCGAAATACTTGAAATAGGGTAAGGCCCGTTCTTCTTTTGTGACGGCTGCTTTTTCGCCATATTTTAAAATTCTGCTCATTTCTATATGTCCACTCCCTATCTTTTCCCTTTCTTCTTTCAATATATCACAATGCAAATGACAGTCAAATTCTTTCTCCGCTGCTGGAGGAAAACGCCCTGTCTCTGAAATGAGCCATGAAAAAACTGTGGCAGAAGAGACCCTTTGCCACAGCTTTTCATGTCGTCAATCAGCCTTTGAAATATTTCACGCCGGCCTCGAAGAGGGGCTGGTATTTATTTCCGCAGATATTTTTGGCAATGTTTTCGCCGCGCCGTTCGGTGTGGCCCATCTTGCCCAGCACTCTGCCGTCGGGACTGGTAATGCCTTCCACAGCCCAGGAAGAGCCGTTGGGGTTGAAGCGGCTGTCATAGGTGGGATGGCCTTCAAAGTCGGTATACTGGGTCGCAATCTGGCCATTGGCGGCAAGGGCTTTGATCTGTTCATCGGAAGCGATGAAGCGGCCTTCGCCGTGGCTGATGGCGATGCTGTAGAGGTCGCCCGGCTTACAGAGAGAAAGCCAGGGGGACTTGGTGGATACCACTTTGGTAGTAACGAAACGGGACAGATGACGGCCGATGGTGTTGAAGGTCAGCGTAGGCGCGTCACTGGTAAGAGGCTTGAATTCGCCGTACGGTACAAGACCCAGTTTGATGAGAGCCTGGAAGCCGTTGCAGATGCCCAGGGCCAGGCCGTCTCTTTCATGGAGGAGCTTGTCCATGGCTTCTTTCAGCATGTCGTTGCGGAATACGGCGGCAATGAATTTACCGCTGCCGTCCGGTTCGTCGCCGGCAGAGAAGCCGCCGGGGAACATGACGATCTGGGCATGGCTGATGCGCTCTGCCATTTCTTCTACCGATGCCTTCAGTTCTGCAGAGTCCCGATTTCTAAAGATGAAATATCGGAAACGGCACCGGCCCGTTCAAAGGCTCTGGCACTGTCCACTTCGCAGTTGTTGCCGGGCATGGTGGGGATGAAGACCCGGGGCCGGGGCAGGTTGGTATGCACGTAGAACTGGGGAATAGCGGATACTTCCGGAAGAAGGGGCGCCGGCTTTTCGATGCTGGCCGCCCTTCTCGGGAAAATGGAATCCAGCGGTTTTTCATAGGCAGCAAGGAGGTCGGAGAGGGAAATGGTTTCTCCATAGGCTTCCATAGCCTTTCCGCCCACAGTACCCAGAATTTTGGTATGCGGTTCTTTAGCAAAGCGCTCCGCTTCTTCCGGCGTGGTTTCTACAATAATGGCACCGTAGAAGTTGCCGAAGAATTTGGGAAGGGGCAGATTTTCCGTAAAGCGGATACCCAGGCCGTTGCCGAAGGCATCTTTGCCGCCGTCACAGCCACGCCGCCGTGGTCCACAGCCTTCATGGCAGCCACATGGCCTGCCTTCACTTCCTGATAGAGGAAGTCGGCGTGTTTCTTGAATACATCAAGGTCCGGCATGCCTTCCTTATCCTTCGGCATACCGAAGAGGACCAGCACGTCCCCTTCCTTCTTCAGTTCCTGGCTCACTGCTTCCGATGCTTTGCCGGGAGCAATGGCAAAGGATACCAGCGTCGGCGGTACGTGGATATCATTGAAGGTACCGCTCATGGAATCCTTGCCGCCGATGGCACCAAGACTCAGGGCTTCCTGCATATGGAAGGCTCCCAGAAGAGCTGCTGCCGGCTTGCCCCAGCTTGTTTTATCTGTCAGTTTTTCGAAATATTCCTGCAGTGTGAGGTAAGCCTTTCTCCAGTCAGCCCCCATGGCCACCAGACGGGTGACGGAAAGAAGGACCGCATAGACAGCCCCGTGGAAAGGACTCCAGGTGGCCAGATCCGGGTCAAACCCGTGGGCCATGAAGCTGGCGCTGTCGGTTTCTCCCTTTCGCACCGGGAACTTGGCTGCCATGCCATCGGCCGGCGTCTTCTGGTACTTTCCGCCGAAAGGCATGAGCACCGTGCCGGCGCCGACAGTGGAATCGAACCGTTCAGACAGTCCCTGCTGGGAGCAGTTGTTCAGATCCCCCATGGCGGAAATCCAGGCATCCTTTACGGAAGAAACAGCTTTGGGATGGAAATACCCTTTGTCATCGGGCTTTGCAATATGGGCAGCTTTGACCTGCTGGGCGCCGTTGGTATCCAGAAAGGCTCTGGAAATATTGACGATAGGCACCCCTCTCCACTTCATCACCAGCCGGTTCGTATCGGTCACATCGGCAATGACTGTGGCTTCCAGGTTTTCTTCTGCTGCATAGCGGATAAACTGGTCCGCATCTTCCTTCTTCACCACCACGGCCATCCGTTCCTGGGATTCAGAAATAGCCAGTTCCGTGCCGTCAAGGCCTTCATATTTCTTCGGCACCTTGTCCAGGTTGATGTCCAGTCCGTCAGTGAGTTCCCCCACTGCCACAGATACGCCGCCGGCACCGAAATCATTGCACCGCTTAATGAGGCGGGTCACTTCACCCCGGCGGAAAAGGCACTGAATCTTTCTTTCCGTAAGAGGATTGCCCTTCTGCACTTCTGCGCCGCAGGTTTCAATGGATTCCGTATTCAGTTCCTTGGAAGAACCGGTGGCGCCGCCCATGCCGTCACGGCCGGTCCGTCCGCCTACCAGAATCACCACATCTCCCGGTTGGGGCGTCAGGCGGATCACATGGTCCGCAGGAGCTGCGGCCACCACCGCACCGATTTCCATACGCTTGGCAATAAATCCGGGATGGTAGTATTCCTTCACTTCCCCTGTAGCCAGACCGATCTGGTTGCCATAGGAACTGTACCCTTTGGCTGCTTCAATGGTAATCTTCCGCTGGGGGAGCTTGCCCGGCAGAGTCTCGGAAAGAGGCGTCCTGGGGTCGCCGGCACCGGTGACGCGCATGGCCTGGTATACATAGGAACGACCGGAGAGAGGATCCCTGATGCAGCCGCCAAGGCAGGTGGCAGCGCCGCCGAAAGGTTCGATTTCCGTAGGATGGTTATGAGTTTCATTCTTGAACAGAAGAAGCCAGTCCTCGCTGCCGTTTACCGTATCGATTTTCACCTTGATGGTGCAGGCATTCACTTCCTCCGAAGCATCCAGATTATCCAGCTTTCCTTCCTTCCGGAGAGCCTTCACAGCCGCCGTGGCCATATCCATAAGGGTCACCGGGCGCTTCGTATCTTTTCCGTAAATATGGATTCTCGTCTCTTCGTATTCCCTGAGCGCTTTGGAAATAGGAGCGGTAAAAGCACCTTCCTCCACATCAATGTCCGTGAGCTTCGTGGAGAACGTGGTATGACGGCAGTGGTCGGACCAGTAGGTATCCAATACCCGGATTTCCGTCACCGTGGGATCCCGTTTTTCCTCATCCCGGAAATAATCGCGGATCATGGCCAGATCCTCATGGCTCATAGCAAGGCCCATGGAAGAAATCAGATCATCCATCCCCTTGTCATCCAGATTTCTAAGGCCTTCCACCACCGGCACCGGCTTGGGGTCTTCGATAGGAAGATCCAGCGTTTCCGCAGGAGCCAGAGAAGCCTCCCTGGATTCCACCGGGTTCACCAGGAACTTCACAATCTTCTCCCGGTCCCCTTTTTCAAAATGGCCGTGGAACGCATACACCAGAGCGCAGCGCACCCGGGCGCCATCCTTTCCCGTCACAATGGCAAGGCACTGCTCAGCCGAGTCCGCCCGCTGATCATACTGCCCCGGCAGGAACTCCACGCCCAGCACCAGGTCCCCCTTCGGAAGAGCTGTCTCTATATCATCCACCGGAGGTTCGGAGAACACCGTAGCCACTGCCTTCTCATAATCCTCATCCGTGAGGCCGTCCACATCGTAACGATGGTAAATGGCGGAATCAGAAATCCGATCCCCCAGCACCTCCCGAAGCTGGCGAGTCAGACTTTCCTCCCCCTGGCGGAACCCTTCCTTCTTTCTTACATACAAACGTCTGATATCAGACAAGTTCAACACTCCTTCCCCTGATTCCCAAAGACGCAGACCCTGCGCCCTGTGAAATGAATGCATACGTTAGAGCCTGTAAATACATCATTATCTTACCACAATTCCCACGGCTTCGCACCGAAAAAGCAAGAAAAGGGCCGCTCTGCGGCCCCGGGTGCAATAGGAAAAGGTTCTTAAGATGGATGGGCCTTGGACACACCTTCGGTGTGAGGGTTCTTAGGATTGACCGGCCTGACGGCCGGAGGGTTCTTAAGTTTGACGGGGCCTTTGGCCCCGAGGGTTGTGGTATCGCCCTGCGGGCGATGAGTATAAAGTCAGCGTTACGGATTTACCTTTCTGCATCATACGTCATGAAAAGCATTACGGTAATCAGCCACCTCCGGTGGCTTTCCCCCCTTTGGTGCCTTACGGC
>ENA-OQBJ01001105-OQBJ01001105.1-human-gut-metagenome-genome-assembly--contig:-NODE-1105-length-11511-cov-1.267217_pt1 | contig 11511 bp, 17 predicted proteins | sample MGYA00242743_ERZ504545 | MGnify/ENA primary metagenome ERZ504545 (study PRJEB26092, sample SAMD00036252) | human gut metagenome | host: Homo sapiens | study: EMG produced TPA metagenomics assembly of...
GAGGCTTTCTTTCAGGCGGTAAGCGTGGCAGGCATGATACTGGAAAACAAATTTGAGAGATACCGTGCAATGAGAGAGCCGATAAGAGAGTGGAGGAGGTGCTTGCAAAGCACGATCCGGCAAGTAGAATACTGGTGCTTCCTGAGTTTATCCCGTGTCAGAAGGCTCTGAGTGAGACGGATATCGCGTTTGTTATTTTTCCGTCAAACAGAGGCGGCTTTTGTATACAGCCGCAGAAAAGAGAATACTCGATGAATTACAAGTGTTCTTTTCCGGCAGAGTGGCTGGGGCTTGAAGGTGAGGAGCTGGTAAATGCTACAGGAATTCCCGGTGCGATATTCTGTCACAAGGGAGGCTTTATCATGACTGTTAAGGAGCAGGACGAAGCTGTAAAGGCATGCGAAAAGGCGCTTTCTCTTCATAAAGACAGCTCTGTGATAGTATGGTATGGCAGTAAAGGAGATACTGCAGCGAAGGCATGTGACAGTCAGACAGACGAGTGCTTATGAATGTTGCAAAAGCACGAGGCATAAAGGGCGTGCATATCTGTCATGTTGATGCAATGCCTGTTCCGCAGCTTGAATTAACAGAGCTTGACAGTGAGACAGCATATGCAGAGGTGCTGATGGAGAAGCCGCAGTGGAAGGCATATGTAAAGGAGCAGGTGAAGCAGATTGTAAAGTACAGACCGGAGGCTGTGTATGTGGAAGGAAACGCATTTGAGACATATCCGGTTATACGTGCACTCAGAAAGAAGCACATTCCTGTGCTTACGATGATTGAAAATAAAGAGAAAAAAATAATGGTAAGAATACCATGATTTATGTGCATTTTTGAAAAAATTTGGTATAATGTTGTTAAGCGCGGACATCGTGCAGTTTTGCGAATGTGTGTGGTGGTTTTGAATAATACGAGTAATATACAAGTAACAATACGAGGATGCAGCAGGTATGAAGACAATTATAAAATACGAGCTTGTTATAAATGAGGCACTCAGATCTGCACTCAACTATGATACACCGGATGAGCAGATTAATGAGTTTATCAGATTTTTCGGAAAACATATCGGTTCTGACCGCATATATATATTTGAGGACTGTGATGAGAAGCATGTCACCAAAAATACATATGGAGTGGTGTGCGGATGGAATAGTGCCGGAGATACATGAATTGCAGAATGTCGATATGGACATAATAGGCTGGTGGTATCAGACCTTTGACAAGGACAGGAATGTAATTATCACAGATATAGAGCAGATAAAGGATGAGCACAAGGTCTCCTATAATCTGTTAAAGGCGCAAAATGTAAAGAACCTGGTGGTATGTCCAATCCGCTACAAGGATGAGATAAAGGGCTTTTTCGGTGTGGATAATCCACCGGAAAGTGATACTCTCGGACTGACCACGTTCCTAGATATGATAGGAACCTTGCTTATATCATTGCTTAAGCTGCGCAATTCCTTCACAAAGTCGAATAAGGAAGCGATGCTTAGCAGCTATTCATCACTTTCAAGTATCTATATATCCATGGCACTGGTAAATGTGCAGACACACAGATACCATATAGTAAAGACTTTGGATGAGGTTGTACACTTCATGGGGGTAAAACCGCAAAGTGAGGGGGAATATAGGATAGATGAGGATTTCCCGGGGCATATAAACAGTGTGATGAATGAGTTCTGTACTAAGGCACAGCGCAAAGAGGCCCTGGAGTTTGTGGATATCAGTACTGTAGAGGACAGACTTCGTGGAAAAAATACCATAGTGCACGAGTTTATCGGAAAGGTATCAGGCTGGTGCGTGAAAGGTTTATTCCTGTAGACTATGATGCAGATGGCAGGCTGTGGCATGTGCTTTACTGCGTGGAGAATATTGACGAGGAAAAGCGACGTGAAGACAGGCTTATGTATCTGGCACAGATTGATTGATGACAGGTATACGCAACCGCGGAAGTGGAGAGAATAAGATAACAGAGTATCTCGTCAGCAAACAGTGCGGTCTGCTTTGTCTTTTGGATTGTGACAAGTTTAAGTCAATAAACGACACCTATGGACATGCAGTGGGCGACAAGGTGATAATAGCAATTGCTGATACTCTGCGCAAATCATGTCGTGATGATGATGTCGTGCTTCGCCTGGGCGGGGATGAGTTTGCGGTATTTATACCGGGGATGCTTGATAAAGAGCGGGCAGAAGCTTTTTTTGACAGGCTTTTTTCAAACATAGAGCATATTGATATAGCAGAGATGAATGGAAAGCATATATTGCTCAGTCTTGGCGCATGCTTTTATGACGGAATGGATTGTATCACGTTTGACCAGCTCTACAGAAGGGCAGACACCGCCATGTATGACAGCAAGAAAAAACAGGGCTACAGTGCGACAATTTATGATGCAAAGCAATGATAGTCCGGCATATTAAATAAAAAGAGGAGAATGAAAATGCAGACAGGAAAAGCAATATCCATTCCATCAATCCTCAAGGTGGGAAATGGAACAATTAAACAAAATCGGAGAGTATTTAAAGAGTGAGGAGCTGACGAGCGTAGTCATTTTTATGGGAAACGGTCTCATAGATATGTTTGGAGATACTATAATGAAGTCGCTTACTGATGCCGGTATCACAGTGCTAGAGTACAGCGAGCTTGATACGGTTGAGATAGACGATATCATTACCCTTGCTTTTGATATACCAAACAAGGCAAAGGCAGTTGTGTCAGTGGGCGGCGGAAAGGTAATAGATGCAGGAAAATATGCAGCTTTTCTAAGAAATATGCCATTTATCAGTGTGCCGACCTCAAGCTCAAGCGATGGTTTTTCTAGCGCCAGTGCATCACTTTTGGTGCACGGCAAGCGTACGTCGGTTCCTGCAAAGCTTGCGCATGGTATCATAGTTGACACACAGGTCATCCGCACAGCACCGGAGAAGTTTATATATTCAGGCATCGGGGATATGGTGTCAAAGATTACAGCACTCTATGACTGGATTTTTGAGGAAGCACATGGTGCAGGCGTGGTCAATGACTTTGCGTGATGGTCGCTAAAAAGGCGGTCAACAGTTTTGTGCGTACACCTTATGAGAGTATAAAGGATGAGCTTTTCCTAAAGGAACTCGTGGATTCGCTTGCCATGAGCGGCATAGCAAACGAGATAGCGGGAAGCAGTGCGCCGACCAGCGGCAGTGAGCATCTTATTTCACATGCGCTTGACAAAATTCTTGAGCATCCACAGCTTCATGGCATACAGGTCGGCATAGCAACCTATATCATGAGTGTAGTGCAAAACCACAGATATGTAAGGGTGTGCACAGTGCTCAAAAGGACAGGCTTTTTCGACTATGCGGCCACTCTTGGCATGAGAAAGCAGGATTTTTTGGATGCGATAGATATGGCGCCATCCATGAAGCCGTTCAGGCACACATATCTGCATGAGAAGGAGTACCGCGACGCGGCAAAGAAGCTTGTGCTGGAGGATGATATACTGAATAAAATACTGGTATAAAAATATGTATGAGAAGACTATAGAGCCGGTTGCGATTATGCACACCGGATTTGGAGAGAAATTTGGCATTCCGAGGCAGAGTGGCCTCGTACCTGAGGCGGCAGGCAGATAATATTTGAACCCAAATACCAAAATCCCGATGCGCTTCGTGGAATAGAGGAGTTCACACATTTGTGGATTATATGGGGCTTTTCTGAAAACAAGGTGGAGAAATTCACACCGCTCGTCACACCACCCAGGCTTGGAGGCCGGGAAAAGAGAGGCGTTTTTGCCACACGTTCGCCGTTTCGCCCAAACGGCATGGGATTATCCTCTGTAAGGCTTGATAAGGTTGAGTACAAAAGCAGCAAGGGCCCCATAATTCATGTGTCAGGTGTAGATATGCTTGACGGCACACCAATCTATGATATAAAGCCGTATCTGGCATATTCAGACTCACATCCTGAGGCATCAGATGGCTTTGCCGCAGAGCACAGATGGGATACGTGCATGTTATATGGAGGGATGAGGCACTTAAAAGCTGTATGGATGAAGATACCCGCATTACTGTGGAGCATATTCTGGCACAGGATCCAAGAGCTGCATACAACAAGGCCAGGATTATATCTATGGCATGAGATACGGCAAATTTGATATACGCTTTGCGGCTGATTCACATGCCGGCACGATAGAGATAGTGGATATCGTGGAGTGCATAGACGGATATCATAAGGTTAAGTGATTTTAGGAAGTGTTTTTAGTGAATTATGATTTGCATTATGCTGTCCGAAGAGAGTAAAATGGTAATGCATACAAAAAGGACAAATGCGTCACGAATATATTTGTAAATACATATTAAATACATATAAGGAAGGTACATACAATGAAAACAGTAAAGGACTATATCAGAACTATCCCGGATTTCCCGGAGAAGGGCATCATGTTCCGCGATGTGACAAGTGTTATCCAGGATGCAGATGGATTAAAGCTTGCAATTGATGAGATGATAAAGAGGCTTGACGGACTTGATTTTGATGTGATAGCAGGAGCAGAATCAAGGGGCTTTGTTTTTGGCATGCCGATAGCATATGCGCTTCATAAACCGTTTGTTATGGTGAGAAAAGCAGGCAAGCTGCCATGTGAGACTGTATCAAAGACATATGACCTTGAGTATGGCACAGCAACAATTGAGATGCACAAGGACTCTATAAAGCCCGGTCAGAAGGTGGTTCTTGTGGATGATCTTATCGCTACAGGAGGCACAATGCAGGCAGCAGCAGAGCTTGTTGAGGAGCTTGGAGGAGAGGTTGTGAAGATGCTTTTCCTTATTGAGCTTGCAGGTCTTAATGGCAGAAAGCTTCTTAGCAAGTATGATGTGGATGCAGTTGTGTCATATGATGGCAGGTAGAGCTGTTATATCTGAATGAATATATTTTATATGTTTGTGCATTACTGACATTAATTAAATCTATGATTTGATGAGATTAAGAGTAAGGAGAGTCGGTATGCAGCAAAAATTGGGAAAGTGGAGTCTCCGTTTTGCGGAGGCTCCTTTTATATTGGAAAGCAGTTCGGTTGTAGGCACAAAGGAGGCGGACGGACCGCTTGGTGGTCTGTTTGATATTGTAGGCAAAGATGACAGGTTTGGGCAGAATACGTGGGAAAAGGCAGAAAGCTCCATGCAGCGCGATGCACTCACAATGGCCCTTGGAAAAGCACATCTGGATGCATCCGACATGGACTATGTATTTGCAGGAGATCTGCTCGGACAGTCTATGGCCACAACCTTTGGTGTGGAAAACTTCCGCATTCCGTGGTTTGGAGTGTATGGAGCATGCTCCACATGCGGGGAGTCGCTCTCACTTGCCGCGGCATTTGTGGCGGCAGGGTATGCAAGGCATGCGGTGCAGTGACATCGAGCCACTTTGGCAGTGCCGAAAAGCAGTTTCGCTTCCCTAACCAGTATGCCAATCAAAGACCGGTGTCAGCGACGTGGACAGTGACAGGAAGTGCAGCATTTATTGTGGGCAGTGGAGCAGGTGGTAATGAGATACAGGCCGTGTGTGACAATGCAGATAGTATATCAAGGAAGGTACAGATTGAGGGAATCACAACAGGAGTTGTGGTGGACTATGGCATAAAGGACGCCATGAACATGGGCGCAGCAATGGCACCTGCGGCCTGTGAGCTGATAGTAAATCACCTGAGTGATTTTGGCAGAGAGGCTTCATATTATGACAGGATAGTGACAGGAGACCTTGGAAGCGTCGGACAGAAGATACTGATTGACCTGTGCAGGCAAAAAGGCGTGGACATAAGCAAAAATCACGAGGACTGTGGTATGAAGATGTTTGATGCAACGAACAGAACAGCGGCTCAGGTGGTTCGGGCTGTGCGTGCTCGGCAATCTGTTTGTCGGCATATTACCTGCCAAAGCTAAGAAGTGGTGAATTGAAGCGTATACTATTTGTGCCGACAGGAGCACTTCTTTCGCCTGTCAGCTTCAACGAGGGCGAGTCAGTACCGGGAATTGCACACGGTGTGGTGCTTGAAGCTGTAATGTGAAGTTGTAATTTGAAGCTGATGGCTTCACAATATATAATAGGGTGAACGAGCCGTTTTTGAGGGATGGGCTGCACGTTCAAAAATAGAAGAAAGGCGTAAGGATATAATGGATTATGTAAAAGCATTTGTGGTTGGCGGTATCATCTGCGCATCGTACAGATTTTAATGGAAAAAACAAAGCTCATGCCGGGCAGAATTATGGTAATGCTCGTGTGCACGGGAGCGCTTCTTGGCGCCGTAGGCATATACGGGCCATTTTCAAAGTGGGCAGGTGCCGGTGCCAACGTACCGCTTTTGGGCTTTGGCAATGTACTGTGGAAGGGTGTGAAGGAGGCAGTGGACAGCGAGGCTTTATAGCCTGTTTAAGGGCGGCTTTAAGGCTTGTGCCGTCGGAGTATCGGCAGCACTTATCTTTTCGTATATCGCGGCACTCATCACGAAACCCAAGTTAAAGAGCTGAGAACAAGAAAAACTGCCGCTTACATGCATGACGCATTAGCTTTTTTGTTCTCAGTGGTTCAGAATAGTTACGAATGATGTATAAATTACGAAAAATTGCCCATACTATCTCCAAAACGAAAAGGAGACTGATACAATGAAGAAAATGAAATATTTATTGGCACTTTGCCTGATACTCGCTGCTGCAAGCGCTTTTGCAGCCTGTGGAAACAATAGTAATGTGGCAGACACTTCAATGGTTGAAAATACACAAAGAGGTGGCTCTGCCGCCGACGATGCCGGGAATGCCGGCAAGGATATCATAGATGGCGCCGGAAATGCCGGCAAGGATGTGATAGACGGAGCAGCGATGCCGGAAAAGATGTGATAGACGGCGCAGGCGATGCCGGTAAGGATGTGATAGACGGCGCAGGTGATGCCGGCAAGGATGTAATAGACGGCGCAAAGGATGCCGTAGATGATGCCGGAAATGCCATAAAAAAGAGTGTTGATGGTGGAAACAACTAACAGCTATTTATAAAAAGAAAACAGTCACTATATATGCTTCAATGGCTGCAAAAACAAAAGCACCGACAACATCGCTGATAAAATGCACACCTGATATCACACGGACACAGGCAATGATAGCTGCAAGGACTGCAAGCAAAATGCCGGTGAACCATAAAGGCGAAGCAGAAGGTGAGCATATTAAAACAGTAAATGCAATTATAAATGCAGAAAAAACATGTCGGCTAGGAAAAGACCTGCCGTGGGTATCCTTTGGAATGACAGGCGGCATATCAAATTTTTCGTATGGGCGTGGTCTGTTTACGATATATCTGAAAACCGATACTGCAATAAAGCCGACAAGCGGAGCAATGATTGAGAGTGCAAGCATATGACCGGCTGTAAAGCACAGATACAGCACGTATACAGGGTATGTGATAAAAACTAAATAAGTGCATATTTTATTGATTAATTCAAGCTTTCGGGCTGCCCTGTTATTTTCACGGAATGGGGCAGTCATTTTTATGTATGTATTTTTTTCATGTTTATTTACCATCGTTTATTTAAGAAATATTGTATTGTAACTGTCTAGAGTGGTGTCAACTGCCCTTGCGGTACTGCAGAGGTGTCATGCCATAGTGCTTTTTGAAGGCTCTGTTAAAATATGACAGGCTTTCAAACCCCACTTCACCGGAAATAGAAAGCACCGAGCTGTCTGAGCTTTGCAAAAGTCTCGCAGCCATGGTCAGGCGGTAGTCCTTTAAATAGTCAACAAACGATGTGCCCATGGTTTCTTTAAAATACCTCATAAAATGAGACTCGGAAAACCCGGCTACATCAGCGATATCAGCGATAGAGATTTTGTCGGCATAATTATTTTCCACATATTTGAGCACAACCTTCATCTTATCGAGCGTCTTTCTGCTTTTTAAGGGCTTTGTCAGATTACGGCATCGGTTATCAAGCACAAAAAAGAATTCGTAGAGCTTGCTTTTTATATAAAGCTGGTAGCCCTGCGGCATTGTCTTGCAAATCTCATCGCATGCATCTATTGGAGCCACGACATCCTCGTAGTATGGATACACCGGTGTAAAAACCGTCGGAACTGTGAATCTGCCGGCTAAGAGAGGTGTAAGAAAATCCTCCTTGGTGTAATCGTACTTTCCGGGAAGCAGCATCGACAGGGAAAATATGATATTTTCGTACTCCATCGATTCATCCATATATTGGTCTATAGAGTGAAGCTGTCCCGGCAGAATCAGCACAAGGCTTGGCGCTGTGACATGGTACTCCTTAAAATCCACAGATATATGACCGCAGCCCTTCTTTATATAGATAAGCTCCATGTCGTCGTGCCAGTGCAGCGGAACTCCGGAAAAATCAAGAGGAATAGAGCACAGGTAGGTATTGTATGGGAACGTAAGCTCCACATGTGTTTTGGCTTCGTGATAATTTTCATATTCTAATATATTCATGATGATATTTTAGCATATTATTTCTTGAAAAGCCACTAAAAATACCGAAAAATGATAGGATTGTGCAAGTTTTCGACTGTATATTGCAAGAATTGTGCAGTGTAATGGATTATACTTGATTCATCAAATGACACAAGGAAGTAAAGCACGCTAAATGAAAATTAGTTAATTTGACACATTGGCGTGTACACATGATAACAGATTTGGGAGGAAATCAAAATGGCAATCATGCAGGAAATCGAAACAAAGCTTCAGAAGGGAATCAGCGTTAGTACAGATGAGGAAGTATACTACGCATTACTTGAGCTTGTAAAAGACAAGGCAGAGAAAAAGGTTTCAAACAAAGGAAAGAAAAAGCTCTACTACATATCAGCAGAGTTCCTTATCGGAAGCTTTTATCAAACAACCTTATCAACTTAGGTATCTACGATGAAGTTAAAGAGACTCTTGAGAAGAACGGAAAGTCACTTGCTGAAATCGAGGAAATCGAGCTTGAGCCTTCACTTGGAAATGGTGGACTTGGACGTCTTGCAGCATGCTTCATAGATTCAATCGCAACACTCGGGCTCAACGGAGACGGTGTAGGCCTCAACTACCACTACGGATTATTCAAGCAGGTATTTGAGAACAATCTCCAGAAGGAGACTCCAAACCCATGGATTACAAAGGAGAGCTGGCTTACAAAGACAGATATCACATATCCTGTAAGCTTTGGCGGATTCACAGTACAGTCAAGACTTTACGATATCGACGTAGTTGGATACAACAACCGTACAACAAAGCTTCACTTATTCGACATCGAGTCAGTTGATGAGTCAATCGTAGGCGACACAATTGATTTCGACAAGGATGATATCAAGAAGAACCTTACATTATTCTTATATCCTGATGATTCAGATGATAAGGGACGTCTTCTTCGTGTATACCAGCAGTATTTCATGGTATCAAACGCAGCAAGACTTATCCTTGCAGAGGCAGAGGCAAAGGCTCTAATTTACATGACCTTGCTGATTATGCAGCAGTTCAGATTAACGATACACATCCATCAATGGTTATTCCAGAGCTTATCCGTCTCCTTCAGGAGAAGGGCATCCTGATGGATGAGGCTATTGAGATTGTATCAAAGGTTTGTGCATACACTAACCACACAATCCTTGCAGAGGCTCTTGAGAAATGGCCAATCAGCTTCTTGGAGAAGGCAGTTCCACAGCTTATGCCAATCATCCGTGAGCTTGACAACAAGGTTCGCGCAAAGGTAGCTGATGAGAGCACATACATCATCAAGGATGGTCTTGTACACATGGCACACATGGATATTCATTTCGGATATTCTGTAAATGGTGTTGCATACCTCCACACAGAGATTTTAAAGAATACAGAGCTCAACAACTTCTACAAGTTATATCCTGAGAAGTTCAACAACAAGACAAACGGTATCACATTCCGTCGTTGGTTAATGTCTTGTAACCCGGAGCTTTCAGCATACATCACAGAGCTTATCGGTGACGGCTGGAAGAAGGATGCAAACGAGTTAGAGAAGCTTGGCAATTTCATCAATGATGACGCTGTTCTCACAAAGCTTGTTGACATCAAGAACGCAAAGAAGACAGAGCTTGCTTCTTACTTAAAGAAGACTCAGAATCTCGATGTACCTGACAATTCAATCTTTGATATCCAGGTTAAGAGACTTCACGAGTACAAGAGACAGCAGCTCAACGTGCTTTACATCATCCGTAAGTACTTTTGAGATCAAGGCAGGCAAGAAGCCATCTACACCAATCACATGCTTCTTCGGTGCAAAGGCAGCTCCTGCATATATCATTGCAAAGGATATCATCCATGCAATCCTCTGCTTACAGCAGATTATCAACAATGATCCTGAGGTAAGTCCATACCTTAAGGTATTCATGGTTGAGAACTACAACGTAACATTAGCTGAGAAATTATTCCCGGCTGCAAATATTTCAGAGCAGATTTCTCTTGCTTCTAAGGAGGCATCAGGAACAGGAAACATGAAGTTCATGCTTAACGGTGCTATTACACTTGGAACAAGTGACGGAGCAAACGTAGAGATAGCTGAGCTTGTCGGCGATGAGAACATCTATGTATTCGGTGAGGATTCACAGACTGTTATCGACAGATATGAGAGAGGCGACTACTGCTCTAAGGATTACTATGACAAGGATGCAGACTTAAAGAAGGCTGTTGACTTCCTTGTAAGTGATGAGATGATGAAGGTTGGTTCTAAGGAGAACTTAGAGAGACTTTACAACGAGCTCCTCAACAAAGACTGGTTCATGACATTCCCAGACTTTGAGGATTACTGCAAGACAAAAGAGAAGGCTTACGCTGATTATGAGGATAAGAAGGCTTGGGCTAAGAAGATGCTTGTCAACATCAGCAAGGCTGGTTTCTTCTCTTCTGACAGAACAATCAAGCAGTACAATGATGAAATCTGGCATTTAGAGGCTAGAATTTTTCTTCCTCCTTTAAATACAAATTGGGCTTAAGAACTCCCGTGGGTGCATCCCGCGGGGGTTCTTTTTTGGTAGGTCGGGACGTAAGCGCAGGGGACGGCGTGCACACGTACTCTTGCGTTCGCTACGCTACGCTGCCAAGTGTCTGTACGGATTATGCCCGGAGTGTTTCGCAGGCTGACGAAACCGGCTTTTATGCGCCGTCCGTGGCGCATACGCCTTGCCCCGCCGTCCATGGCGGTGCATTTCTGTGGTTCTAAGCATAATCCGACAGACACTAGGCAGCTTCGCTATGCGCTCTCGCAAGAGTACGTGTGCACGCCGTCCCCTGCGCTTACATCCCTTACGCTGTGGCAAAATGTGTGGGGTGACGTGTGCGCACCGGTGGCCGGTGCTTACGTCTTACTATGTTGTGGAAAGATGTGAGATGATGTGTTGCACTACTTACCGATACTTATTTTTTTTTATGGAAAAGTGAGGTTTGTGGGCGTGGTGGGGGATACACAGTCTCGTGAGAGCGAATAGCGAAGCTGTCTAGATACTTGTTGAAATTATGCCCATGCAACACAGA